>Ga0208828_1001191_pt1 | contig 10254 bp, 6 predicted proteins | sample Kivu_160m_FD_185487 | JGI IMG/M metagenome (GOLD analysis project Ga0208828, IMG submission 185487) | Freshwater microbial communities from Lake Kivu, Western Province, Rwanda to study Microbial Dark Matter (Phase II) - Kivu_160m (SPAdes)... | ecosystem: Environmental > Aquatic > Freshwater >... | reverse complement strand
TCAGTGGCATGTTGGAATCAATAATCTTGCCTTCAAATAAAAGCTTGATAATCGAGGTGATTGTGATTAATATCTTGCAGTAAACAGGATTACCGATGTCCAGTTACCGATTTCATTTTAGCATTTGCCTGAATAAAAGCACAGGGATGGCAAAATGAGAAAGTTGGTAAGACTCATCTCAAGTTCAATCATCCTTTTGTTGTTACCACAATCCTTTTTATCCGCTCAAATGGCTAATCTGCATGGCGACGATTTGGAATACCGGATGGGTGTGCATTCCGGCAACCAATTTCAGACCAGTTTCTTTAATGATGGTACCACTGGTGGTCGGGTCAATCGTCCCCCACAGGTAGCAGGTGAGTGGCCGATCGGTTCGGGGCATTACTATCTTAGTGACGGCAATATCTTTGTCGGTTCAGAGATAACCGATACTGAAAATCACACCTATCCGATTATTAGTGAAAACAAGAGTCTTGATATTGGTGGATCACGGGGGGATAAATGTGGCGATGATTTGCATTGGTGCTGTTTTTTGCCGCTGCCCGGTTTTGCCAATCCAGATGTTGATAAAATTGCGATGAATAAATGGCCGGATTCCTGGCCGCCATTTTGGCCGGATATTGCCGATCCCGAGAATGCCCGTTATTCCCCGGATGGCTGGGCCGGCGCCTGGAATGGTTACTTCGGGAAGAATGTCTATAATGCCGATGAGGAAAGTTATTATGTTATGGATGACTACGAAAATAAGGAGTTTTTCCCGTATTTTCTACCCGATAAAACTAATCCGGACCGGGGAGGATTGGGAATAAGAGCTTATGTTCGCAATTTTCAATGGGCCTATAAATCAGTTGACGATGTTTTTTTCACCCTTTTCGATCTTGAAAACATTGGCACTTACCACCACACAAAAATGGTTTTAGGGTATAAAATTGGTAATGATCTTGGAGAGAGCTGGATTGATGACGCCGACGATGAGCGTGCTGATTATAAACGAGAAGAAGACTTGGTTTATTTATATGATGCCGATGATATCGGTGCCGGTGGCTGGACTCCGGTTGGATACATGGGAGGTGTATTCCTGGAAAGTCCGGACAGCCCTTACGATGGCATTGATAACGATAATGACGGAAAAGATTACAGTGGTCCGGTTATAACCCGGTCAATGTTCGAGCCGAAAGTGCTTAAATCCAGCGACCCGATAGTCATTATCAATTATGATACATACGAGCGTACTTTGACTACCCTGGCAAATCTCGGAGGTAATTATACCTTTACTTATAATAATCAGGTCTATACTTTCACGACCGGTGATACCGTTCAGGAAATTGGTGATAACTTAGTTGATGATAACCTGAACGGGTTGATTGATGAAAATCGTGGCCAGGATGCGGGAACCGGTACGATGACCTATCTGTACGAAGGTTATAAGTGCATTGATTATTTTAGTGGCAGTGGAACTGATAATTTGCTTATTGATGAAAGGCGCGATGACGGAATTGATAATAATGGCAACTGGAATCCGGAGTTCGATGATACCGGCGCCGATGGTTTACTTCCCGGGCATCCGGATTATCCCGGTGCGGACAATGGTGAAAATGATGGTTTTCCGACGCACGGTGAACCGCACTTCGATGAAACCGATATTGATGAAGCCGACATATTAGGCTTGACAAGCTTCTGCCTCTATGATTGGAGTTTTTTAAATCAGTATGATGATGAAAATTATTGGCTGGCAATGCAGCCAGGTTTATTTATTGAGAATATGACCGCTACAAATGTCGAATTATTATTTGGTTCGGGATATTTTTCGATGTCTCCCGGTCAACGTCAGCGAATGTCGTTGGGCATTTTGTTTGCCTATGATCTTGATGAATTAATTAATATCAAACGGGACGCAAAACTGGCATTAAATGAAAATTATCAGTTACCGATAAGACCGGTCATTCCCAAACTGACTGCTTCTACTTGTTATAAACAAGTAATCCTGAGCTGGGATGATACGGCGGAAAAATCCTACGATCCGGTATTGGGATTAGATTTTGAGGGATATCGAGTATATAAATCTACCGATCCGTTAAATCCCTGTGAGGAGCTGATTGCTCAGTTTGATTTAGATAATGAATATTCCGGTTATGCAAAAATCCCATATAATGGGGAATATTTCTGGCTGGGTAGTAACACCGGTCTGAGACATAGTTATGTAGATAAAATTAGTCAATATGGTTGTGATTACTATTATACGGTTACTTCCTACGATCACGGGGATGTTGATTTAGATATTCCGCCGTTCGAATGTTTAGTCGGGATAACAATAGATGATTATAATGATACCTACTTATTAAGAAACAGTGTCATTATTCGTCCGGTTGCGCCGGATGCAGGTAGATATAGTAATCAGGTGACATTAGTGACTGGCACGACCAATGGTACTGTCCAATGTGAGATCGTGGATCCCAGCCTGGTGCGCAGCAACCACACTTATCAGATCACATTTGAAGATACGTTAAGTAGTAATTTATACGCCATGACAAAAAATTTTACCTTGACAGATATTACTGCCACTGAAATTATCATCAATAAAAGTGTTTTTTCAGATGGAATATATAGTCACCATATTGTGCATGGTTTTCGGTTGTCGTTGCAAAACTCCGTTGACGGTGAATTGGGTTTAAATGAATCTGCATCAGGTTGGAGTCAAGCCGGGATTCCGGGATTTGAGTTTGTGCGGTACTCTCCCTCACCGTCAACTCGCTCGATTCGTTTAATTATAGGTGATTTCCAGATTCTTTTTGGAGATGTAGGGATAGATACCTCGAAACTATACTATTTAGGTACGACCGAAATACCTCCAAAGCCAGTCAATTTCACGGTTATTAATACCTTGATTAATGAAAAGGTGCCGTTTGCCTTTCGAGAACGAGCGGGGGACAATGGAATCTTTTCGTTTGATTTGGCCAGACGGCGTTCGGATGAAATTATTTTTCTGGCGGATCCGGATTCTCTTGATCCAGTTGCCAGCTGGATTTTCCGGTGTACGATTGAATCCTCTGTTCAGGCTGATTCGATTCCACCCGGTCCTGGAACTTATGTAAATTTGGTTCTCAACAAACCTTTCCTGGCACACGATGTGTTTGAATTTACCATGCCCAAAATCCTGCCGATGAAATTTTCCCTATCTCAAAACTATCCAAATCCCTTTAATTCAATCACAACCTTCAATTACGAATTACCCCGGGAGTCCAAAGTGACTTTGACTATTTTTGACCTCCGGGGTCGCCTGGTGGAAACGATCGTGAATCAGACTCAACCTGCCGGGTATTATTCGGTTCCGTGGGATGCCGGAAAGTATAGTTCCGGTGTCTATCTCTACCGCTTTCAGGCGGGCGATTTCCGGCAGGTGAGAAAATGCTTAGTAATTAAGTAGGATTACCCGAGCCTGAAAAATCTTCTCGTTTTTATGGTTCTCAGAAAACTCTATGTGCTCTGGGGTGAATATTCCTATTACTGAATTGCATTTCACATTTTTTAGATAAATGGTACATTTCGGGTGCGTCTTTGATTAATGAGGAATCCAATGCGAAAAATCGTTACGGCAACATTGCTGCTTACTTGCCTGATACCGTTTACTGAATGCGGACGAGAGACGGGTACAATCCGGGTTGATTCGCCGGATAAGCGGATCAGCGTCAATTTCCGCCTGCGGGGAGGAGTACCATTTTACTCTGTCAAATGGGATGGCAGAAAAGTTATTAAGGATTCGCGATTGGGATTTCGGTTTAAGGATACCGAGCCGCTCAACAGGAATTTACAAATCACCAATTCCCAGACCAATGAATTCGACGAGACCTGGACCCAGCCCTGGGGAGAGGTGAAAGACATTCGCAATCATTATAACGAATTAGTCATTAATCTTCAAGAAACAACGGCACAAGCGCGTCAAATGAAGATCGTCTTTCGGGTTTTCAATGACGGCTTGGGCTTTCGCTATCAATTGCCCCAGCAGGAAAATCTCAATGAAATTCAGATCACTGACGAGGAAACCGAATTTTACCTTGCCGGTAACTACGATTGCTGGTGGATTCCTGCCATGCATTGGAATCGCTATGAGTATCTCTATACCAAAACGAAAATCGGTGACATTGATACCGTGCATACTCAGTTCACCATGCGCGCCGGTGAGCAACTTTACCTTTCGATCCACGAAGCCAATCTCACCGATTATGCCAGCATGACCCTGGCTCGTGTTGGCGGGACTAAATTGAAGTGCGAGCTGGTGCCCTGGTCGGATGGGATTAAGGTCAAAGGTGCAACTCCATTAAAAACTCCTTGGCGCACGGTCCAGATTGCCGAAAAGCCTGGGGATTTAATCACTTCCTATATGATCCTGAATTTGAATGAGCCAAATAAGTTGGGTGACGTTTCCTGGGTCAAGCCGGCGAAATATATCGGTATCTGGTGGGCGATGCACTTAGGGAAATATACCTGGGGCTCTGGACCCAGGCACGGCGCTACTACCGCAAATGCCAAACGTTACATTGATTTTGCCGCTAAGTACGGCTTCGCTGGCGTGCTGATTGAGGGCTGGAACACCGGCTGGGATGGCGACTGGGTCAAGGATGGCGACCAGTTCAATTTTACACAGCCGCATCCCGATTTTGCGATCGAGGAGGTTTGCCGGTACGCGCGCTCAAAGGGTGTAACAATCATCGGTCATCACGAGACCGGTGCAGCGGTGATGAATTATGAAGAGCAGCTGGAAAAGGCGTTTGCGTATTATCAAAAACTCGGCATCAATATGGTTAAAACCGGCTACGTGGGTCATGGTCAGACAATCAAACGGCTGGACGAAAATGGTCAGATTCAACGCGAATGGCATCACGGGCAATATATGGTCCGGCATTATCGCAAAGTGGTAGAAACCGCTGCCAAATATCATATCATGCTGGATGTTCATGAGCCAATCAAGGATACCGGCATTCGCCGCACCTATCCTAATATGCTGACCCGTGAAGGAGCACGCGGGATGGAATACGATGCCTGGAGCCCGGACGGCGGTAATCCGCCGGATTATCTGACGATCCTGCCGTTTACCCGCTTGTTGAGTGGGCCGATGGATTTTACGCCCGGGATTGTAAATTTATTTTATAAGGAATATCAGCCGCGGAATCGGGTCAATGCCACCCTCGCCAAGATGTTAGCGTATTATGTTATTATTTACAGCCCGCTGCAAATGGCGGCTGATCTGCCGGAGAATTATGAAAAGCATTTAAATGTATTGCAGTTTATCCGGGATGTGCCAGTAGATTGGGAAGAGACCACGGTACTACATGCAGAAATCGGCGATTATCTTACCATTGTCCGTAAAGATCGTCAGAGTGACGACTGGTGTTTAGGCAGCGTGACCGACGAGGATGGCAGGGAACTGCAAACCAGCCTAAATTTTCTTGATTCCGCCCGGAGCTACATTGCCGAAATCTACTGCGATGCCGAGGATGTGGATTGGCAGACCAATCCCGAAGCGATTAAGATTGAAAGGGAAATCGTTAATCGGGATACCTCACTTTTGTTGAAACTGGCTCCCGGCGGTGGAATGGCGATCCGGTTCCATGCCGTTGAGCAGGCAGCAATTAACGATTTTTTGAAATCGGACTCCGATTAACCCAAAGATTTTAATGAACAAGTTCAATCCTGAAAAAGACATTTTAGCGCTTGATTTCGACGGCGTAATCGTCAATAGCATCGAAGAGTGCCTGGTTGTGGGTTATAACTCATTACAAAAACATCTGGGACTGAGCGGCTTTATTAATAGACTCAATGAATTGAACAAAGAGCAGATTACTGCCAGCAAGCAGATGCGCAATTTTATTCGTCACAGCGAAGATTATGTCTACATTTTTTATGCTTTGCAAAGAGGTGCCGGCATCCGGAATCAGAGTGAATTTGACAACTTTTTAAAGCGGCATGCAGATTTGAAAGATTCTTTTCATAAAATTTTCTACCGGGAACGCAGCCAGCTTTTAGCAACAGAGCGCCAGCGCTGGTTGGAATTGAATCCGCTCTATCCGGGGATGGGGGATTTCATCCGTACTTATCGCTATCCGGAACGGCTGGTAATTATCACAACTAAGAGAGCCGAGTTTGTAGTAGCGACGCTGACGGCGGAAGACATAGGCTTTCCGACGGCGAATCTGTTTTCAGCCGATCAGGGACATAGTAAATCGGTGCTCATCGCAGAGCTTTTAAGCAGCCGTGCGATTCAGCCGCAAGAATTGCACTTTATTGATGATCAGGTGGATACCTTGATCACAGCCAAACCGCTGAGAGTCAATCTGTATTTAGCCCGCTGGGGCTATACCAATGAGGATCAGGTTCGGTTGGCAGAACGGGAAAAGATACCGGTTTTATCTCGCAATGAATTTTTTAACCACTTTCGCATTTGATTTTTCATCCTGATTTTGATAAATGTTATTTACTTTACTTTTTTCATTCGATAAAAAAGTAACAAAAAATCTCCGGCTGGATAAAAATTAATTGAAATCAGAACATTGTACCCCTACTGCCCAAGTAAGTTGAGCAGAAAAACTGTAAATAAACATATTATTGACAAATGACGAATTATTTACTATAATTATCACGGATTGAATCAAATGTTAGGTTATAATTATTATTCATTTATTGTTGATGGTGCATTTACAAAGGAGGATATGATGAAAAAGTCGCTTTTCCCGCTGTTTATTCTGATTGTTATTGTTTTCTTTTTGGGCGTTGCGCCGAATTGCACCCGCACCGTGACGGAATACGAGATTGATACAGTGGAGGCCGAACCAACTATGGCGTTGTTTAACGTGAGACACTTTTATAATGACAATGATCCCGATCACAACACTGTCCTGGTCCAGGCGATTGTTCGGAACATTTCGGACAAGGAAATTCCTAATCCCCATATCGGCATCCTGGTCTACCATAACAATGACCTCTACTATTCTTTTGTCCAAGGCGTGGCTGAGAATCTTAGTGTACTGCTTAACAAAGACACTTCCTATGTTGAAATGACAGTTTTGAAGCCTAAGGAAAAGGGATACATGTTTTTTAAATTTCCCCGTCCGGGCTGGATGGACCCCTGGGTATTTTGTCTCCCTTTGTCCGGAGACAAACTGCCAACGAATTTGCCTAAACCCTCGGCACTCGCCACACTTGCTGTAAAGTCCGAGAAACCGCTAATATTAGAATCGGAATAACAAACAAGCTTTCTTTTTTTTGCCGCTCGTTAAAACGAGCGGCTTTTATTTTTAAGGATAAACCACAATCACGCCGTTAAAACTGCCAGTAGCTTGTTTTCCCCAATTATCCGTGATAGAAATTGTCGGTTTAAAACAACAAGCGTTATTAACCCCATTCGGACATTCTGAATTCCAACCCGGAGTGCCAGTAGAACAATGAAAATCATAAACAAAATTCCAAGAATCAGTCCGACAACCTTCGGTTGAATCGCCAAAGGTACTTCCAGAGCAAGCCGATTTGCGATTTTTAACCCAAGTAGGGTATTCATCAATTGTATCACCCCAGTCAATCTTTATTTCTCTAATAGGCATTTGATTGTCATTAGCCCAGGAGAAGCTATAACTGAGATTTAGAAACATCTCTTATCAGGCTGATTTTTTCAGGCGTTTTAGGAATTGAAAATAGCGGTTATTTTTTAACTAAATCCTCTTTCAGGGAGGCAATATTTTCGCCGTAATTGGCTTTGAGCGACCGGACTTCGTTTACCAGATAGTTGATCCGCGTCGCCGATTCATTGAGATAATAACAAAAAAGGTCTCGTTTATCCGGGTGTTCTTCGGCAATCGGCAGAAATAAGGCACAGCGGTAACCAATTGAGGCAATTTCCACCAAGTGATTGGCGACATAATCGTGAAAGTCTTTATTCTTTAATTCCCCGACTTCTGTCGCGATTTGGCGTAGCTGCTCGACAAAGCCAAGAATCTGCTCTTTTGCGGTAGTTAGTTCCTTGACTTTAAATTCCTTTAGATTCTGCCACTCCTTTTCGAGCACATTGTTGATTACTCCGCCAATCGCCGCCACGACCTGCAGCTGGGTCGTGCCTTCGTAGATATTGGTGATCCGGGCATCCCGCGCTAAGCGTTCCACCGGGAAATCTTTCATATAGCCGCAGCCACCGTGCACCTGAACCGCATCATAGGCGACTTTGTTTGCCATTTCGGTAGCGGTAAACTTTGTCAGCGGAGTCAGGAAGCTCGCCATAGCGGAGGCATATTTCAATTCTTCGCGTACCTCTTCGCCGCGTTGTACACGGCGTTCATACAGGTCCTCATAATCCACAAAGAGCGCAGTCCGATAAAGCAGTATCCGGGTGGTTTCGATTTCCGCCTGCATTTTTTTCAGCATTTGATAGACTGCCGGAATGTGGACGATTTTCTGCCCGAACTGTTCGCGCTCGTTGGCGTACTTGAGAGCTTCTTCGTAAGCCGCCTGGGCAATTCCTAAAGCCTGGGCAGAAACTGCCAACCGGGCACCATTCATCAGGCTCATCACATATTTGATCAAGCCAAATTTGCGTTTGCCAACCAGCTCCGCTTTAGCCATTTTGAACTGTAGCTCGCAAGTCGGCGAGCCGTGGATCCCATGTTTGTCCTCAATGCGCCGGACTATCAGATTATTATCGCGATAGCGCTCGTACAGAAACATGCTCAGTCCGCGTCCACCTTTGGAGCCTTCCTCGGAACGTGCTAAAACCAGGGTCACCTCGCCGCAGCCGTTGGTAATAAAGCGTTTGACACCGTCAAGGTACCACTGTCCGTCTTTTTCAATAGCCCGCATGGCGACCGATTGGAGATCGCTGCCGGCATCCGGTTCGGTGAGTGCCATTGAGCCGCTGACTTCGCCACGACAGAATTTAGGCAGCACCCGGTCTTTTTGAGCCTCATCGCCAAATTTGTAGATGGTCACGGCTATGTCCTGTAAACCAAACAGATTCATCAAACTGGCATCAGCCTGGGAAACCATTTCGACGATGATGTTATTGATTGTCACCGGCAGGTTCAGACCACCATACTTACGCGGCAGAGTTCCACCCATAAAACCGGCATCGGTCAGGATTTTAATATTTTCCTGGGTTTCCGGTGCCCAGGTTACTAAGCCATCGCGATAAGTTGGACCCTGCTCATCCACCGCCTTTGCCCGGGGTGCGATGAAATCGGCGCAGATTGCACCGGCATTGTTGAGCACCATCTCATACCACTGCTGAGCCTCGCTATAGGAGTGTAAGGCATCGGAATCGTACGATTGGTAATTGTTTTCTAAGTCCCCGACGATTTCACTTAAATCCAGCCGGCTTAAATAAAATTTCTGGTTTTCATTATAATAGTTAGCCATTAATCCTCCTCCTTCAGGTAGCGCAGCATGATCGGGATAATTTCGTTCAGGTCACCGACAATGCCCAGGTGGGCAATCTTGAAAATCGGTGCTTCCGGATCCTTATTGATGGCGATGATTTTTTGGGATTCTTCCATGCCCGCCCGATGTTGAATCTGACCGGAAATCCCACAGGCAATGTAGAGTTTTGGACGAACCACCGAGCCGGTCTGACCGACCTGATGGTCTTTTTCAATGTATCCAAAATCTACCGCTGCCCGGCTGGCGCCAACCTCGCCGCCCAGCGCCTTAGCCAGTTCCCGAATCAGGTGGAAATTCTCCCGACTACCAACTCCGGCACCGCCGGAAATGATGATACTGGCGGTGGAAAAGTCAACCTTCTTGACCTTTGGAATGACTTCCAGGAACTCGCTTTTTATCCAGGAATCAACAAAGTTGATGGCGAACGATTCGGTTCTTACCGGATAATTCAATCGCTCTGCCGGCAGCGGCATCACACCTTCCCGCACGGAAGCCATCATCGGACGGTAGTCGGGTGTGACAATGGTTGCCAGAATGTTACCGCCAAATGCCGGACGCATCTGGAACAGAATCTTGCCCTTTTTTGGATAACTATCAATGTATAGTTGGGTGCAATCTGCCGTTAAACCGGTTTTCAACGAAGAGGCGATCCGCGGGGCGATATCGCGTCCGGTGTGGGTGGCACCAAAGAGCACAATATCCGGCGCTTCGGCACGGATCATCTCCTCTAGAATATGCTGATAGGCAATTGAATGCAAATGCTTCAAACGCTCATCGGTAAAATAGACCAGCCGGTTCAAGCCCAGGCGAAATAGCTCTGCCGTATCCTCTGGTAGAGAA
>Ga0208828_1001189_pt1 | contig 10260 bp, 5 predicted proteins | sample Kivu_160m_FD_185487 | JGI IMG/M metagenome (GOLD analysis project Ga0208828, IMG submission 185487) | Freshwater microbial communities from Lake Kivu, Western Province, Rwanda to study Microbial Dark Matter (Phase II) - Kivu_160m (SPAdes)... | ecosystem: Environmental > Aquatic > Freshwater >... | reverse complement strand
TGTCGAGCGAGCGAAGCAAATATCCGGGTCGTTGCCTGCAGGGGCAAGCTGCTTTTGTGTCCAGGTGACATAAATGTACCCGTTAAAAGGACCTCCTGTTTTATCTACTGCCATCCAGGGGAAACTATTAACTCTGACAGATGTTGTTTTCAGATTACCTCTTATTCCGTTAACAGGAACGGCAGTTTCATTAACGAACTGGAAGTTAGCCCCACCGTTAGTCGATTTTGCAAATCCGACAAATTTTTCAGTATAAGGTGATGCAGTTTGTCTTGTAGACCATACTATATAAACTTCGCCGTTTGGACCCGTATGCAGATTCACACCCTGAAATGCCCAGCCAAGAGTTGATGAAATCAATTGTGAGGCATCCCAGTTGACACCAAGGTTCGTTGACCTCGCGTACTTTAACGGACGACTTGTTGCTGAAAAATCCGTATACGAAAGATAGAGATTATTATAATACGGACTGGTTGACATATCATCTATCGTCATATGGTTTTTGTCGGCAACGCTCGAAGATATTGACGATGCAATCACATAAGGAGCCCATGTTATACCGTTATCTGTACTCCATGTAACAACCTGCTGACTCGTTGTAGCACCGATAGCATTCATAAAAATGGTACCGTTACTGGAGACAACCACTGACGGGTCGCCGCTGTTTGCAACGAGTCCGGGTAAAGTAGAGTTACCCGTCCAGGTTAAGCCATAATCGGTTGACAGACCAAATCCAGTACCGTAAAAAGACGGACCGTAAGAGTTCCAACCGACAATAATTTTATTAGATACATTCGGATTGCAATATCCTACTACCTCACTTTGTGTTGCCGTATGGGGCCAGATTCTGAAGCTCGGACCAACGGCATAGACTCCAACAGGTGAGCTAACATAAGCAGGATACTTATTCAACGGAATATTTAATTCAAGCGGTAAGTACTGCGAATACTTTTCTCCGGCATCAACTTTATACATTAAAGTTGCATCATCCGGATACTTTTGTCCTGTCAACAATAACAGAGAAACTAACAGGACAGGCAATAATAAAAGTAATTTTTTCATAATATATAATTTTAATTATTATTAGTACAATTTATTAATTAAATTCGAAAAAAACAATTTTGATAATTTCGGTTAAAATTAAATAAATAATATTTAGAAGTTTATAATAATAAATTTTTCATTTAAATATAACCTGTTCACCGATTTCAAGAATTTTTATTCTGTCGCTGTACTGAGGTTGCTTTTCCATTAATTCTTTTAATACGCGTATTGGTTCGAAAGGTTCGGATTTTTCATACAGAGTTCCGAAATGAATCGGGACCAACACTTTTGTTTTAGTATCATCAAGCACCGAAAAAACACCTCCCGGAAACAAATGTCTGCCGGGTTTACCGGTTTCATAGCAATCTATACAGGGACCAATCGGAATAAACGCAATATCTATGGAATATTTATTACCAAGATATTTAAAAAACTTTTCATCATAAGAAGTATCACCGGAAAAATAAACAGTAATATCTTTATATTGAATAATAAAACCTGCATATCCTTTATAATCCCATATCAGTCCGTCCAGACCGTATCTTCCTCCCCAGTGGAATGCTGCAACAGAAGTAATTTTCATACTGTCAATCACACGTGTTTCTCCGACATATACATTATTTTTATAATCAGGTTGTTTTAATTTTTTTAAATTAAAATTAATTTTCGGAAGAAATTCCTCCACACCTTCCGGAAATACAAGTTTAGTTCCGGGAAATTTCTCCTCAAGAATTTTCAAACTACCTATACTCAAGTGGTCAAAATGAGCATGAGAAACAAAAATGATATCGAGTTTTTTTAAATCGTTCAAATCAAGTCCGGGTTCCTGGACTCTCCTTTGAATTTCCGCTGCGTTATTCGTAAAAAACGGGTCAAATAAAATTACTTTATCTTCTATTTGAACAAGCACCGTGCAATGCCCGACCCACAGTGCAGACAGTTTGACACCTTCTTTGACAGGTTCTTTTATTTTATTTTTAATCTTATCGGGTTTAGAAAGCTGCATTCCGATATTTACCGCAAGGTCATAAAAAGTCCGGCATCCCGATAGATTAAATAAAAATATAAAAAATAAAATATATACTATGTATTTCACAGATTTCATTCAATAATATCTGATTGTTATTCCCAAATTGTACCTGCTTTCGGAAGTAAAATTATAATCCGCCTGAAAACCGATTATACCAAAAAAAGTATACACACCGAATTCAAGACCTGTCGTATTTTTTTCAAAACCGTTTAAATTCTTTCTAAACTTATATTTTACTCCCAAAGACACAGACAAATATTCCCCGCCTTCTGAAACAGGTATATAAAATCTCGTTCCCCCGTTTAATGCAAATCTTTTCATTCCGCTATTTCTGTATGTTGACAATGCCCACTCGGGCTGAAGGAATAATTCGACAGAACCGCCGTACCTCCTTATCGGATTAACCATTAAAATACTGACCGGAGATACAAGTTCATTGGCATTAAAGGAATAATTAAACGGAGTAACATTCCATTTTAAAGCAAACTGCAGTCTGGAACTGTTAAATCCCTCGTCATGTACAAAAAAGGGAGAAGGAAACGCCTGAAGCAATGCCCATGATGTCCATTTCACAAAATTGTGTTCCTGCGATTCGCATTTACATACAATAAAAAAAAATAATATAATGAAAAAAATCTTCTTCAATAAGAATATTCTAATAGTAACAGAAAAAAAATTCACCCCTGTTTTTTATCAAAGTAAATTCCCTTTTTCCATTATTAATTTCCCGTCAACATAAACATCGGGTTCTTTTATCAGTCCGTCGAGATGGCTTTTTACATTTATACTGCCGCCCATAGAAACATTATTTCCAAATGCAATATGCACCGTTCCATATACTTTTTCATCTTCGAGTATTTCCCCGATAAGTTGAGCTTTATAGTTAGTTCCTATTCCGAATTCCGCTATTGCCCGTGCATCCCTGCCGACTTTATCGAGAAGTTCAATCAGTTTTTGAGCTTCTTTTCCTCCTTGAATTTTCTCAGCGTATCCGTTTACAACTTCTATTGTTATCGGAGTTTCGACTAATCCGACGCCTGCCATCGAACCGTCTATTACTATTATGCCATTACTCTTGTCTTCCCACGGTGCGAGGTAAACTTCGCCTGACGGCATATTTCCCCAGTCTCCTTTATTCAGTAAAACTCCCGTAGATTCTATTACTTTCCTGCCTTTCATCGGCATTGTTATATCCGTACCCTTTTTTGTAGCTACTCTGATTTCCGAAGCAGGATTTAAAATTTCCGATATTTTTTTTGTCAGCTCAATAACTTTCCGGGCATCGGCATTCAGGCATCTTATCATTGTATCTGTTCTAATTCCCGGCATCGTAGCCACTCTTGCACCTGCTTTTGCAGCTTCACGTCTTGCATCGGTGTGTGTCAGGGATTTTTCCGTTACGCATATTACAGCATCGACTTTCTTCATTATTTCAGATATTTGTTCGGGGGGTTCCTGACCGTTTATCTCTCTCGATTTCATTTCGATAAGAAGCGATTCCTTGCATACAGCTTTGCCCGCCTCAAATAAAGAATATGAAATCTCGCGTTTTGTTTCGTCGGTTACAATAAGCAGTATTTCTTCTTTTTTTAATCCCAGATATTCAATCAGGGCTTTCAGTGAAGCATTTTTTAATTCCATATTTTCCATATCTTATTTATTTTGATTATAATAAATAAAGATAGTTATTTAATAATAATAATACAATAAACAAGCGAAAGAAAGAGTTTGCAAAGTGTTGAGTTGAAATAGTTTACAGATTCGACAGAGGTAAATATTCAGTGCTCAGATATTAAAGGTTAGATGTAAGGAAAGATAAATTTACTGTCAGAATTACAATATTATATCAGCAGATATAAAAAGCCTTCCGTATAATAATTATACGGAAGGCTTAACACCAAAAATGGTGCAGATTATTTTATCAGAATCATTTTCTTTACATCGACAAAGCCGTTGACTTCGATTTTATAGAAATACACACCGCTTGCGAGTTCGTTTGCGTTGAATTCAACAATATAATTTCCTGGTGTTTTCACTTCGTTTACAAGCGTTCTGACTTCCCTTCCGAGTACGTCGTAAATCTTAATTGTAACAAAGCCCTGTTTCGGCAGTGCGAAATTAATCTTTGTTACGGGATTGAACGGATTCGGATAGTTTTGACTAAGTTTATATTCAAAAGGTATAACAGAATTAGTTCTACTAATTTCTATGGCTTTACTGCTTGAATTTATCAGATAAAATATATCTTCTATTCTTCTCTTCTCTCTTTCCTCTTTATTTAATAACCTGTTATTTCTTATGTTGTTCAATGCTCTCTGATTAGTTTTCTGTTCCACTTCGGTTTTTTCCGATATCATTATCCTTATTTTTTCAGAATTATTATCCCCATTCTCAAGCAGTCGTTTTTCAAGTCTATTCTGTCTTTTGTTTTTTTTCGAATCATATATCTTCTTCATCTTTTCTTTTATCGGGTCGCCAATAATCGATTTTTCTATTATTTTCATTCTTTTTTTGATGAATTCTTCATCGGTCATTTTCTGTGTGTTCTCATTCTCACTTCCGCCCCATCCGAGTAATGACTCTATTTCAGTATAATCTATGCTTGCAAGTAGTTTTACATCAGGATTATTATGAAATAATACTATGAACTCATATCCGCTTAATGCCTGCTCGTATTCCTCCATCTTTGTCAAACACATTAATGTCATATCATATGCTATGTCATTGAATTCATCACTATAATTTCCCGATGTTATTTTCGTTTCAAGATATGTTTTTAATGTCCCGAATAGTATGTCCCTGTAATTCTGGTCTTCACATGTATCAAGCTCTTCATGGCTGTAATATAAATCGTATAACGAGGAATTTAAATAATTGCTTGTTGGATAATTATCAATAATAAGTTTATAATTATTTATTGCATTATATATATTACCGTTTAATAGGTTTTGATATGCTATTCCGAATAACTCTTCATCGCTTTGAGACGGTGAATATTGAGAGATAGATTTGAAAATCGTGTCGTAGATTCCATATCCCGCATTAACGAGTATATAATCCTGTAAATTATCGAACGTACAATTAAATGTCGAACCCGAATAATCGGTTATCACTTCCTCGTTCGTTCCGGATTTTAAAAGTGAAGAATATGGCTCGTACTGAAGATTAAAACAATTGTTGCGTACATAATATATCGGGTCTTCGGTTTCCAGCAATATCGTTCCGTTTAAATGATATTTCTCGATGTCGCTGATTTCGATAAAGTTCTCTCCGTCCTCCAGGTATGCATATCCGTCGTTGTAGTCTATATTATTATTTTCGTATGATAATAAATTATTTCTTCCGCCGGTCCAGAATAATTGATTTCCCTGTGATACGGGAGCAAGACGCACAAATGAATATATATTCGAGTTAATATTGCATCCATAATTTCTCAAATCATTATTGAATAATTCCGGATTGCTCTGATAAAGATATATTCCTTTCCCGCTGCTATATATATTATTGTTTTTTATACTACCTTTTATTTTTCTTCCGTATATCCCGCAGACAGAATTACCGTTGAATGAGTTTCTGTATATGAAAAAAGGTGTAAGTGCAGAAGTATTGCATTCGAGTGCAATTCCTATCGAGCCGTTGTTGAATGTGTTATGAATTATACATAGATTATTACCTTCGTTATTGTCCATTGTATCGGATTGCGGTGAATTGTAGTATATATTTTCCATATGAAATCCTACACTATTCGAACTCAAATTAAAAGTATTATCTTGAAGCAGTAAATCGAATACATTTTCGGCATAAACTCCCCTGCAACTGCTTATCACGTTGAAAGTATTACCTGTTATGACTTTACTATACTGTGCATGATGTTCGTCATTTATTATCTTTACAGGCAATATTGCATTGTTGAAAGTACAGTTTTGAATAGTAGTCTGTCCGCCGGCATTTTCGAGTATTATCCCCTGCCAGGTATTTCCTCCAGATGGAATAAACGATATATTATTGGCTGTTATATTTCCATTATTAGAAATTTTAATTTTTGCATTATCGCCAAAAAATAGACTTGCTCCCGGCTCGATAATAAATTTTGAATTATTACCATCAACTATTATTTCCGAATTATTTCCAAGTGTTAATATAGAACCGGTTTTTAAATGTAAATAATCACCATTTTCGATATATAGTTTTGTGTTGGAAAGAATTTGTGTGTTAGAATTTGGCATGGTAATAATCTTTGCACCATTTGAATGACAGTAAGGTGAAGCAGGAGCATTTATATATTCATTTCCGGTTAATAACGTGTTATACGTAATGTTCCCGGAAATTGCACGTGGTCTTCTAACTCCCATATATTTGAAATTCTGGAAAAAATAATAAGGAAAAACAACATAATCACCCTGTATAGAAGTAACCGCAATACCTCCGTTTAAAACATCATTTAATTTAATAAATAAGTTAACAGGATTTTCTAAGAAATTTCCCTGAATATTGTATTCTCTGTATTTTGCTGTTCCTGTTAAGTCCTGAAAGCTTGAAAACGGAAATAAAATTTTCTCTGTATTTGGTTCATATATTAAATACGGTTGTTTATAAGTATTAGCATCGCTATTTGCGATATCGTTTTTCTCATACCATTGTTCTGGATTGATTACATAACCTATTTTAAATCTTGTATCTATTCCTATTGCCTCATCATCTCCGAGACGATAAAATAAATGTCCGACAATATATAAATTGTCACCAACTGTTAATATATTTGCTCTTGTATCAACTTCTCCCACATAATTTCCATACGACGGTGTCCCCCATCCATCAATATGAAAAGGGTTAATATATACAAATGTAGATATTAAAATATCACGCCTCACAAAAATATAATTATATGTTTCATCTACTTTAGTATAGACTATATGTAATCTATCTTGCGAAGCAGTAATTTGAGGAGATACTCCGTCTTTAACACCCGGGAAATTATCATGATGGTCTATTGGATTACAAGTTTGAATTGTATTTGTTATTAAATTATATTTTGCAAGTCCGATTTGCCCACTTATATTGTTTGAAACATCCCAATATCCTGCATAATCCCAGGTTATGTATATGTAATCCCCAACTCCTATCATATCAATTGTTATGAAATGTTCAGTCCCTCCAAAATTACAGTATTCAGGTTCAAAACTTCCTTTAAATACAAATGTAGAATTTAGTTCGTTTGTTTTTTCATAAATATTTATGTAACTGTTCGAATTATTCCATGGAATTGCTGCTATGAATATTTTATTATTATGACTTATTATTGCTACTCCTTTGGCATCGATATTGGTAATAGAATGTTCTGAGATTTTTTCTCCGTTATTGTCGAGCAGATAATAATATATATGATGGTCATAACCGGTATTTTCGATTCCAACAAAATGAAGACCGAAGTTATCGTAAACACAATCATACATATAAGTTTGATAATTACTATAATAAGTATTTAAAGAGAAATCGAATAAATTAGGAGATTCCCAATTATATATTTGGGCACTCGTGTTACTAAATAATAAAAAAGCAAAAAGTGCTGTTTGTATAAAAATTATTATGATTTTTTTTGTATTCATTTTTATTAAATTTAAGTTAGTAAAATAATTTGCTATAATAAAGAGGGCTCTTACTGAATTCATAATTTATGATTTCAAAATATGATAAATCGTGCAAGGATTAATCGTAAAAAGATGCCCTCTTTTTAAATTTTTAAATTAAACTATTTTCAAGGGGCACTTATCATTTCATTTTATTTATTTTAATTTATCTTATAATTACAAACTTTCTTGTCTGAATAAGTACTCCGTCAGAAAATAGCGAATAAAAATATACTCCGCTGGATAGATTATTTCCGGAAAAATTGATTTCATATTCTCCAGTTGCCTGTCTTGTTTTTATCAGTTCATCTATTTTTCTGCCGAGTATATCGAATATTTTTATTTGTATGTAAGCCGTTTTCGGTATTGTATATTTTATTTTCGTAGAGGAATTGAACGGATTCGGATAGTTTTGCATTAAGTTATATTTATCGGGGATACTTATAATATTTGAATTTATTCCTACGATTCCACCAAGATTATTTGTACGGTATATCTTACCATATTCACCGACTGTAAACCCGATATTAGTTCGGGGGATAATATATATTTTTTCTAATGCTGAATAAAAAGTACCTAAATTATTATAAGTCCAGTTCAATCCACCGTTCGTAGTATAATATATATTTTTATAGTAATTTGTTGCAAATCCTGTATCCCTGTTTACAAAAAATACACTTGAACAACTTATGTTCAAATATAAGGACGTATCCCATGTATTCCCACCATTTGTCGTTTTAAATATCCCTTTAAAATCAGTTGCTATATAAGCTACTTCTCTGTCTACAAGAGACATTTCACGAATCATAAAAGGCACCCATATTTCCTGCCAGTTGTTCCCTCCATCGGTGGTTTTGTATAAGTTCGGTCCTTGTAAAATATTACAACAGGTAATATAACCATAAAGGGAATCATAAAAAATTATACCCGTTGTCATAGAGTTTATAATACAAATGAATTTAAATTCATCTCCTGAATTCGTGGTTTTATAAAGAGCACCTTTAGAACCATATCCGGGAAAATTCGTATCGCATAATAAGAAACCTACATTTTCATTTTGGAAAAACATCCTTTTTGTTCTACCCATTTTTAAGTTTTTATATATCCAGTTATTTCCTCTGTTTGTTGTTTTATACAATCCCGAATCCCTATCTATTAGAATCCAACCGGTGTTTTCGTTTACAAATTGAATTTCCTTGATATGTCTACTTTCATTTATATAATTACTTGGCTTTATTCCCGAACAACTGTCAATTAACCAGTTGTTTCCTGAATTTGTAGTTTTAAAAAGAAACATTCGACTTCCTCCAACAAATCCCGTTTGCGAGTTCGCAAAGGAAATTGAATTGAATAAAAAAGTCTGTGTAAAAAAAGGCGATAAATCTATCCAATTATATCCATAATTCGTCGATTTTAAAACACCTCCGCCTCCTATCGCCGCTATATAAAATGTATTTCCTATTATTGAAAGATCTCTGAATTCTCTCGATTTACCGTTATAATTTATTGAATTATACGTAAAAAGCGAATCCCATATAAGACCTCTGTTTGTTGTTTTATAAAAACGTGAACGACCTGCATTTCCAATCATAAATCCAGTATTTACATTCTCGAAAATTATATCTCTTGCATCAGTCGGTAAAATATATTCCCAGTTAATTCCTCCATCTGTAGTTCTATATAAACGAACAGAATTTTTTACCAAAAATCCTAATGACTCATCTATGAATTTCATATAACTGAAAAACATATTCATAGAATCAGGGTCAATATAAATATTGTACCAATTATATCCGTAATTCGTTGACTTCTTTATGATACGGTGTTCCTTGTAGTAACCAATACTGTCGTTTATAAAATCTAAATATCCGGAAATATTGAAAGCGTAAATTGTAACCCAGTTTAAACCTCCATTCGTACTTTTTATAAGATAATTATTATTTGTAGCATAAATCAGATTCTGACGGATGAAACAAAATCCCGATATCCGCGCACCCGAACCGAGGTAAATAGATGTCCAGTACTCTCCCCCGTTAGTAGATTTTAGTATTCTTCCCCCGTTTGCTCCTACCCATATCGTATCACCTGACGTTAAAAGCGGATATAAACCATCTAAACTATCTATACTATAATTATAAATATCGCAGCATTTCCAGTTTATCCCTCCGTTTGTTGTTTTATATACATATTTCTGGTCGCTAATATACCATCCTGTCAATTCGTCTTTGAATGAAATCTCGAGTACCATTCCGGCACTGCCGTTTTCTACACTATACCACTGCGAAAACGATGTTTCTTTACAAATAAAAATGAAAATAAAAAGAAAATAAATGATGTATCTATATTTCTTTTTACTTTTCATTAAATTCTATCTTTTTGTACTTAACTTAAATTGGAATATCAACTTCTAATAACTACGAACACAATTTCATAACCCACCTGTTTTCTGTGCATGAGTTAATATTTACAATATAATAGAAAAAAAAGAAAAAAAAACTACAATTTATTATATACCGGGGAAAAGTACGATTAACATATAACATATGACATATAATATAT
>Ga0208828_1001188_pt1 | contig 10269 bp, 7 predicted proteins | sample Kivu_160m_FD_185487 | JGI IMG/M metagenome (GOLD analysis project Ga0208828, IMG submission 185487) | Freshwater microbial communities from Lake Kivu, Western Province, Rwanda to study Microbial Dark Matter (Phase II) - Kivu_160m (SPAdes)... | ecosystem: Environmental > Aquatic > Freshwater >... | reverse complement strand
TACTTTCCGTCCAGTTAAGATACGCACCAAGTGAAGCGATATTGATTATTATACTTTTGCCATCAGTATTATTTTCCATAAGTTTTGCTGCTTCGAGTGAGGAAAAAACAACACTTTTCAGGTTTGTATCAATAAACCTGTCAAAATTCTTTTCGTTAATTTTAAAGAAGTCGATTCTGTCATAAACCGCAGCATTGTTAATCAAAACGTCAAGGCGTCCGAAATTTTTTTTAATAAAATTGAATAATCTCTTTATTTCAGAGTGACGGCTAATGTCCGCTTTGAAAGCACAGGAATCGGAATTGTATTTTTTAATTTCTCCGATTGTTTCATTGACAATGCGTAGCGGAGAGCGGAAATAGCTGAGAATAAGCGTGAAATTTTCTTCAGCAAGTACAAGTGCAATTTCTTTTCCGAGTCTTCTTACGCCTCCCGTAATAAGTATGACACGTTTTTCTACGATTTTCTTACGGATTTTGTTACTAATCAAATAAAATTTTTATTTGTGCCCTTGGGATGAATCGAACATCCGGCACGTGGTTTAGGAAACCACTGCTCTATCCACTGAGCTACAAGGGCATAAATCAGTATATCATGTAAATTTACTTAAATTTTATCAGGCATTCAATTCCATTAAAAATAAACAAATTCAAATAGTGACGAGTAATGAGTGAGGTTAAGAGTGATATATATTTATTTAAAATTACAGGAACTAAGCTCAAACTGACTTTTTTGTATTACGCTTAATAATATATTGATTTTTAAACATATTAATCATAATTTGAAAAAGGAATAATATTAAAAGAGTACATATTTTTTGTGATTTTTTAAATAATCCTTATGAGTACTAATGTTTAAGAATCAAAATATTTCAAAAATATGAAAAGCGACAAAGAGATATTCGAACAAATATATGAAGAAAAAGCTGTCTGGACCGAAACCGAACCGCCTCTGGAATTATTAAATTTAATAAACAGCGGGAAAATTGCACCATGCAGAGTACTCGATTCAGGTTGCGGAGCGGGCTTTTATTCCATATATATGGCAAAAAAAGGATTCGATGTAACGGGTATTGATATTTCAGAAAACGCAATCAGGACTGCCAAAGAAAATGCCATCAAGCACAAGGTCAAAATCGAATTTATCCCAATGGATATTTCAGATTTAGATAAATTAAAAGTGAAATTTGATTTTATATTTGAATGGGCATTACTACATCACATTGCACCGGAAAAAAGGAAAAAATACATAATAAAATTAAGAAGTATTTTAAACAGCGGAGGTAAATATTTATCAGTATGCTTCAACAATCAGAATTCCGATTTTGGTTTAAAAGGGAAAAAATTAAGGACAGTTCCAGAGGGCGGCAGGATGCCTGCAGGGACAAGATTATATTATTCATCGTTCACTGAAATTAATAATTTATTCAAGCCGCATTTTAAAACAATTGAAGCCCGATTAATCAAGATGACAGCGGGAAACAAAGTACACATCGGAAATTACTATCTGACGGAGAAACGTTAATCGAAAACCGTTAAATAATTTCCTTGGCTGAAAAAAGTTCAATATAAAGAAGGACCACTAAGCCGCGTCAGACATAGGTGCAGAAAATATGATGTTGATTTTATTCAAATTATAACATAATTTTTATCAAATCAAAATTTAAAAAAATGATTAAGAAAATACAAATTCCTGTTTCGGTTATATTACTGTTATTTTTGTATATAACCGGATGTTCGGATAAGTCATCCAATCCTGTTCCTGTAACAAAGAAGAACGTAGGTTGGGTAGCAGGCGGACTTGACAAAAACTCAAGAGGAACAGTATTATACACAAACAACAGCGGAGAAACCTGGCAGTCCCGCAACAACAGTGATATATTCAACAACACGTTATTAAATGACGTATGTGTAATTAATGAATTCACTGCATATTTTGTGGGTGACGGCAACAGCATAATCAAGACAAGAGATGCAGGCATAACCTGGACAAGAACCAATCTACCGGATGCATTCGGCAGCAGAACACTTTCATCCATCAGTTTTTTTAATGAAAATGTAATCTGGGTATCGGGAGACCAAGGGACAGTTTACAAGACTTTAGACGGCGGGCAAACATGGTCGCAGGAAGGTGCAGGTTTTTTCCCGTCTGTTTTATTACAGGGCATAAAAGTTATTAACGAAAAGGTAATTTATGTAGCATCCAGTCGAATGGACGGATATGCAGCGAGAACGACAGACGGAGGAATGACATGGGATTCCATATCATTTCCTCCGAATTACAGTTACAGCTGGATAGGAATCGGAGCTATAGACACGAACAACGTATATATTCACGGTGCAACCGGACATTATATATTCAGCAGCGATGCCGGACACAATTGGACGGGATACACAACCCCTCAGCACGGAGACTTGAACTGCATAGCGATGTATAACAACGATATATTCTGGTTTGCCTGTGATTTCGACATAATACTGACTACAACCGATGCCGGCAGCACCTGGACGCAGAAAACTGCTCCCGGTCCTTCAAATCAATTTTTAGTCGGAGCATACGCAATAAACAGAAATGAAATTCTTATGGTAGGTCAGAGTGCAAGTTATCGGGATACCGGAAAAATAATAAAGAGCACGGACGGGGGAAGCAGCTGGGCGGTAAAATACCTAAGCAGTTCGAATTTATTCAAGATTGCGTTTGCAGAAGATTAAGAAAAGGCAGAAATATTAATTTCGTTTTACAGGGGTGTATATTTTATCCGTAATAACCTTTTCCGTATATGGTCCGTTCCAGTCGTTCATAAAAAGGTTTTTCAATTCGGTATTAATCTTTTTATTTTTAACAACAAGGGAAGCATTCCTGGATTTATGGAAATAACTTTTTTCCCAGTTAGAAGTCGAAATAAAGGAGCAGAGGTTATCCGAAACAAAATATTTACAATGTTCGACACGCGAATACGGAATGAATCCCCCGCTGTACTGAGGGACAGAGGAGAATTTTATTTCAATTCCCGGAACGGTTGAAAGGTCTTTTATAATTTCCGTTGTTCCTTCCCTGATAGTCCAATCCGATAATATAATTTTAACATCTACGCCTCTATACGCAGCATAACGCAGAGCGCTGTCGAGTGTATAGTATTTTTCAGATTTAGATTCTCCTCTTACCGAATAGTTCATAACCTGCAGATAAAAAATATTTTTTGATGCGGCAATCAGTTTTAGTATTTCATTTTCCTCCGAATCATATCCTTCAGGTACATATTCAGGCGGACTGAATGCCGGATACAAAATAATTTTTCCATATTTCGAATCGTTAATTTTTACGGGTTTGCGTGAGTTAACAATGTTTTTATTTTTGCTTCTCAGAAGTTTTTGTATTTTTTCAATATTTCTTTCGTCAGGCGGTTTCGAAAATTCATCGCACAAAAGCCAATCAATATCGAACACGTTTAAAAACGCAGATGACAATTTTTTATTTTTCACCCGAACACCGAGTTCATGTATATGTTTCAATGCACGCCAGTCGGCATTCTGGCTGCCGATGAAGAGTTCTTTTCCATCAACTACAAAATACTTTGCATGCATAACGCCGCCAGCTATCTGTTTAAACGGAATTTTTTTTATCACGATATTGGAAATGCCTTCAAGTAAATCCGTTCCCTGTTCGTTTTTTATATAAAAAGTTTCATCAACGATAATTCTGATATACACACCTCTTAAAGCGGCTGATTTCAGGGCATTGACGATGTTTTCAAGCGGTTCATTGTCCTTATTTGCAAAATAGAATATTTCGATATCTATTTTATGTTCGGCATTATTAAACATATCGAGCCAGACATCGAGTGTACGGGGTAGTTCAGATTTTTCGTATTCAGTCCCGACCGGAACACTCTCCACAAGTTGAAATAACCCTGAACCATCGCTTCCAATGCTTACTGAAACAAACAAAAAAACAAAAAGTAAAAATATCGATAAAGAAAAGATTCTTCTTTCTTTCATTATAAACAGATTTTATAAACAATAAGAATTTTTATTGGTTGAGGTCTATTTCGACGTAACCATAATAACCATCTTTGACACAGGTAAAGCTGTAAATTTCTTTATTTACATCGTAATTAATCGAACCCGGGTTTTGGAAAGTGTCACCTATTTTAACATTATTTTTAAAAAATTCATCATAGTAAAAATAATCTTCACTGTATTTTTCTGCAAAATAATAAATATTTCCTTTAAAGATGTTGAATTGTGAAATGTAATCATATTTATTGGAAACAAATTTGTTAGAATATACAGCATATTTATATGAATATTCCGGTTCATATTTCACATAAGAAACCAAAAAAGCGTAATTTCCATTTTTATCGGAGACAGGATCAGTAGAGCCGTATTCACCCATTGGTCCTATACCATCGAAAGGTCCTAATTTTTTATCTCCAATATGTACATAATAACGGTCAGCAATATTCTTTTCGTAATCACCATAAATTATACCTGAATAATAAACGCTGCCGTCTTCCAGAAATCCTGCATTGTAAATCGAAGTATATACACCATCTAATTGTTCGTCGTCATAAATAACAAAACTTTTTTCATTTTTGGCAGCAACAAAAAGCGGTTTGCCCTTCTTATCAAACTTTAAAGAGGAAATGGATTCATAGGAGGCAATTTCTTCATCTTCAATATACAGCACGTCTTTATATTTATCTTTGCCATACAGAACACCGCCTGAATATGCAAGTTTACCTGAGGGTGTGATTTCAATATTTGAAATCCATGTATCTAATTTTCTGCTTTTTATATCATTACCAATTACTACATAATTCACCGTTTTATCCGGTGAAATCGAATCGGTTACCGCATACACAGGAACATTAGAAACAGTAAATGTATCAATATAACTTATTCCATAAAACTTTTTATATTCCTTATCTCCCTGAACGACAAATTCTTTTCTTCCTTTTAAATCTTCAACCACAGCAACATAACAAATATTGCCTCTCAAGTCTTTTTTTGCATACCAGTCAACAATATCATCATATCTTTTTCCTTCCCTTTCGCCTGTTACTATGAACTTTTTCCCCATTTCCTCTGCGATGTATATCGGTTCATCATTCGAAGTAAAGGAGATAGTATAAGTAGGCTCTCTATAAAAAGTCTGGTCGAAATCCGGGTAACAGTAAACTTTTTCATAATGTTTTCCTTTTTCGATAGTTTCTCTGCTGATATCATACACTACAAGAAAACTCTCTTCGTTTTGTTCAGCCAAAAAATAAATTTTTCCTTTATACATTTTGAGCATATATACAATATTATCATAAAAACTGTGCTGTTTACCGTTTTTAAGAAGGAAATATACATATTTCTCGTCTCCTCTGTAGTTATATGCATAAGTATAGTAATTCCCGCTGTCATCGAATATAATATTCCAGTCGGCAATAAAATCATAATAATCTGAATTGCCCTTACTTCCCAACAGGATACTTTTATTATTCGCAGTATCATATATCGAATATGCCCACTGTTTAGAATTCTTATCATAAGTAAAATTATAAGCAGGATATTCTTCACCAGAATAAGGAGTAATCAGTGTAACGTCAATTCTCTGTGCCGAAAGATTTACCGCAAATAATACGAACAACAATAAAATTAAATTTTTCATAATTATAATATTTAGTTACTGAAATTAAGCACTTGTCACCCTGAATGACAAAAAGGCTATTTTTAATGTTTTTCATAACTTCTGTTGATTATCATCGGTTCAGGTCAATTTCAACATAAGAATAATTTTTATCAATTATGCAAACAAAGCTGTAAATACCTTTTTCCTTGTCAAATTTAACGGAACCGGGATTTTGGAAAGACTCCCCTATTTTTGTTCCATTTTTAAAGAAGTCATCATAATAAAAAACATCTTCGTAAAAATTCTCAGCAAAATAATAAAAATTACCTTTATAAATATTCAAATTAGAAATAAAATCGTATTTTCCCGATTCAAATTTATTCGATTTAACTGCATACTTATACTTATAATTTTCGAAATCCGTAATATAAGTAATGAGATAAGCATAATTTCCCGATTTATCGGAAAAAACCACTGAGGTCGGATATTCCGAAATCGGTCCGATGCCGTCATAAGGACCGAATTTTTCTCCGCCGATATGAATAAAATAGCGGTCTTTAATTTTCTTTTCATAATCACCGTAAATCACGCCGGCATAAAAGATTCTGCCGTCTTCGAGGAAACCGGCATTATATATTGACGAATAACCACCGTTAAGCACATCATCATCATAAACGACGTAGCTTTTTTCATTTTTAGTGGCAACGAAAAAGGGTTTGCCCTTTTTATCGAACGACAGATAAGAAATCGCTTCATAAGAAGCTATTTCCTCATCATCGATATAAAGGACATCCTTATATTTATCTTTTCCCGTAAGCACAGCACCAGAATAAGCAAGTTTCCCCGCCGGAGTAATTTCTATGTTGGAGATCCACATATCGAATCCCGTGCTTTTAACATCATTTCCTGATATAACGTAATTCAATGTTTTATCGGGACCGACAGAATCGAGAGCCGCATACACCGGTACGTTTGCCGTTGTAAAAGTATCAATATAACTTATGCCGTAAAATTTCTTATATTCTTTCATTCCCTGAACGACAAATTCTTTTCTTCCTTTCGGTGTATTTTCCGCCGCTGTATAGCATACTATTCCTTTAAGGTCTTTTTTAGCATTCCAGTCTATTATATCGTCATATTTTTTACTTTCTACATCTCCCGTAACGACAAATTTTTTGTTATTTTCTTCCGCAATATATACGGGTTTACCTTCGGGAGTAAAATAAATTGTATAGCTACCTTCGTAGTAATAAATATCTTCAAAATCCGGGAAACAATATATTCTATCGTAATGTTTGCCGTATTCCATAGACTGTTTATCAAGGTCATACTTTACAAGGAAGCTCTTTTCATTCTGTTCGGCAATAAAATACAATATACCGTTATTAATCACTATTGCATAGGAGATATTATCATAAAACGCATGCTGTTTACCGTTAATCAGAAAGAAGTAGACATATTTTTCGTCGCCCCTGTTATTATAGGCATAGGTATAAGAGTTTCCCTGACTATCGAATATAACATTCCAGTCGGCTATAAAGTCATAATAATCGGAATTACCTTTACTTCCCAGCAGAATACTTTTTTGTCTTGCAGTATCATAATTAGCATAAGTCCATTGCCCCGTATTTTTATCATACATAAAGCTGTAAGCGGGTGAATCTTCTCCCGAGTAGGGTGTAATCGGAGTAACATTGATTTTCTGCGCAAACAGGTTTGCAGCGAACAGCAAAAAAAAGATTACGAATAGATTTTTCATTTCAAATAAATTTTAATTATAAAAAAATTTTTTTAATTCAAGAATAATTTCGTTTGTATTGATACCAAGCATACAGTCAAAAGTTTTCACCGGGCATTTTTTCCCGCCGTGAATACTGCAGGGTCTGCATTTAAGATTTTTTATTTCAAATATTTTATCTTCTTCTCCGTAAGGATAAAAACCGAACTGCGGTATTGTCGCTCCGAATACGGCAAAGACTTTTGTTCCCACAGCGTTCGCAATATGGAGCGGTGCGGAATCGTTCGAAATAAGAATCTCTGTTCTTCTGATTAATTCCGCTGTTTGTAAAAGATTAAATTTACCCGCAAGATTGTATATTCTTTTGTGTTTGGTAAGGTTGACAATTTCATTACAAACATCATAATCGTCTTTGCTTCCTGTCAGAATTACCGGTATATCGGTTTCCGAATAATCATTTATTATTTCCGCAAATTTAAATTCCGGGAACCTTTTTGTGTACCATACCGAACCGGGTGCAATCGTCAATAACTTCTCATCGTTTTTGATATTACAATCCTGAAGAATCTTTTCAACGAATTTTTCATCATCCGCATCAGGACACAGAACGGGACGAACAATTTCATCCGTATATAAACCGAGCGGATTTAATAAAGTAAGATTTCTAATAATTTCGTGTTTATCCTGAACATATTTAATTCTATATTTATATAAAAAGTTCAAAGCTGATTTATCGAAAGAAACTGTATTTTTACATTTCCCAAATCTTGTAATTACAGTCGATCGAAACGACCTGTGCGGAACAATAATCCAGTCATAATCGAACGAGCGAATCAGTTTAATAATTCTCAGCATTCCCCCGAGCCCTTTATCTTTTCTTTTTTTGTCAAACACAAAAACATTATCAACATTCGGATTATTTTTCAGCAGAATTTTTGTTGAAGGGATACAGATAAAATCTATTTTCACATCGGGAAATTCACGTTTTAAAATTACCGCTACAGGAATTGTCAATATAACGTCTCCGATAAATGCAGTTTGTATAATCAATATTTTATCGGGATTATCCATAGATTTTCATATCTTTATACAGATTTTTAAATCTTCGATGGAACCACAGCCACTGACCCGGTTCTTCTTTAATAATTTTTTCGAGTTCGTCATTAATCCGCTGAGTAAGTATTCCGATATTTTTTTCGTTATATTCTTTCAAATCGGAATAATCTATTTTTTTAATAAATCCCTTATATTTATAGTTAATGTCTCTCATAAGATACCCGAAGATAATTTCGCATCCGTATTTCAAGGCGAGTTTCGCCGGACCCGCATAGGTAGGAATCGACTTGCCGAAAAAATCGGCATACACAGAATAATCGGGGTGTGCATTCTGGTCCATAAGAAAACAAATAATACGATTATCGGAAATCATACTGAACATTTTTCTCAATCCGACTCCCATTTCAATTATTTCGTTACCGAGTTTTTCTCTATACTCGTTCATTTTATCGTTCACCGATTTATTCGCCTGAATTTTCGCTATAATTTTAAAGCTTTGATTGCTAAAAGCTGCAGGTGCGAAAGCGGACAATTCCCAGTTAGAAAAATGTCCGCTAGTAACCAGCACGCCTTTACCTTTTTTCAGTGCATCGAACAGCGGAGTAAAATCCTCCACATAAATAAACTTTTTTAATTTTTCCGCATTAAATTTCGGGAAATACATAATCTCGAGCAGGTTAACGGCGAGGTTAACATAAGCTTCTTTTACGATATTTTGTTTAGTTTTGAATCCGAACCGAGGAAAACAGATATTCAAATTTCTGATTGCAACTGCTTTTCTGATAGGAAGCAGATAAAAAAAAACCACCCCAGCAATTTCCCGAGTCTCTGCACGACGGGCAAGGGCAGTCGTCTGACGAAGAAACCCGACACCAAGAACAATATCAAAGACAATTTATCAATCATTTGTGATACCGATAACTTTTCCAAAAAGGGTAGCGGAATTTACTTTTTCGATTTTAACATCGAGAAAATCCCCTATTTCATATTTTCCTTTTTCGATAATTACGGATTTATTGCAATCCGTTCTGCCCATAAGTTGTTTATCCGAACGTTTAGAGCGCGATTCAAACAAAACATTCAAAATTTTTCCGAGCATTTTATTATGAACTTCGAGGGATATATTTCTTTGCAGTTGTATAATTTCTTTCAGACGTTCCGATTTTATTTCAGAGGGTATCGAGTCTCCCAGTTCAAAAGCTTCAGTATTTTCCCTCGGCGAGTAAGCAAATGTGTAGGCACTGTCGAATTTAATTTCATTCAGCAGATCGAGTGTTTTTTCATGGTCGTCGTCCGTTTCACCCGGGAACCCGCATATAATATCAGTCGAAAGACCCACATCCGGCATTATATTTCTTGCTTTTTGAATAATCGTTAAATAATCGGCGGCAGAATAAAGTCTGTTCATTGCTTTCAATATTTTATCCGAACCGGACTGCAGGGGAAGGTGAATATACTTACAGATATTCTTATGCTCTGCCATTATTTCAAGTAATTTATCCGACAAATCATAGGGGTGAGAAGTAATAAATCTTATTCTTACACCGGGCAATTTCCCTGCAATAATTTTCAAAAGTTCGGGAAAATCAATTCCTTCACAGCGATAAGAATTCACATTTTGTCCGAGCAGCCAGATATCTTTTACTCCCGAGCGAACGAGTTCTTCTGCTTCTCTGACTACAGTTTCTGCATTTCTGCTTCTTTCCCTGCCGCGTGTAAACGGTACTATACAGTATGAGCAAAAATTATTGCAGCCTCTCATAACGGAAATAAACGCTGTAACTCCGTTTTTCCTGAAGGGAAGTATATCGTCATAAGTTTCCATTTCTGACAATACAACAGCAATTCCCTTTTCA
>Ga0208828_1001186_pt1 | contig 10275 bp, 7 predicted proteins | sample Kivu_160m_FD_185487 | JGI IMG/M metagenome (GOLD analysis project Ga0208828, IMG submission 185487) | Freshwater microbial communities from Lake Kivu, Western Province, Rwanda to study Microbial Dark Matter (Phase II) - Kivu_160m (SPAdes)... | ecosystem: Environmental > Aquatic > Freshwater >... | reverse complement strand
GCCCAGGTCTTTGCCTCTTCGAAATTTCCGGCCTGAGCCAAGGCCGCAGCCAGCGCATCCATGGCGTCCGCCTGTTTGTATTCCGTGAGGGTGCAGAGGCGCCGGGCGAGCTCGACGGCCCGGGCGCCGTCCCTGAATTTCGGGTCGGAGGCGGTGGCCAGAATCCAGGCCAGGCTTCGGAGGAGGCCTCGGTCGTCCGGGGACAGCCGATGGGCCTCTTCATGGCGTCGAACGGCCCCGGCGATATCCCCCCTGGCCTCGAGAACTTCTCCCAGGCCGCCGTGAGCCCTGGCGTAGCCGGGATTTTTTCCGAGGACGAAGGTGAATTGCTCCTCCGCCTCGTTCCATCGCCCCAGGCCGAGGAGGGTGATCCCGTAATTGTAGCGGTTGTCGAGGTTGTCGGGGTTGATCTCGGCGGCCATCCGGAAATGGGGGAGGGAATCCTGGGGCCGGCCGCTCATGGCCAGGGTGATCGCCAAACCGGCCCGGCCGTTGAAGTTCATCGGATTCAGGCCGACGGCGGTGTCGAAACACCGGACGGCCTCCGGAATTTCGCCTTTCTTGGTCAGGGCGATGCCTTGAAAGACGAACGCGTCGACGTTTTTCGGTTCGACCTCGAGGGCGTGGCGGAAATGCCGGACGGCCTCGTCGAGCTCTCCCTGCTCGCTCAAGGCGAAGCCCAGGGCGTTCAGGATCCGGGGATGGTCGGGTTTCATGAGCAGGGCCCGGCGAAGGGCGGCCATGGCTTTTTCGAAATCCTTGGCCCGGAGGAAGGACTCGCCGGCGTCGAGCTGGGCTTTGTAATCCACGGCCGGCACCAGAATCTCCTCGAGTCGGCCGGGGTCGAGGGGCAGGAATTCGGGGATATTGACCGCCCGGTTGTAGGCCGTCGAGTTGGGAACGAAGACGGCCGGGCTGTCGAGGCCGTCTTCGTCGATGTGGGTCAGATACATCACCGTGAACGGCTTGGCCGCCTTGGAGGAGAAGACGAGCCAGCGGCCGTTGGGCGAGAAGCTGTGCCAGGAATTCATCAGCGGAGTGTTGCAATCCAGGCGCCTGGCCCGTCCTCCCTCGGCCGGGATGATATGGAGTTCGCTGTCCGGGCGGAGGAGGAGGCCGTTCGCGGCCTGGACGAAGACGATCCATTTCCCGTCCGGGGAAAACTTGGGGAACGAGTTGCTCCGCCCGTTTCCCGATGCCCCGGCCAGGGGGCGGGCCGTCCCTCCTTCGCCCCCGTTGAAGGGGATGGCGCAGAGGTCGTAGCGGATCTGGGTTTCGTTCGGGTCGTTGGTCCGCTCGGCTAACGGAGCGCCGGAGGAGAAATTCTCCTTGGCCGGCGCGCGGGAGAAGACGACGGTCTTTCCGTCGGGGCTCCAGACGGGATTGCAGTGGACATAGGCCGGGTCGTCGGCCCCCGGGAGAAGGCTTATTTTTTTGGATTTCCGGTCATAATAGGCCAGCACGCCCCGGGTCGAATAGAACGCCTGGAGAAACCGGAAATCGAGGTAGTTGGCGACATAGACCGATTCGTCGACGCTCGAAACGACATAGCGGCCGTCGGGCGAGACGCGGGAAAACAAGCCGAAGGTCGGTTTGTCCTTGTGGAGGGAGTTCCAACTGATGACGTTCTTCGTTTCGATCATCGTCCGGCGTTCGAGCCGGACAAGGCCGTAAGTCCCTTTGTCTCCCGAGGGGCCGTCCAGGTCCATGCCCAGGACGCGGCCGTCCCGGGAGAAGGAATGGCAGTTGCCGCAGGTCGGCATGGATTTCAGGACGACCCGGCTCTTCGGTTCCCTCAAGTCCCGAAGGCGCCAGGTGATGAGGGGAACGGCGTCGGGAGCGAGGGGCTCGACGAGACCCTTGAGATTCCGGACGGGCATCAAGGGCACGTCGCGGTAGAAGATAGGCGCCCCGACAGGGTCTTTCGAGATCCGGAAGACGGCTTTCCCCCGGGTGGTCCCTCGGGCCGGCTCCGCCGGGCCGCCGGGCCGGGCTTCGGGCGCCAGGCCGTGGATGGTTACGGTGACCTGCGTTTCGGCCGTCCGGCGGATGAGGCCCCAGACCCGCTCGCTCGGCGTCCAGCCCTTGGCGGACCGCATCTCCGGGGGCTCCTCCCAGGCGTTGACCTCGAGACGGCAGCGGGGGTCGTATTCTTTCTCGGGCCGGCGGCCGTCGGTGAGAACGAAGATCTCATGGGGGCTCTTTTCGAACGAGACGCGGACGAGCCAGCGGGCGTTCTCTCCCCCGGAATCGCGGAAGAGGAACGTCGGAGAGGTCATGTCGGGCGGGAAAAGGGTTCCGTTTTGGGGATAGTCGACGACGATTTCTCCGGCGGCGGGAATTCCCTCGGGCCGGGATTTAAGCGCCGCGGCGAACGCCGCGGCTTCCGACTCGCCCGAGGCCTGTCCGGGGCCGAGGTCGGCCTCGACGAGGTCCGCGGTCAGAGGCGGCCGCTCCGTTCGGGAAGGCCGGTCACCCTCTCGACGGGAGCCGCAGGCCCCCGACGACGCCCAGAAGACCGCCGCGGAAGCGGCAAGGACAAAAAACCGGCGGGGTCTCATGGCGGCTGAAAAAATGCTATCCCCGCCCGCTCTCCGAAGTCAAGAGAGACCGTTTTCTGAAACGATCTCTCTTGGGGTATAATGGAATGTCGGCGCGCCCGATTCGGGCGCCGCCTTGAGGGACGCCATGGAACTCAAACTGACCAAGAAGCAATACGAGACCCTGATGAAGCTCGTCTATCTCGGCAACTGGGTCGTCAACGGCTATAAGAAAGAGGAGAAGCTCCTCGAGACGGACCATCTCGAGAACTACGTCTTCGCCAAGGCCGCGGATTTCGGCCTGGGAGAGCTCGTTTTCTACGACGAGGAGCTCGACGGCTACTATCCGTCCCAGGAGACCGAGGATGCTTGGCTCGCCGATTTCGATGAATTCGTCAACGATGTCTACTGGGACGAGCTCATGCACCGCCTCGCCGAGCGGGACCTCGAAACCCGCTACGGGAAGGACGCCGTCGAGGCCATGTCGGCCGACGAGCGGGCCAAGCTCGAGCAGGAGCTCATGGACAAGTATTTCGCCGAGTTCGAGAAAAACGGGATGAACAATTTTATCCTCTACCGGCCGTCCTGACGGCCGCGGGTCCCCGTTCAGGACGTTCTGGCCGCCCGCTTGATCCAGGCATTGAAAATCGCCAGGCCGACGATCGAGGCGACGCCGATCCCGACGATGATGAGCCACATCGCCGCCGTCTCGACAGGCTGGCCGGCGGCCTTGGGGTCGGAGACATAGCGCTCGAACAGCCGGCCGCCGATCGGCCCGCCGATCATGCTGGCGAAGGCGATCGGCAGGCTCTGGTACCCGAGATACAGCCCCTCCTGCCCCTTGGGAGCGATGGCCCCGATGAACTCGTAAACCCGGGGCGAGGCCATCATCTCGCCCACGGCCATCGAGGCGATCGAGACGAGCATGAAGATCCCGGCGATGGGCACGGCCAGCCCCAGGAAGCCGACCTTCCGGGCCGGGTCGCCGGCGAGGAGAGACGGGACGACGTTCATCAACATTCCCAGGGTGACGACGACCGCCCCGAGAATCATCGACCGGACGGGCGTCCATCTCTTGGCCATCCTGGTGATGAGGAGTTGGAAGGCGACGATCATCAGCGGGTTGGCCATGGTGTAGAGCTCGACCGGGGCGTTGGGGTCGACGTAGCGAAGGTAGAGGGGCATGAGGTTGTAGAGCTGGATGTAGAGGAACCAGAACAAGCCGACGACGACGATGAAAAAGACGAATTTGATGTTGCCCAAAACGGTGAAGATCCCGAGGAGGGCTTGGCCCAGCGTCCGCCGCGGGGGTTTCAGCCCGCCGCCGGCGGCGTCTTCGGCGTATTGGGGCTCGCGGTAGAGGAAGAGGACGAGGAGAAGGCCGAGGAAGGCGAAGATGGTCGACGGATACTTGAAGATCGCCGGGATGCCGAGCTCGGTCCGGACGAAATAAGAAACGCTCCGTCCGGTGATCGAGCCGATGTTGATGACCATGTAGAAAATGCCGAAGGCCAGGGTCGTCCGCGCCCCGGCGGTCTTCTGGACCGTCCCGGCGATGCAGGGCTTGACGATGGACCCGCCGATCCCGATGAAGCAGATCCCGACGACGACGGGAAGGGTGAAGTCGACGCCTTCTCCTCCGCCGCCGGCGAGCTTGGGCCAGAGGGCCTGGACCTGGCCGAGGGTGAAATACCCCATTGTGATGAGGACGAAGGCGACGGACAGGGTTTTTTTGAAGCCGAACTTATCGGCCAGCGTCCCCGAGAGGATGGGCAGGAAGTAGAGAGTTCCCCAGAGCAGCGTCCCATTCAGGAACGTCGCCGTGGTCGGGGACATGCCCAGGGTCTCCGTCAGGTAGATGACCATGAACGAGGCCATGGCGTAGTAGGCCGCCCGCTCGAAGATCTCGATCGTGTTGGCCGTCCAGAACGTGGCCGGGAATTTGGGTTTCGGCCCGGCGGGGGGCGCGGCGGCGGTCGGGGCGTCGGTCATGCGGTCCCTCCTGGACTAAAATGAGGCCGAGGCTCCGGCATCATATGCAATTTCCGGCCGGGCCGCAAGCCGGCCTCACTATCTTCGGTTGCAGGCCGCAAATAGGAACAACCGAAACGGCATGAAGATTTCCGTCTCTGCAGCCGCTCTTCGCAGGGCTCGGCGTGTCATGCGGCGGCAGGACCGTCCTCGTGACCCCGTAGCGGAAGGGGGGCCCCCACGGCTTTGCCGAGGGGGGGAACCGACGGGACTGGTTCCCCGGGGCCGGGGTTAGAGGATGGTCATGTCGCCGCAACACGCCCCAAGAAATGAGCGTGAGGGCCACGGGCGGGTGAAACGCGAGGGCCTTGAGACTCGGGGTTGATTCGGCTATACTCTTTCGTCGGTCCTCCTTAGGAAAACACCCGTGGCCAGACTGTACGAGTACCAGAGCAAGCGCCTTCTCCGGGAAGGCGGGGTCCGCGTCCCCGAGGGCGATACGGCGTCCTCGCCGGCCGAGGCCGGGGCCGTCGCGGAGCGGATCGGCGCCCCCGTCGTCCTCAAAATCCAGGTCTGGGTGACGGGCCGGGCCGGCCTGGGTGGGATCCGGTTCGCCTCGACTCCGGCCGAGGCCGAGGACATGGCCTCCAAAATGCTGGGGATGAAGGTCCGGAGCTACGTCGTCGACCGGGTTCTCGTCGAGCGCCGGCTCGAAATCACGGCCGAATACTTCGCCGGCCTGGTCATGGACGACGCCCTCAAGTGCCCCCTCCTCGTCTTCAGCTCCGTCGGCGGGACGGGGGTCGAGGAGATCGCCCGCCGCCATCCGGACCGGATCGTCCGCTTTCCGGTCGACATCCGGACGGGCCTCCGGGAATTCGAAGCCCGGAACCTCGTCCGCAGGGCCGGCCTCTCGGGCGGCATCCAGCTCCAGGCGGCCGAGCTCCTGACGAAGCTCTACGAGGTCGCCCGGTGGTACGACGCCCGCTCGGCCGAGGTCAACCCTCTCGTCCTGGCGGCCGACGGCAACGTCTACGCCGCCGACTGCCATCTCGTCGTCGACGATTATGCCGTCTATCGCCATCCCGAGCTCGGGATCGAGATCGCCCGCGAGTTCGACCGTCCGCCGACCGAGCTCGAGAAGATCGCCTACAAGGTCGAGCAGAAGGACTACCGCGGGACGTTTTATTTTTTCCAGATGGCCGATCGCGTCCCCGGGTCGGGGGAGGGGCTCTATATCGGATTCCACGGTGCCGGCGGCGGCGGGTCGATGATGTCCATGGACGCCGTTCTCAACAAGGGGTTCCAGCTGGCCAACTATTGCGACACGAGCGGCAATCCGCCGGCCAGCAAGGTCTACCGGGCGGCCAAGGTCATCCTCTCCCAGCCCGGCCTCCGGGGCTATTTCGCTTCCGGTTCGGGCGTGGCCAGCCAGGAGCAGTACCACTCGGCCCGGGGGATGGTCAAGGCCTTCGCCGAGGAAAACCTCGAGATCCCGGCCGTCATCCGGCTGGGGGGGAATTATGAGGAAGAGGCCGTCCGCATCCTGGCGACGTATCTTCGCCGCATTCCGGGGAAAGTCGAGGGCTACGGCCGGGACGACCCTCCCGAGTTCTGCGCGGGGCGGATGGCGAAGCTGATCGAGGAAGGCGGGGGGGCGGTTCACGCCGTCCGGCCGATGGCCGATCCCGAGATCGCGGCGGGGGCCTACCTCTTTGAGACGCTGACCGGAAAGCTGGCCGTCGACCACGCCCGCTGCGCGGCCTGCGCGACGAAAGGCTGCGTCGAGGCGTGCGGGCCGAAAATCCTGAAGCTCGAGGGCGGCAGGCCCGTCCTGGCCATCGGCAAGGACGAGGCCAGGAAGGGCAAGTGCACGGAGTGCCTGGCCTGCGAGATCTATTGCAAGTTCCACGAGAAGGACGCGATCACGATCGTCCTGCCCATCCCCGGCCTGAAAGAATACCGCGAGAAAGCCCGATAACCATGGCCATCTTCGTCGACGAAAAAACGAGAGTCGTCATCCAGGGGATCACCGGCCGCGAAGGCGTCGTCCGGGCCCAGTTGATGAAGGATTACGGGACGAACGTCGTCGCCGGCGTGACGCCGGGGCGGGGAGGACAGGAAGTCTACGGCATTCCGGTCTACGATTCCGTCGAGGAGGCCCGCGAGAAGCAGGGACCGGTCGACGCCAGCGTCATCTTCATTCCCGCGGCCGCGGTCAAGAACGCCGCGCTGGAGGCCCTGGCGGCCGGGGTGAAGCTCCTGGTCATCGTCCCCGACCGGGTCCCGATTTACGATGTCCTCGAAATCGCCCGGGCGGCCGAGGAGTCCGGCGCCCGGTTCGTCGGCCCGAACACCCTCGGCCTCTTGAGCCCGGGAAAGGCCGTCCTGGGGATGATCGGCGGGAGGGCCCAGCGGGCGCGGGAATGGTTCAAGCCCGGGGCCGTCGGGGTCAGCTCCCGGAGCGGGGGGATGACTTCGGCGATCGCCTACTATCTGACCAAAGCGGGAGTCGGACAGTCGACCATCGTCCACGTCGGCGGAGACGCCGTCGTCGGTTCGTCCCATCCGGAGGTCATGGAGCTTTTCGAGAAGGACCCGGAAACGCGGGCGGCGGCGATGTTCGGCGAGATCGGGACGACCCAGGAGGAACGGGTCGCCGACCTCGTCGAGGCGGGTAAATTCACCAAACCCCTCGTGGCCTATATCGGCGGCAAGGCGGCCAAGTCCGGGACGCGTTTCTCCCACGCCGGGGCGATCGTCGAGGGCAACCGCGGCTCTTACGACAGCAAGGTCAAGCGGCTGCGCGAGGCCGGGGTCCATGTCGTCGACGCCGTGGCCGATATCCCGGCCAAAATCCGCTCCCTCCTCGGATGACAAGATGGGGGACACATTAAAGTGTCCCCCTTCTTTGATAGGAAAAGAACATGAGCGAAAACAAATGGCCGACGGCGGTCACCGAAGTCCTGCCCAACCGGATCATGAACCGGGGGTATCTCGTCGACGAGCTCATGGGCCGGACGACCTTCGCCCAAGCGATCTATCTCGTCCTTAAGGGCGAGCTCCCGTCGCCCGAGGTCGGCCGCCTTCTCGACGCCATTTTCGTCTCCTCGGTCGACCACGGGGCCAGTCCTCCGTCCGTCCTGACCGCCCGGACGGTCGCCTCGACCGGCGCGGAGCTCAACGCCGCCGTCGCGGCCGGAGTGCTGGCCATCTCGCGGCTTCATGGCGGGGCGATCGAGGAAGGCCAGCGGCTGTTCCTGGAAATCGCCCGGAGAGCCGATTCCGCCGGAGGCGACGAGGACCAGGCGGCCCGGGACGTCCTCGCCGAGATGAAAGCCAAGGGCAAGCGGGCCTCCGGCTACGGCCATCGCCTCCACACCAAGGACCCTCGGACGACGAAGCTCTTCGCCCTGGCCGACACACTCCACCTCGCCGGCCGATGCGTCCGGATCGCCCGCCGCGTCGAGGCCCTCCTCGCCGAGGACCTCGGCCGCCCCCTCCCGATCAACGTCGACGGGGCCATCGCCGCCGTCCTCTGCGACCTCGGCATCCCCCCCGAGATCGGCAACGCCTTCTTCATCATCGCCCGCGTCCCCGGCCTCGTCGCCCACGTCCACGAGGAAAAGACGCGGATGAAGCCCATGCGCAAGGTCGACCCCGAGGGCTATATCTATGACGGCCCGCCCGAAAGGAAACTTCCATGAGAGAGGAGATTCTCGACCTCATTCCCGAGATCGACTCCATCGCCGACATCGGCCTGCGCGACCTCGTCCTGACGGTCTGGATCGACGCCGTCAAGCGGGGCGGCTGGACGACCTCCGACCTCCGCGACATGCCCTTCACCCTCCTCATCAAAAAGACGGCCGTGAACCTCATCGAGCACACCCGGGCCGTCACCCGGACGGCCGTCAAGATCGGCGACGTCCTCAAGAAGGCCTACGGGGCGCGGGTCAAGATCGACTCCGACGTCCTCCTCGCCGGGGCCATCCTCCACGACGTCGGGAAGCTCTTCGAGTACACCCGCGACAAGGACGGGTTCAAGAAGAGCCGCGAGGGCGAGCTCCTCCGGCACCCCATCTCGGGCGCGGCCTTCGCCTTCAAATACGGTCTCCCCCAGGAGGTCGTCCACATCATCGCCGCCCACAGCAAGGAGGGCGACGGCTCGCGCCGGACGATCGAGGCCGTCATCGTCAACCACGCCGATTTCGTCAACTTCGACATCTTTCATGAATAAGCGAAAACGCCCGATGGGTCCTGGTTCGGCTCACCCCCGGCCCTCCTCGCAAAAGCTGCGGGGGGGCGGGGGGCCCCCGAGCCTTCCACCCTTCGGGCGTTTTCGGCAGAAAAGGTAATCGCGATGGCCCAGACGTTCTCCGAAAAAATCCTGAGCCGGAAGGCCGGCCGGTCCGTCCGGGCGGGCGAGGTCGTGACCGTCGCTCCCGATTACTGTCTGTCCCACGACAACTCCTCGGCGATCATCGCCGAATTCCGCAAAATCGGCGTCCCCAGGGTCAAAGCTCCCGAAAAGCTGGTCATCATCCTCGACCACATCGTCCCCGCAGCCGACGAGAAGTACGCCCAAAACCACAAGACGATCCGTGAGTTCGTCCAGGCCCAGGGGATCCCGAACTTCTTCGACATCCAGCACGGCGTCTGCCATCAGGTTCTCAGCGAAGCGAGCTTCGCCCTCCCGGGGAAGGTCATCATGGGGAGCGACTCGCACACGACGACCTACGGCGCCTTCGGGGCGTTTGCCGCCGGGATCGGCCGGACCGAGGCCGCCTCGATCTGGGCCACGGACGAAATCTGGCTCCGGGTTCCCGAAACTCTCCGGGTCGAATTCCGGGGCCGCTTCGCTCCCGGCGTCTTCGCCAAGGACGCCATCCTCAAGGTCATCGGCGACCACGGCGCCGACCGGGCCAACTACGAAGCCGTCGAATTCTCCGGTCCGTCGGCCGGGGAGTTCAGCCTCGCCTCGCGGATGACCCTGGCCAACATGGCCGCCGAGATGGGGGCCAAGAACGGATATTTCGAGGTCGACGGCCGGACGCTCGCCTGGCTCAAGGACCGGGCCAGGGCCGAATACGACGTCGTCGCCTCCGACCCCGGCGCGGATTATGAGGCCGTCCTGGACTGCGACCTTTCGACCCTCGAACCTCAGATCGCCTGCCCTCACACGGTGGACAACGTCAAGCCGGTTCGCGACGTCGAGGGCCGGCCGTTCCACCAAGCCCTGATCGGAACATGCACCAACGGCCGCCTCGAAGACCTGGAGGCCGCCGCCCGGATCCTCAAGGGCCGCAAGGTCCATCCCCGCGTCCGGCTGCTCGTGTTGCCGGCTTCTCGGGAAGTCTATCTCGACGCCCTCCGCGGCGGCCTGCTCGAAACGCTCTCCGAGGCCGGCGGCGTCATCCTCAATCCCGGCTGCGGCCCGTGCCTCGGTGCCCACCAGGGCCTGCTGGCCTCGGGAGAGGCCGTCGTCAGCACCTCGAACCGCAACTTCAAGGGGCGGATGGGGAACCGTGATTCCGAGATCTTTCTCGCCTCGCCGGCCACGGCCGCCGCCTCCGCCCTGGAGGGGAAAATCACCGACCCTAGGAAATACCTATGAGCCGAGGACGCGTCTGGAAATACGGCGACAACGTCAACACGGACGTCATTTATGCCGGCAAATACACCTACCAGCAGCTCGAGCCGGCCGAGATGGCCAAGCGGGCCCTCGAGGACCTCGACCCGTCGTTCGCCAAGAACGTCAAGCCCG
>Ga0208828_1001183_pt1 | contig 10292 bp, 10 predicted proteins | sample Kivu_160m_FD_185487 | JGI IMG/M metagenome (GOLD analysis project Ga0208828, IMG submission 185487) | Freshwater microbial communities from Lake Kivu, Western Province, Rwanda to study Microbial Dark Matter (Phase II) - Kivu_160m (SPAdes)... | ecosystem: Environmental > Aquatic > Freshwater >... | reverse complement strand
ATATATATTAGCTCACGATCCGTTCGGCCTCATCGAAGGCATGTGCATCGCAGGTTTGGCCATAGGCGCGCAGCAGGCATTCATCTACCTGAGGGCTGAATATCATTTCCTATATGACTTGCTCTGCCGCGCCGTTGCGCAGGCCAGAGAGAAGGGTTTTTTAAAGCATATGGATATACAGGTGTTCGAGGGCGCAGGCGCATATGTCTGCGGCGAGGAATCGGCCCTGATGGACTCCATCGAGGGCAAGCGGGGTGAATCGCGCTATAAGCCGCCCTATCCACCGACCCGTGGGCTCTGGGGTATGCCGACCATCATCAATAACGTGGAAACGCTGATGAACGTGCCGCATATTATCAATAATGGCGCTGCATGGTTCAGCGCCATGGGCACCGGTCGCAGCAAGGGCACCAAGGTCTTCAGCGTGAGCGGCGACGTTGATAAACCAGGTGTCTATGAACTGGAGATGGGAAGCTGTCTGCGGGAGCTGGTCGTGGACCTGGCCGGGGCTTACGATATCAAGGCCGTGCAGGTGGGTGGTTCCACGGGCAGCATTATTCCCGGGCATATGATCGATATTCCGCTATCGCACGAGACCTGCCTGGGCTCCGGAGCAGTGGTGGTATTTAACTCAAAACGTGACATCATTGATATCGTTCACAACAACATGCATTTCCTGAATGAGGAGTCGTGCGGGAAATGCACACCCTGCCGCGAGGGCACCGAGGTAATGATGGAGATCCTGGACAGGCTGCGCCGGATCGAGGGCGTAGAGGGAGATGTTAACGCGCTGGAAGACCTGGCGCAAACCATGGCCCTGACATCACTGTGCGGGCTCGGGCAGGCGGCAGCCGTGCCCGTGCTGGATTCACTGAAATATTTTCGTGAAGAATATGTCGACCGTATTGAGCAGTCGACGTACCTGCGGAGCTATCTCAGCGGTGAACTGTTGAAAACGAAGGAGGCAATAAGATGAGCAAGCACCCGGAAGATCAAACGGCGCGTATGCTGGAGATGCTCGACAACCTTGAGTCGGACAAGTATCAGCTCAAAGAATACAAGTTTATAGGCGAGAAGATACCGAGGAGGATTGACGGCCTGGCCAAGGCTTCCGGCCAGGCCGATTACACCATGGACATCCAACTTCCCGGCATGCTGTATATGCGCTTGCTGATGTCCCCGTACCCGCATGCCAAAATCCTCAAAATGGACACCAGCAGGGCGGAAAAGCTACCGGGCGTAAGATATGTGCTGCGTTACGACGATCCGGAGGTGATGAAGGCGGACATTATCGGTAGAGTCGCCGGTTTCTTCGGCCTTGATCAGCCGCTACCCGGCGCAGCCCACATGGAAGGCGAGCTGGTCGGCGCTGCTGTTGCGGCGGAGACGGAGGATATTGCGGAAGAGGCGCTCTCCCTGATCGAGATTGAATGGGAGGAACGGCCCTTTATGCTTGACCCGGTGAAAGCCAGCGAACCCGGAGCGCCGCTGACTTTCCCTGAGCGCTATATTGACGGCAACCACTGGAACCGGGGCACCTACGATGAGCTCTTACACGGGGATATGAAGAAGGGATTTGCCGAAGCTGACAAGGTCGTCGAATTCAGCTTCAAACGGACAGCCAATACATGGGTGGGGCCCGAACGCCCCTGCGGTGTCTGGAAGTGGAACGGCGACTGCCCCGAGATATGGTTGAAGCACCAGCGCATACATCTCCCCAAAAGCCGTATCTCGGAGTGGTTCGGCGGTATCGCGATGAGCAAGATCGAGATACATTCGCCGTATCAGGGAGCCAGCTTTGGAGGCTGGAGTCAGATAGACTGGAACCTTGGCCCGCTGTGGTGCGCCGCATTGGTGTCAAAGAGGGTTGGTCGGCCGGTGAAATATATCTTCAACCGCCGGGAGGATTTCTTCGGCGGCTCAATGGACGAAGGGACGTACTTTGTAAAGGTCGGTTTTAAGAATGATGGAACAATAACAGCTGTTGATGCCACCCTTTATCACGTCAATGCCATCTGGCCGGTTTTCAGCCCGTCCCTGCATCTGCATGACAACACCAGGATCACAAATATCAGGGGACACAGCAAGTCCGTCTGGGTTAACAAGGGGCATACCGTGCCGACGCGCTGCGAGATGCTTCCGGCAGTGCTCACCCAGACACTGGTTCTTGATCGAGTGGCAGCCGAGCTGGGCATGGACCCCACTGAACTGGCGTTGAAGAACGACGGGGCTATGGGCCATGACATGGAATGGGTTAACGAGGAGAAGAAGAAGCGCGGCTTCCCGGTGCGCGACAGCCTGAAGGAATGCATCGACCAGGGTAAGGCGGCCATCAAGTGGGATGAAAAGTGGCATAAGCCGGGCGCCAGGAAACTGCCCAACGGGCGCATGCACGGCATCGGCTTCACCTGGGCCCACGAATGGTCAGACTCCCTCGGCAGCGGTGAGTTTGCCATCCGCATCGAGCGCACCGACGGGACTGCTGCTCTGCTGGGTATGGGCGCCGATAACGGCGTCGATGCGGATGGCACTTATTGCCAGATAGCGGCCGACGAGCTCGGCTTCCGTCTTGAAGACGTGAACTACAACCCGCATGTCTACCGGGGCTTCTACCGGATGACGCCCGACTCGTCGACCAATATGTCGGTTAATGGCTGGGCTGTTCGCCACGCGGCAAGAATATTGAAACAGAAGATACTCGAAGCGGCCACGAGTCCCTCGTCAGCGACACAGCGCGGCAGCTTCCAGCCCGCTTTTCCCGATACCAAACCTGAAGACCTGGATATCAGTGACAGCGTTATCTTCTCCAAGTTAGATCCCGACCGGAAAATGAGCATGGCCGATTTCGTCAGGCTGGCCGGCGCGGGTGGGCCTTTTGCCGACGATGAGTTCCTGGGAACCAGGCTTGGTTGGTCGGAACCGCTGTTTGCCTCCAGCTATCATGTTCAGTATGGCAAACACAACCCGGTCAATCCCCGCCCCTGTTTCTGCCGCCAGGCGCACTTCATGGAGATTGAGGTGGATACCGAGACCGGTGAGATCTTTGTTACCAACGTGGTTAATGTCAACGATGTGGGCAAGGTCATCAACCGCCTGAGCTGCGAGGGGCAGCAGTACGGCGGCAGCATCATGGGGGTGAGCCGGGCCAAGTTCGAGGAGATAGTCCACGACCCCGTCACTGGCGTGATGCTGAACGGCAACCTGCTGGATTATAAGATCGCCACCATGAAAGACCTCGGCCCCATCGGCACAATACTGGTCGAGACGGGGATGGGTTATGGTCCCTACGGTCTTATAGGCATCGGCGAGGACATCGGTACTGTAGTGCCTGGCTTGCTTGCCCCGGCCGTTTACAACGCCATCGGCAAATGGATTTACGACTTCCCCATCACCCCGGCCAAGATACTGCAGGCGTTGGGTAAAGCGTAAATGCGGTTTAATGCTGTTCTAAGAGGAGGGCGAGAACTTGAATAAAGAAATTAATAAATTTTTATGCCCGTACTGCGGTGATACGCTGGATTCAGCGGACGCGCTGAAAAGTCACGTCTTCAAAGCGCATAAAGGGCGCAGCCTGCCGGGCCCGGTAGGGCGCATTAGACTATTTATTAATAGGGCCGAGCATGTATTTCAGGTGGAGCCCAACTGGACTTTGTATTACCTGATACACGACAAACTCGGCCTGACCGGCGCCAAGCAGTTCTGCGACCGCGGGGCCTGTGGATCATGTACCATGATCGTGGACGGCAAGCCGGTGCTTTCCTGCATGATGCTGGCCATCGAGTGCGACGGCAAGAGTGTAGAGACCGTCGAGGGAATTGCTGCCGAAGGGCATCCGTTGATCGAGTCCTATGTTAATAACCACGCTATGCAATGCGGGTACTGCACACCGGGCTTTGTGGTCACATCCAAGGCCCTGCTCGACCATAACCCGAACCCGTCCGAGGAGGAGATAGTGGAAGCTCTCTCGGGCAACCTCTGCCGCTGCAGCACCTATCCGCAGCATCCCATAGCCGTCAGGGAAGCCGCAGAAAAAATGAAGGCGGCGAAAAAGTAAAAGCAGGGGGTAAATAGTGAAAACGTTTAAACACTTTAACGCATACAGCATTGATGAAGCAGTATCCCTGATGGGACGTTACGGCGAGAGGGCCTGTATTATAGCGGGCGGAACAGACCTGCTGGGGAAAATGAAAGATGCCATCCTGCCCGCCTACCCGGAAGCGCTCGTTAACATTAAAACCATCCCGGGACTGAGCTACATAAAAGAAGATGGGAGCATGTTGAAGATAGGCGCGCTGACGACGCTCAGCGAGATCGCTCATAGCAGCCTGGTACGTTCGAAGGCTCTCGCTTTGGCGCAGGCCGCCTGCAGGACTGCCTCGCCGCACCTCAGGAATATGGGAACAATTGGGGGTAATCTCTGCCAGGATATCAGGTGCTGGTATTACCGTAATCAGAATAACCGGTTCTCGTGCTTGAGGAAGAAGGGTGGCAGGTGTTACGCCATCAAGGGTGATAACAGATACCATTCCATCTTTGGCGGCAGTGTGTCTGGCGGCTGCTTTGCAGTGCACCCCAGCGATACTGCACCTGCATTGATTGCCCTGGATGCAAAGATTAAAACCTCCAGCCGGACGATCGACGCGGAGAACTTTTTTGAGGTTAAACCGGTTAAAACGACCGTGCTGAAGGCGGATGAAATCGTCACTGAAATCCAGATACCTGCCCCTTCGGGGACTACAAGGAGCGCATTCCTCAAGTTCGCGCTGAGAAAATCCATCGACTTCCCCATCGTGAACTGCGCGGCAATGATCACTTTCAAAGATGATAGTATTACCGGGGCAAGGATATGCTTGAATGCCGTCCATGTGATTCCTTACAGGACGGTCCAGGCCGAACAGATTATTACAGGCAGGAAAATAGATGAGGCCCTTGCCGAGGAGGCGGGCAAAGCCGCCGTATCTGGAGCCAAGCCGCTCGAGCATAATAAGTATATGGTCGCAGTAGCACGGACCCTGGTGAAAAGATCTATTCTTACATGCGCGGGGAGATAGCGGGTGACCGAAATTTTCGATGTCATATCCGATCTGCTGGACCAGGGCGAAGACCTTGTGCTGGCCAGGGTCATCAGCGTTAAAGGCTCGGCGCCCCGTGAGGTGGGCGCCAGCATGGTAATCCGCAGGAAAGGGGAAATTGCCGGTACCGTCGGGGGAGGGCTGATTGAGGCTGCTGCCATAAAAAAAGCCCCCGAATTATTCCGGGAAAAGGGCTTCGCCCGGCTTACATTTGATATGACAGGCGATGATTTAACTTCAGCGGACATGGTATGCGGCGGTAAACTTGAACTCCTGGTTGAATACCTGCCTGCTGATGAGGAAACGATCAATGTTTTCTCTGGCGTCAAGGACAGCCGGCGGAATAACCAGAAGAGCTTCCTGATTACCAGCCTGCCCGATTTGAAAGAAGGCACCGTGCCCCTGCAACGTTGTTTATTATATCCCGGCAACACCTGTGCCACCGGTTCTGATGGATCCGCAGAGTTAATGGACAGGCTGAAGGACACGATCCATTCCTTGACAGGCCCGTCGCTGGTTGAAATCGATGAAAAACGTTTCTGGGTTGACATCATACTCAACCGGGGAGTGCTTTATATATTTGGCGCCGGGCATATATCCAGGGAGGTCAACGATCTGGCATCGCAGGTCGGGTTCATGACCGTGGTGCTGGATGACAGGGCGGAATTTGCCAACCAGGCGAGATTCAAGAAGCCGGCTGAAGTCATCGTGCTGAGATCATTTGAGAATTGTTTTGACGGCCTTCCCCTGGACGGGGACAGCTACGTTGTTATCGTAACGCGGGGGCACCTGTACGATAAGACCGTACTGGAACAGGCCTTGCGCTCAAAGGCCGGCTACATAGGAATGATTGGAAGTACACGCAAGCGGGACACGATATACAAAGCGCTACTGGCGGAGGGATTTACACTTGAACAGCTCCAGAGTGTCCGCTGTCCGATCGGCATGAAAATCGACACCGAGTCCCCTGCAGAGATCGCGGTGAGCATAGTCGGCGAGCTTATCGACGTGCGGTCACAGAAAAGACAATGGAACATGTTGGTATCACAGCAATAATCCTGGCGGCCGGGTACTCGGAGAGGATGGGGCGTTTCAAGCCGCTCCTTGACCTCGGCGGGCGGCCAGTCATCGCCCGGGTGGTCGATACCTTTGTCAGAGCGGGGATACGGGATGTGCGGGTTGTTGCGGGATACAACAAAGACGTATTGACACCGGTGCTTGAGGACCTGGGCGTAAGGGTCATCGTCAACGACAACTATGCCGACGGCATGTTCACATCAGTGCTGGCTGCGGTAAAAAGCCTCGAATCAGGAGTAAAGGCATTTTTACTTTTACCGGCCGACATTCCCCTGGTACGGCCGTGGACAATACGATATCTGGCAGAAAACTTCGTACGCAATGAAGGTAAAATATTAGTCCCCTGCTTCATGGGCCAGCATGGACATCCTCCATTGATTGCTTCACGATTCATAGAAAACATAATGAACTACAGAGGGGAAGATGGCCTCAGGGGTGTTTTAAAACAGCACGAGGCTGACACGGTTTCGATACGTGTGCCGGACAGGAATATCCTGTTTGATGTGGATAAACCTGGGGACTATACAGAATTGCAGCGCAGGTGGAAGAGGTGCAGTATTCCTTCGGTCGATGAATGCGAGGTGTTATTGAAAGATATTTACAGGATATCGGACCTCGTTTTAGAACACTCTAAGACCGTCGCCGGTATAGCGGGCAGGATAACTGATGAACTTAACCGGGCAGGCACAGACCTGGACGGGGATTTGATCCTGGCTGCATCGCTCCTGCACGATATAGCAAAGGGAAAACCGGGCCATGCCAGGGAGTCCGCGCGCGCAGTCCGCGATTTTGGATGCCCGGAAGTTGCCCATATTATTGAAAGCCACACAGATATCGTCCTTTCTCCGTATAAAACCATAGGCGCCGCCGAGGTGCTATATCTTGCAGATAAACTGGTTAGTGAAGATAAACTGGTAACTCTCTCAGAGCGCTTTGAGGAGTCTGTTGCCAGACCTGGAAATAAACCCGAAACCATGCGGAAAATAGAAACACGCTATAAGAACGCTTTAACCATCAAAGATTGTATTGAAGCAAGGATCGGTAAGATGGCCCTTGATTTACAGTATGATGGCAATAAACTCGCAGGAACGCAGAGATGGGTTTAGACCTGAGGATTACAACACACCTTGATGGTTTTTCCCTGGATGTCGGGTGGAGTATGGAAAGCGAACTGGTCGTGCTCTTCGGACATTCAGGTTCTGGGAAAAGCATGACATTGAGGACGATTGCAGGCATTGCACCCCAGGGCGACGGGTATATAAAACTGAACGACCGGATCTTGTTCAGCAAAGACCATAATATCAATCTTCCACCACAGCAGAGGTCGGTCGGCTATGTATTCCAGGATCTGGCGTTGTTTCCTCATATGACCGTTGAAAAAAACATATTGTATGGGGCCAGGGGCATGGCCGGACAGGAGGCTAGAAAGAAAGCCGCGGAGATGATGCAATTATTCCGTCTGACCGGGCATAAAGACAAATATCCCGACGAGATATCGGGAGGGCAAAAGCAGAGGGTCGCCCTGGCCCGTGCGCTGATCCGCAAACCCGAAGTCCTCCTCCTGGATGAACCCTTTTCCGCCCTGGATGATCAACTCCGTATGGAGATGCGCAGGTGCCTTACAAACGTGGTCAAGGAAGAATTCCGCATACCCACGATTCTGGTAACCCATAACGTTCTCGAGGCTTACACGCTCGCCGACAGGGTCCTGATATATTCCAACGGCAGGGTGATCCAATCGGGCCTGCCGCAAACCGTATTCAATAATCCGGTGAATGACGAGGTCTTATCGCTGGTGAATTTAAAGAAGCTCTATCCCGGGTATCTTTTCACGTGAATCAATTCCGGAGGTGTACTTGAAATGTTGTTCTCGCTGTTGCTCGCCATTCTGAGTTTTGCTATCGGGATGACCGCAAAAACCAACAAGTCTATCAAGGATATGATCAGCATCCGCAACTCTGCCTATGTGATAATGACCAAGGATGGGAAAAGGGGCAGGCGCTACCTTTTCAAGAACGGGAAATATTCATCGGATAAGGTTCTAACCGACTTCGACCTGGCGCTTGTGTTCGAAAACGCCGATATCGGATTCAAAACACTGGCATTGGGCGGTGATACAGGGCTGCAGGTAGCGATGAATAACTTCAATCTGAGGCTCGTAGGCAATCCAAATGTCTTTAATTGGTTTGGCGTAATGATCGCGGTCTCCATGGGCATGATAAAGAGGAAATAATACAAAGATTATTGTACCGGCTGGCAAACGCAGGTGGTCCGCTTCAGACAAATTTGATAACAAGTTATATGAGGTAAAAATATGAAAATCAGTCTCGGCTACAGCAAGTTTATCAAAATAGAAAATTACGCCAGCGATTCCTTAATCGAAGTGCCGGATAACTGCACGGTGCGAGACCTGCTTGCATTCCTGAAATTGCCACCGTACCTCCAGAAAGCAGTAGTCGTCCATATCAATGACGAACCCGTCTGGAATTCGACGGTTATAAAAGAAAGCGATTCGGTAAAGCTGTACCGCCTGGTGGGTGGAGGCTAAAGGAAAGAGGTAATTATGGGGAAGAGCTATCGGGTGGCCAGCGTCATAGCCGTCCTGATGATCGTAGCTGTTGCCTCCGGTTGTACAAAACAGACGGCTACGGTGAATGTATCGGCTGCCGCCAGTCTTACGGACGCCATAAAAGAAATCAATAAACTTTATACTCAGGAAAATCCGAACGTGGCTGTCATTGCCAACTTCAGTGGCCCGGGAACCCTGCAAAGACAGATCGAAAATGGCGCCCCGGTTGATATTTTCATCTCGGCGGCTAGCTCCTTTATGGATGCTCTTCAAAAAGAAGGGTTAATCCTGGATGATACCCGTAAAGATTTATTAACTAACAAAGTGGTCCTGGTGGTACCAGCCGATAGTTCCCTCGGTATCACCGATTTTAAAGATCTGAAGGGCGATAAGGTGAAAAAAGTGGCCATCGGTGATCCTAAATCTGTCTCCGCCGGCATGTATGCCCAACAGATTATTGATAAAACTGGGATAACGGACATAATAAAACCGAAGCTGGTACTGGCTGGCGATGTGCGGCAGGTGTTGACCTACGTTGAGAGTGGTAATGTTGACGCCGGTATTGTATTTGTAACGGACGCTAAAAGCTCCAGTAAAGTTAAGATAGTGGCAAATGCCCCGGATGAAATCAATGCCAGGGTTGTTTATCCTGTAGCTATCATCAAAACCGGCAAGAACATGGATGCGGCCAGGGACTACGAGAGTTTCCTGTTTGGCAACCAGGCAAAAACGGTTTTCGAAAAATATGGTTTCAATGTAATCAGAAAATAAGTATTGTAGTACTCTGGGACTAAGACGAAAAATATATGGTAGAAACATACCTTTCACCGCTGTGGATCTCATTAATGACTGTTTTTACAGCCACGACAATCACCTTTTTCCTTGGGATTGCCGCCGCCCGCTGGATGGCGAGATACACAGGCAAGCTAAGAAGCTTCATTGATGGGATACTTATTCTTCCCCTGGTACTGCCGCCAACGGCGGTGGGATTGGGGTTGCTATTACTGTTCGGCAAACATGGTCCCATGGGACAGCTGTTATTAATGTTCGGAACAACAGTAGTCTTTTCATGGCCGGCAACAGTGATTACCGCTATTGTAGTAGCCTTTCCTCTTATGTATATGAATGCCCGTGGTGCATTTGAGCAGGTTGAAACAAATCTCGAAGATGCTGCGCGTACACTCGGAGCCAGCGAATGGAGAATCTTCTGGTCGGTCACCCTTCCCCTGGCCTGGCCGGGGGTAGCGGCTGGCATCATTCTGTCTTTTGCCCGGGCACTCGGAGAATTTGGAGCCACCCTGATGCTGGCCGGCAATATTCCAGGTAAAACCACAACGATTCCGGTGGCGATTTATTTTGCTGTCCAGGACGGAGACATGAATCAGGCGTTGATCCTGGTACTCTTCGTACTCATGATCTCCTTTGCGTCGCTTGCTGCCCTTGCTTGCTTGAAGGGCAGAACATATAAAGCCAGAAGTATCATATCGGATCGTGCAATTCAATAGAGCGGTTACCTGATTCTGTTTGACAGGTCAGCCTGTGGTATACATAAATCATACTTTCATGCCTTTTAC
>Ga0208828_1001182_pt1 | contig 10294 bp, 4 predicted proteins | sample Kivu_160m_FD_185487 | JGI IMG/M metagenome (GOLD analysis project Ga0208828, IMG submission 185487) | Freshwater microbial communities from Lake Kivu, Western Province, Rwanda to study Microbial Dark Matter (Phase II) - Kivu_160m (SPAdes)... | ecosystem: Environmental > Aquatic > Freshwater >... | reverse complement strand
ACTGAACTATTACCTGATCAGCGGGGCAACCGTTCCGGATATTATCAGAAATTATACCGCCCTTACCGGACGGGCCCAACTCCCGCCTCTCTGGAGCTTCGGATATCAGCAATGCCGCTGGTCATATTATCCGGATAAAGAACTACTTACAATAGCCAAAACATTCAGGGATAAGCAGATACCTATTGACGTCCTTTATCTTGATATCCATTACATGGACCAATACAAGATATTCACCTTTAGTCCCGAGTATTACCCGAACCCGAAAGAGACGATCGCTAAACTGAAGGAAATGGGATTCAGGGTGGTGGTGATCATTGATCCCGGTTTGAAGGTGGAATCCGGTTACCAGGCTTATGAAGAGGGCGTGAAGAACAATTACTTTGTCAAGTACCCCGACGGGACCGATTACACGGGGAGTGTCTGGCCGGGGCCGTCTAATTTCCCCGACTTTACCAACCCGGTAGTCAGGGAGTGGTGGGGGAACCTGTTCAAGGTTTATACCAATACGGGCATTGACGGTTACTGGAACGACATGAACGAGCCGGCCGTTTGGGGCCAGAATATCCCCGACCTGGTTCAGTTCGATTTCGACGGTCATAAGACCACGATGCGCCAGGCCCATAACGTGTATGGGATGCAAATGGTCCGTTCCACGTATGACGGCGTCAGAAAGCTGAATCCCGATAAACGGCCACTGACCATAACCAGGGCCACCTATGCCGGGGGCCAGCGTTATTCGACCATCTGGACCGGCGACAATGCCTCTTACGATGATCACATGTTGCTCGGTGTAAGGCTGGTGAATAGTTTGGGAGTCAGTGGCTTCCCGTTTGCCGGTCCCGATGTGGGCGGTTTTATCGGCGAGCCCTCACCCGATCTGATCATGCGTTGGCTTTCCATCGGGATTTACACCCCATTCCTACGGAATCATGTCGACTACAACCACAACTACCGCGAGCCCTGGATCTACGGCAAGGAGAATGAAAAGATCGCCCGGGAGCTGATCAATCAGCGCTACAGGCTGCTGCCCTATATCTATTCCGCAGCTTATGAAGCCACCCAAACCGGGCTCCCGGTGAGCCGGACCCTGGCCATCGATTACTCCTTTGATGATCAGATCTACCGCCCCGAATTTGAAAATGAATACCTTTTCGGAGATTGCCTGCTGGTCGCCCCGGTGGTCAGCACCCAGAAATTCGCCAAAGTGTATCTTCCGGCCGGTGGCTGGTACCGTTTGTCTGACGATACCTTCCATGAAGGCGGCCGGGAGATCCTGGCCGAGGCACCCATCCATGACCTTCCGGTCTTTGCCAAAGCCGGAGCGATCATCCCGATACAATCCCTTATCCAGAACACGACCGAAAAGCCCGATGGAACTCTGTTCCTGCATGTCTATTACGGCAAGGAACCTTCTGTTTTCACCTATTATGAAGACGATGGTGTATCCTATGCATATGAGAAAGGGATCTATCTCAAGCGGAAGATCTCGTTTAATCCTTCCCGGAATGAGATCAGCATGGGACAGAAGGAAGGTTCCATAACCGGAAAGTTTACCAGGGTTAAACTGATATTACACGGGTTTCCGGCCATCAGTGAGATTCAAATCAATGGAACGGTGACCGGTATGATCAAAGAATCGGCCACGGTTCATACGGCTGTTGTCGGGTGGTCTGACCGTGTAACAGAGATCAAATGGAAATAGCAGGTTCAGACCGTCAGAAACGTATAATTGTTTTTCACAATTCAGCACATTTTGTAAACGTTTTTCATGAATCGTAAGTGTTTTTCATCTCCCCTGGTTGTCGGCCTGATGCTCCTCACAGGGTGCGGCACACCGGCACCGGAAACCAGGTCCAATCACCTGGTATTATGGTATAATCAACCCGCCAAGGTATGGGATGAAGCCCTACCTGTTGGGAACGGCCGCCTGGGTGCCATGGTGTTTGGTGACCCGATGAAGGAACGGATCCAGATCAATGAAGAGAGCATCTGGGCGGGATGCCCGGTGAATAACAATAATCCTTCGGCCAGGGAATATCTTCCCGTCATTCAGAAAGCTCTTTTTGAGAACCGATTTCAGGAAGCTTCGCACCTGGCCAACGACCATCTGCTTGGCACCCCGCCGAGGATCCGGTCGTACCAGCCGCTGGGCGACCTGCTGATCGATTACGGTTGGAAAAGCGAACCGCAGAACTACCGGCGCTCCCTCGATCTGAAAACGGGGGTCGCCACAACCGATTTTGCCGTTGATGGTAAGAAGTACCGCCAGGAAGTGTTTGCTTCCGTTCCTGATAATATATTGATTGTTACCATCCGGGCCCTCGATGGCGGATCGATCGACGCTACTTTTTCCATGACCCGTGAAAAGGATGCTATCGTTACAGCAACCGATGATGGCCGGCTGCTGCTCACCGGCCAGATCATTGATGACGAAGATTCGCTCAGCGGTCCCGCCGGCGCCCACATGAAATTCGCCGGCGAACTCCGCCTCACCACCAATGGACAACTGACAACCCACCAACAACCACAACCATCACAACAACCACAACCATCACAACTTCACATTTCTTCCGCCCGTTCCATTACTCTCCGCTTCACTGCCGCCACAGACTATTCGCTCGAAAAGCTGGATTTCGACCGGAACATCGATCCGTCCACCGTTTGTGCGCAGATACTGGACCAATCAGAAAATCAGAATACTAAAAATCTGATGAAGAGACATCTGGCGGAATATCAGCCTATGTTCAACCGGGTTTCGTTGGATCTGGGCGGTCCAGAACTGGATTCACTTCCGACAGACATCCGACTGGCAAGGCTGAAAGAAGGAGGCGAGGATAATGCGCTCATCACCATGTACTTCCAGTATGGGCGTTACCTTCTGATGGGATCTTCCCGCGGACCGGCCGTATTGCCTGCCAACCTCCAGGGGATTTGGAACAAGGACATGAAGGCTGCCTGGAACTCGGATTTTCACACCAATATCAATCTCCAGATGAACTACTGGCCGGCCGAGGTTTGCAATCTGACCGAGACGACGCAGCCGCTGATCTCGTTCCTGGAGAAGCTGATGGTGCCAGGCAGCGTTACAGCCCGGGAAACCTATGGCACCGGCGGATGGGTTTTCCATCACCTGGTCGATCCCTTCGGCCGAACCGGCGTGGCCGATGGGGTGTGGGGCATCACGCCGCTGAACGGTCCCTGGATGACATTTCCCGTCTATGAGCATTTTCTATTCACCCATGATACCACATTTCTGCGGGATGTCGCCTGGCCGATGATGAAAGGATCGGCTGAGTTCGTGCTCGGATTTCTGATCGAATCCCCGGATGGTTTTTTAGTGACCAATCCTTCCCATTCGCCCGAGAATTCTTTTTTCGTACCGGGCACCCGGGAAACTTCATCGCTGACTTATTCGGCAACCATTGATATCGAGATTTTGAATTCTCTCTTCGATAATTGCCGTGAGGCTTGCCAGATCCTGGGGACCGATTCGGGTTTCGCTGCCAGGATTGAAGCTGCACAAAAACGGATACCGACGGTTAAGATCAATTCCAAAGGAGTGATCCAGGAATGGATTGGGGATTATGAGGAACCTGCACCCGGGCACCGGCACATGTCGCACCTGCTTGGCCTTTATCCACTGGCTCAGTTTGCCCCCGAACATCCGGAGCTGTTTAAAGCGGCAGGAGCCACCATCGCTAGGAGGCTTTCTTTCGGAGGAGGCCAGACTGGCTGGAGCCGGGCCTGGATCATCAGCATGTATGCCCGGCTGCTCGATGGAGACAAAGCCTATCAGAATATATTGACCCTGCTACGGAAATGCACTCTGAATAACCTGTTCGATACCCATCCTCCTTTCCAGATCGATGGTAATTTCGGCGGTACGGCCGGTATCGCCGAGATGCTGATCCAGTCGCACAACGGGGTGATCCGCCTGCTGCCCGCGCTACCGAAAGCCTGGAGTAACGGTGAAGTCAAAGGCTTATGCGCACGGGGAGGCTTTGTGGTGGACATGAAGTGGGAAGACGGCAAGATAAAAGGAGCCCAGATCAGCTCAACAGCCGGCGGAACCGCGAAGGTGCTCTATAATGGTCAAATGCAGGAAGTCGTACTGAAAGCGGGGGAGAAGAGAATAGAGTTGTCAAGAGAATAAAGTTGTCATCTCTATAGAGTTGACAACTCAAAATCAACAATTTGACTATCAGTAAACTAACGAATCAGATCGAAGATAGTACCTTCTAAGTATCTCATAGTCACGAAAGAGTAATGCAAGGAAGACGGTTGACAACTATCATAGAGTTGACAACTATTTCTCTTAATTATCAGATAATCAGATTGCTAGGAGAAATTGGATCATAATCCTATTGTTTTACCTCTGATTAATTACTTGATCTAGTTTAGGTTAAGTTAACGTCGTTTTACTTGTCAACTCTATAAAGTTGACAACTCTAAGGTGTGGACAACTCTAAGGTGTGACAACTCTAAGGTGTAGAAAAGTGATCAAGTGGAAAAGTGATAGAGTGTTTGTTGCATATCACTCTTCCACTTTTCCACTCTATCACTCTCTACCGTCTCTCCGTCTCTTGGTCTTCCTCTACGGCCTCGGATACCCTTCCAGAACCTCGTGGTTTTTATCGATGACCTCCTGCGGGAGTTCATAGTCGGTCAGCTGGCCATTCATGAATTTGTCATAACCCGACAGATCGAGCAGGCCATGGCCGCTCAGACCGAACAGGATGACCTTTTCCTTGCCTTCTTCCTTTGCTTTTTTTGCTTCCCGGATAGTGGCTGCAATGGCATGGCTGGATTCGGGTGCGGGAATGATCCCCTCGGTTCGGGCAAACAATAGCCCGGCTTCATAACACTCAAGCTGATTGATGGCTATTGGGGTTACCAAACCATCCACAACAGCCTTGCTTACCAGTGGTGACATGCCATGGTAGCGGAGACCGCCGGCATGGATCGGTGCCGGGATGAAATTGTGGCCCAGGGAATGCATGGCAACCAGAGGGGTCAACTTTGCGTTGTCGCCATGATCATATACGTAGTGCCCGCGCGTCATGGAAGGACAGGATGCCGGTTCCACGGGGATGATCTCAATGTTTGCCCCGTGGATCTTGTCGTACACGAACGGGAAGGAGAGTCCGGCAAAGTTGCTTCCGCCCCCGGCGCAGGCGATCACAACATCCGGACGTTTTTCGCCCGCCTTTTCCAGCTGTTTCTTGGCTTCCAGCCCGATGACCGTCTGGTGGAGCATGACGTGATTCAGCACACTTCCCAGTGAATATTTGGTTTGCCCGGTAGGATCCGAAACCGCAGCCTCGATGGCTTCGCTGATGGCAATCCCCAGGCTTCCGGGTGTATCCGGGTCCGTTTCCAGGACGGTCCGCCCGGCTTGTGTCTCCGTACTCGGACTCGGAACGCAGGTGGCGCCCCAGGTCTGCATCATGAGCTTGGGCATCGGTTTCTGATCGTAACTGACCCTTACCATAAAAACTTTGCATTCCAGTCCGATGAGTGAGCACGCGTAGGCGAGTGCGCTGCCCCATTGCCCGGCTCCCGTTTCGGTCGTCAGCCTCTTGGTACCGGCTATTTTGTTAAAGTATGCCTGGGCAACGGCTGTATTCGGTTTATGGCTGCCGCCCGGTGACAAACTTTCATTCTTGTAATAGATCCGGGCAGGAGTGCCGAGAGCTTTCTCCAGTGCATAGGCACGGTGCATCGGAGCCGGGCGCCAACGGTTAAGGAGCATCAAGACATCCTCGGGGATGTCAATCCAGCGCTGGGTGCTGTACTCCTGCTCCACCAGGTTCATCGGGAAAACCGGAGCCCAGGCTTCCGGCGGAACCGGGCCGTCGGGACTCATGAACGGCGGACATTTCACATCGGCTGCGAGGTTATACCATTGCCTCGGCATCTCTTTTTCGGTCAGGACGATTTTTCTAATCTGTGTCATATTGATAAAATTTAAAGGATTGGCAAAAACAAAGCGGGCATGCTGTAAACAACATGCCCGCTTTGAACTGAGTACAATCCGACTATGCTGCCTACCGCCACCCGGAGAGGTAACGCCAGCACCAATTGGCCAGATTATTGTTCAGTTGCTTGCTATTCATTATAAGCGTTCGTGGATACAAAGATTAGTACCGGAAATGAATAATCCAAATATCGGGTCAAAATAAAAACAAATCGAACAGCCCTGCCTTAATAAACAAAGTACTTTTCTCCGCTTACCATCACCGTTCCTTCAACCGTCTGTGCGTACCCCGGTTGGCCTCCACCGATGAAGATCTTCACGTTACCGGCTGATTGGATCAGGTTGCCTTTCTCGTCAACGAGCGCAAGGTTTTTAGGCGACAGGACAAAGTCAACCTCCCAGCTTTCCCCGGCTTTCAGGTGAACGCGCCGGAATCCCTGGAGGGAGTGAAGAGGCACCCTTCCCACGGCACCCGGATGCCTGACATAGAGCTGGACTATCTCATCCCCCGCTTTCCTGCCTGTATTGGTAACCTTTACCCTGACATTCAGGTCGGTGCCGGTCGGTATATCGGCATCAAACTTCAGGGTTTCGTACCTGAAGGTGGTGTAACTCAGCCCATACCCAAACGGGTAACGCGGTGTACCGGTGAAATAACGGTAGGTCCTGTTGCTCATGGAATAGTTGTCAAAAGCCGGTAGGTCCTGGTCTGTCCTGTAAATAGTGACAGGTAGCCTGCCCGACGGATTGTAATCCCCGAAGAGGATATCGGCCAGTGCGTCCCCGCCCGCCTGTCCCCCATACCAGCCTTGAAGGATGGCATCAACATTGGCTGCCTCCCATTCCATGCTCACCGCAGAACCCGAAAGGCAAATGAAAATTACGGGCTTGCCTGTTTTTTTCAGCTCCTTCATCAACTGGGTCTGGATGGCCGGCAGGGCGATGGTTGTCCGGTCGCCTCCTGAAAAGCCTTCCGGGGTTATTTCGCCCGGATCAAACTCTTCCCCTTCCAGATCCGGAGATATGCCACCCACAAAGATGATCAGATCGGATCGTCCGGCCCTGGAGGCAACGTTCCTGATTGACGGACCGTCTTTCAGGGGCGTAGTGAATTCCACTCCCTTGCTGGTCCATACCATCGCCTCGGGCCCCAGCTTTTTCAAGATCCCGGCCTGAGGCGTGACAATTTCGGAGGGAAACCCGTTGTAATTGCCAAGCGGGGTGACCTTGTCATCGGCATTCGGCCCGATCACCGCAACACGCTTGATCCTGTTCCTGTCGAGAGGAAGCAGATTATTCTTGTTTTTCAGCAGCACAACCGATTCGCGGGCCATTTTCAAGGCATGCTCCTTATGGATCTTGCTTTCCACCACTGAATAGGGGATCTGGTTGTAGGGCACCATCTCAGGCGGGTCAAGAAGGCCCAGGCGAAGTCTGATCAGGAACAGGCGCCTGATCGACTGGTTGATCTGTTTTTCGCTGATCTGCCCGTTTTTCACGGCTTCGAGAAGGCTCTTGTAGATCCCCGGGGCATAACCTTTCATAAGCCTCATGTAGGATCCCCCGCACTCCAGGTCGGTTCCGTGAATGACTGCATCAGCGGAAGCCCATGCACTGTCAGGGTGGGTCTTGTGGTTCAGGATGAAATCGTCAATGGCCCAGCAGTCGGACGTCACATATCCCTTGAAGTTCCAGAGGTTTCGGAGTATGTCTATCATCAACAGGTCGCTTCCGCAACAGGGCTGTCCTGCAAAGCGGTTGTAAGCGCACATCACGCCGCTCACCCCGGCCTCGACTACCAGGTCGCGGAAGGCAGGCAGATAAGTGTCCCAGAGATCATAGGGTTCGGGGGTGGCATTATAGATATGCCGTGTGGTTTCCGGTCCGCTGTGCACCGCATAATGTTTGGCACAGGCCGATGCTTTCAGGTAGCGGGGATCATTGCCCTGCAGGCCCCTGACAAAGGCCATGCCCATCTGCCCGGTCAGGTAAGGGTCTTCGCCATAGGTTTCCTGTCCCCGCCCCCAGCGTGGATCGCGGAAGATGTTGATGTTCGGCGTCCAGAAGGTGAGTCCCCGGTAAATGGTGGCTTCCTTGCCCTGGCGGAGATCTTCGTTGAAAATAGCCCTTGCCTCCGTGGATGTGATGTCTCCCATTTTTTCCAGGTCTTCGGTTGAAAAGGTGGCAGCCATGGCAATGGCTTGCGGGAAAACGGTCACCTTGTCGCCCGACCGGCCGACCCCGTGCAGGGCCTCGCTCCACCAGTTATAGGCCGGAATATTGAAACGGGCAATGGCGGGCGCTGTATACATCATCTGGGCAACCTTTTCTTCCAGCGTCAACCTGGCGACCAGGTCTTCAACACGCTTCTCCGCCGGCAAGGCAGGATTTTGGAACGGATACTGATAAGCCACGGATTGAGATACCCCGGGAAGGGACTGCATCAGTACCAGGGCACATAAGAACAGGCGGGTTTTACAGGACTTTTTCATAACGAATTATTTTAAGGCAGAAGGCAGAGGGCAGAAGGCAAAAATTAGTTTTAAGTAACAGGAATCAAGCACGAAGTTAAAACTTATCCAATATCCAATATCCAACACCCAATGTCCAATATCTAATGTCCAATATCCAATATCCAATATCCCGTATTTCGTATCTTTCACATCCTAAAACCTATCTCCATGCGTTCACTTTTTGCCGGCATCCTGATTTCCCTGGTTGTGTGCAGCCAGGGCTTGGGCCAGGACCAGAAGAAGGCTGGCTTTTTATCCATGGTGGACATGCAGTTTCTTGAGGAGCTTACCCGTGCTGTGGTTGACAGTTCACGGATATTTCCCGGCCAGGAACTGCCGCCTGCCATCCGTTCTTTTGGGCCTAACCGTACCGGGATCACGCTGATCAAGCCAGGGGGGCGCGATTGCTACCCTTCCTTTTGGATCCGCGATTATGCCATGAGCCTGGAGAGCGGTCTTGTTTCAAAAAAGGAACAGTATGATATCCTGATCTTTACCGCACAGCGGCAGGCGGACCGTTCGTGGATCACTGCCAACGGCAGCCTGGTACCGGCCGGTTCCATACCGGACCACATCCGTATCAATGATGGGCTTCCGGTCTATTTTCCGGGCACTTACGATTATGTGAAACAGGGAGGCCCGATCTGGAAAATGCCTCCTTATGACGATAATTATTACTTCATCCACATGGCCTGGATCTACATGGATGCATCCGGGGATCCCGGTCTGCTCCGGCGGAGGATCAACGGCATCAGGCTGGCCGACAGGCTTGAAGCTGCTTTTTTTTCAGTTCCGTGCAATCCCGACAATCAGCTGGTAGCTATCGACGGAACATTCCAGACCGTGGATTTTGGATTCCGGGACATCGTTTCAATGACCGGTGACGTCTGCTTCGGATCGATCCTGAAATATCAGGCCGCCCTGGAATTGTCGGATTTGTTTCACCGGCTGAAAAATCGGGTTAAAGAGCATGAATATGAGGAAACGGCTGGCAGGATCAGGGAACACTTGGCGCCAAGGTTCGCCGGCGGGAGCGGGTTCCTCAAAGCCAGCACGGGTTTAAGCGGGCAGCCCGATGTCTGGGCCACGGCCTACGCCGTTTATGCGGATATTTTGGATGAACCGGCCAGGGCAAAAGCCTGCCGGGCCCTGGCGGAAGCTTATCGTGCCGGAACGATCTCGATGGAAGGCCAGATCAGGCACGTGCCCGTTACTGATGATCACAACGAAACCACAGCCTGGGAAAAGGCCGGCGCTGCCCTGAACACTTATCAGAACGGGGCTTATTGGGGAACTCCCACCGGCTGGGTCTGTTATGCCATCGGCCAGGTTGATCCCGATGCTGCGTCCCGGTTGGCAAAGGAGTATATTGATCATCTCCGGAAAAACGATTTCCGTACCGGCCGGCCGGGTGACGGAGGACCTTACGAATGCATCTTTCCGCCCGCCGGCTACCAGCAGAATCAGGTTTACATGACTTCGGTCACTTGTCCGCTGGCGGGATTCAGGAGGATTCAGAGTAACTGGTGACTCGTGAATCGTGACTCGTGAATCGTGACTCGTGACGAGTGATGAGTGGTCCCCAGACTGAAGTCTGGGGTTAGGCATAAACTTTTTCCTTTTTCCTTTTTCCTTTTTCCTTTACTTCTGCCTTCTGCCTTCTGCCTTGTGCCTTGTGCCTTTTCCCTACCAATCTATATCAGGATACCACCGTTCCCAGATCTGTTCAAGAGTGCCATTGGAAACGATCTCGTTATAAGCTGATTTCCATTTGCTTATCAATTCCTTATCCGTATCGATA
>Ga0208828_1001180_pt1 | contig 10300 bp, 4 predicted proteins | sample Kivu_160m_FD_185487 | JGI IMG/M metagenome (GOLD analysis project Ga0208828, IMG submission 185487) | Freshwater microbial communities from Lake Kivu, Western Province, Rwanda to study Microbial Dark Matter (Phase II) - Kivu_160m (SPAdes)... | ecosystem: Environmental > Aquatic > Freshwater >... | reverse complement strand
GCCCAACCGACGGTCGGAGATATCAAACTTGAATATTCCGCGGACGGCGGAGCGAGCTGGACGACGATCATCGGCTCGACGCCCAACGATGGCCGGTACGATTGGACGGTGCCGGGCTTGCCGTCCGCGGCCTGCCTCGTCCGCATCAGCGAAAATGTCGGCGGAGGTCCGGTCGATACGAGTGAAACGGTCTTTTCGATCGTGTCCCAGCCGACGATCGTCCTCAGGTCCCCCAATGGGGGCGAACGGTGGTATGGAGGTTCCTATTACGACATCGCCTGGTCTTCCTCGCTCAGCGGAGGCAACGTCAGGCTCGAGTATTCGATTGACAACGGCTCGAGCTACACGACGATCGTCGCTTCAACGGCGAATACCGGGACCTATGCCTGGGCGGTGCCGAGCGTGGTCTCGGCGACGTGCCTGGTCCGGGTCAGCGAAGCGCCGAGCGGAAGCCCGTCGGATGCGAGCGACGTGCCGTTCGCGATCGCCTCCCTTCCCCCGGCGATCTCCCTGAACCGGAAGGCGCTCTATTACGGAGCGATTGTCGGCGGCGTCGCGACCCGGGCGCAAACGATCATCGTCGGCAATCCTGGCGGAGGAACCCTGGCCTGGACGGCGGCGCCGGATCAGAGTTGGATCACGGTCGCGCCGGCGGCCGGGACTAACTCGGGACAGATCACGATAGGCGTGAATACGGCCGGCCTGGCGGCCGGCCCGCGGACGGGAATCGTGACGATCTCGGATGCGAACGGCCTGGCAAATCCGAGGACGGTGTCCGTCATCTTGACGGTCAAAGACGCGGGAACCTCCACCGCCCCCCTCATGCAAATGACGGCCCTTGCCGGCGGATTATATTCGGGGGCGATCCCCGTAACTGGCTGGGCCGTGGATGACATCGAAATCGCCAGCGTCGCGATCAAGCGCGGGCCGCACGGCATGGATCCTCCCGAGGCGATCGGACCGGACGGATTGGTGTTCATCGGGAACGCGACTTTCGTCGAAGGGGCGCGTCCGGACATTGAAAGCGCATACAGTGTGTATCCCATGAATTACAAAGGCGGCTGGGGATATATGCTGTTGACGAATTTTCTCCCCAACCAGGGCTATGGGCCGTACGATCTCTACGCCGTTGCCACGGATGTCGAGGGAAATCAAACGAAGACCGGGCCGGCCTGGATCTCGTGCGACAATGTCCATGCCGTGAAGCCGTTCGGGACCATCGACACGCCGGCTCAGGGAGGGGAAGCGTCGGGGAGTCTTTTCGTGAACTTCGGCTGGGTTCTGACGCCGATGCCGAAAACGGTGCCCAAGGATGGGTCGAGGATCGAGGTCTATGTGGACAGCGTCAAGGTGGGGGATTTAGCGACGGCGCCGAACGTTTATGATCAGTATCGTGTCGACGTTGCGACGACATTCCCGGGATTGAACAACTCGGGCGGGCCCGTCGGCGCTTTTTACCTGGACACGACGAAATACGCCAACGGGGTGCATACGATCTACTGGGTGGCGACGGATGACGGCGGCGCGGCCGACGGGATCGGCTCCCGGTATTTCAGCATCGTGAACACGGGGACGGCGGAGGCGAGGGCCCGGCAGAGCGCCGCTGACGATCAAGCCGCCCTCGCTTCGTTCTCGCGAAGAGACGACATCCTCGGGCTGGGGATGACGCTGGAACCGTTGTTCGTGCGGACGGGATTTGATGGGGGGGCCGAGCCTCAATCGCTCATTCCCGACAGTTCTGGCCTCTATCGCGTCGAGATTCCCGAGGTCAATCGCCTGGAATTGGAACTGAGGAACGCAGGCACGATTTCAAGCGGGTCGTCCCGGCCGCTGCGATATCGAAGCTATCTCGTCGTCGGCGATGAGCTTCGCCCACTTCCCATCGGATCGACGCTCGATGCCCGTTCCGGCCGGTTCTCCTGGGCGCCTGGCCCGGGTTTCCTCGGATCCTATGATCTCCTTTTCCTCGAAGCCGGTCCGGAAGGCTTCGTGCGATCGGTCAAGGTCAGGGTGGAGATCGTGCCGCAGACTCGGTGACGCGCCCTCAAACGTGTCAAATTGACTTGGCGGCGGGATTCCTCTAAAATCTTACCGCTTCTGGCGGCGTAGCTCAGTTGGTCAGAGCATACGGCTCATATCCGTAGAGTCCGGGGTTCAAATCCCTGCGCCGCCATTTTTCATCTCCGTGCCTGACGCGCGCCCGCGCTTGCTCTTTCCGTGATAAAATAGCCTACGGATAAAGCCCGAATGACCCCGGATATCCTTTCCCGGCTCAAAAAGACCGTCTCCCGGTACAAAATGATCGTTCCCGGGGACACGGTTCTCGCCGCCTGTTCAGGCGGGGCCGATTCGACGGCTTTGCTCCATCTTCTGGTCGAGCTGCGCCGCGATATTCCCTTTCGCCTCGTCGTGGCCCACTTTAATCACATGCTCCGCGCGGCTGCCGATAGCGACGAGAGGTTTGTCTGGAACGTCGCCCGAAGCATGGGGCTTCGCGTCCTGACAGCACGGCGAGACGTCAGGGCTTATGCCCGCCGGAGGCGATTGAATCTCGAAGAGGCGGCCCGCATCTTGCGTTACAAATTTCTGGAGCGGGCGGCGGCCCGCTGCGGAGCGACGAAAATCGCGACCGGACACACGCTCAACGACCAGGCCGAGACATTCCTCATGCGCCTCCTGCGCGGCAGCGGGCCCCGCGGCCTGGCCGGCATCTATCCCGTCCGCGGCGGGAGAATCGTCCGGCCGCTCATCGAAATCTCGCGCCGCGACGTTGAGGCGTATTGCCGGGTTAATAAATTGGCCTTCCGCACCGACGAGACGAATCTCGACAGCCGCTATCTGCGCAATAGGATCCGGAAGCGGCTCGTTCCCTATCTCGAGCGGCACTTCGAGCCGGCCTTGATGGTCAAACTCGGCCGGCAGGCTTCGATCTACCAAGAGGACGAGAATGTTCTCGAGAGCGCGGCCCGCGCCCAAGCGGCCCGCCTGATCGTCGGCGAGAGTCGCGGCGCCGCCCTCGATGCCCGGAAGCTGGCCCGGCTGCCGCGAGGGTCTGCCCGGCGGGTCGTGCGTGCGTTCATCGAAGCGGTTGCTGGAAACCTCCGGAGCATCTCTTTCGAAGACATCGAAGCGGTCCTGGACCTTTCCGACAGAAAAGAGCTCACCCTCCCGAAGAGGCTCCACTTGAGGAGGGAGGGGAATTGGATCAAGGTCAAGGAGAAATCGCCGGCGCCGGCCCGGTTCGCTTTGCTCTGGGATGGGCGCGGCGAGCTGCCCATCCCTGGAACGAAGATGAGGTTCCTAGGTCGTCGGATGAAGAGGAAAATGCGCGGCGCCGACACGCCGCTGTCTTTCGACAACAAGACGCGGTGCTTCTGCGATGCCGAGAAGGTCCGCTTCCCCCTCCTGGTCCGGACTCGTCAGCCGGGCGATCGCTTCCGTCCGTTGGGCGCGCCCGGACGGCAGAACCTGAACGAAGCCCTACGAGCCAAAGGCGTTTCCGCTCCCGCTCGGGCGGGCCTGCCCGTTTTCTGCTCGGGCGAGGAGATCGTCTGGGTCCCCGGTTTGCCCGTCGCTGAACAGTTCAAGATCGACAAAGCTACAAAGAAGATTTTCATTATCAATAAGAGAATCTGACTAAGCGAGATCCTTATTTTAAATAGTTTTCTCGCCACAGCTCGAAAACTAATAAGGCCCAGAGCTGGTGGCTGTAGTTCTCCCGGCCGGCGAGGTGGTCGTCCATCATCTTGCGGATCGGGGCGGGCCGGAAAAACCCTCCGCCGGATATCCGCTTTTCGTCGAGATAGCTCTCCATCATGTCCCGGAGCTCAACCTTGAGCCAGTGTTTGATGGGAATGCTGAAGCCCTCCTTGCGGCGGTAGAGGGTTTCCTTCGGCAGGAGCCGCTCCATGGTCTTTTTGAAAACCCACTTCGTCGTCAGGCCGTGGAGCTTGAGCCGGCCGGGCAGGCGGAAGGCGAACTCGACGAGCTTGTGGTCGAGGAGCGGCTCGCGCGATTCGAGGGAGGCGGCCATGCTCATTCGGTCGACCTTGACCATGATGTCGTCGGCGAGGTAAGTCTTGAGGTCGAGATAGAGCTCGCCCGTCGTCCGGTCGAATTCCGCCAACCGGGCGAAGACCCGGTCGAACGGCGCCCGCTCCCTGATGTCCCGGATGCCGCCCAGCCGTTCCTTGAACGCATCCGCGTAGAGCTCCTCTTTCGCCCTGTCGGCGAGGAACATCATCCACCGGAAGTGCCGGAAGCTCTTGTCGTTGTCGAAGGCCTGGGTGAACCGCCGGAGCTTGTTCCAGGCCCCCTTCTTCTGCTCGCCCGGCCGCATCCGGCTCGTGGCGAGACCCGCCGCTTTCGCCCCCGCCGCGACTAGGGGAAGCCGCGACAGTTTCTGGGCTTGATAATGCTCGTATCCGGCGAAAAGCTCGTCGCCGCCGTCCCCGGACAGAACGACCTTGACGTGCGCCCGGGCCATCTCGGAGACGAGATAGGTCGGAAAGATGGAAAAATCCCCCAGCGGTTCGTCGAGATGGCGGATGAGTTTATCCGTGAGGTCGATCGCTTTGGGCTCCAGGATGAGCTCTTCGTGGGCCGTGTCGAAGCGGCGGGCGATCCGCCGGGCGTGCTCGAGCTCGTTGTAAGAGGCGTCCTTAAAGCCGATCGAAAACGTGCGGAGCGGGGAAGCGCCGAGCTCGCGCATCAGCCCGACGATCGTCGAGGAGTCGATCCCGCCGCTGAGAAACGCCCCCAGCGGAACGTCGCTGATGAGGCGGAGCTTGACCGACTCCTTGAGCAAGGCGTAGAGCTCGTCCATGAGCGAGGCGACCGGGCGTCCGCGGAGCGCGCCATCCGCGCCCGCGTCCGGTTCGATATCCCAGTAGGACCGGATTTCGGCCTTCCCGTCCTTGAAGAGGAGCATGCCCCCGGCTGGCAGTTTGAAGATGGACTTGAAGATCGAGTGCGGCGCGGGGATGTATTCGAGCGTCAGGAAGAGGTCGAGCGCCTGCGGCTCGACCTCGCGCCGGACTCCGGGATGGGCTAGGATGGTCTTGAGCTCGGAGCCGAAGATCAAGGTTCCGTCGGCCAGCTGGGTGTAATAGAGGGGCTTGATGCCGACCCTGTCGCGGACGAGGAGGAGGCGCCGCTCGGCCCTGTCCCACAGGGCGAAGGCGAACATCCCCCGGAACTTGTGGATGAAATCGAGGCCCCATTCCTCGTAGGCATGGACCATGGTCTCGGTGTCCGACCGCGTCTTGAAGACGTGGCCGCGGGCGGCGAGGTCTCCGCGCACCTCGGGAAAATTGTACGCTTCGCCGTTATAGGCGATCCAGAGGGAGCCGTCCTCGTTCGACAGCGGCTGGTGGCCGCCTTCGACGTCGATGATGCTGAGGCGGCGGTTGCCGAGGCCCACGCCGTCCTCGATGTGGAAGCCCTCGTCGTCCGGCCCGCGGTGGACGATCTCCCGGCACATCCGGGTCAGGATCTCGGGGGATACGGGCGGCCCGCCGCCCGGCGTGGCGATTCCGCAGATGCCGCACATAGGCTATTTCGCGATGACCTCGGGCTCAAAGAACACGCCGAGCCAGCGCTTCTCCTCGCTGACTGAGCCCTCATAATACGGTTTCGAGCCTTTTTCGGCCCGGATTTTCATCCGGTATTGGTAGGCTCCGACAATCCGATAGCCGCGGCCGAGCGGAAAGCGCAGGTCGGCCCGCTGGTTCGGCCCCAGGGTGACCCTCTGGGTATGCCCTTCGACCGTGACCGTGATCTCGTTCTCGAGGCGGGGATTGTTGAGGAGGTGCAGGACGACTTCCTTGGCCGGAAAGAACGTCCGAAGGATGATATCGGCCTTCCGGTCCCCGAGCGTCCACCAGCCGTTTTCGGTTTCGTGCTTGGGATTGAAGTTGTCGTTCAGGAAATACAGGAACCGATCCGTGTAGGACTCGGGCTGGCCCCATTGCTGGCGGAAGGCCGGCGGATCGACGTTGGTCGGAAGATTGTTGATGTTCGTCTTCTCGACCGGGAAGAGGGTGAAGGGGAATCTCATGGCCCGTCCGGCCGGATGGGCCGACGATGAGAAAGGTGTGATCAGGATCGGGCCGATGAGAAAGGCGGCGGCCGCCCAGCCGATGATCATGGTCTTTTTCCGGACCGCGGCCGGGCCCAAGAAGAGGAAAAACGGATAGATGCAGAGGAAGTAGCGGTTGGCCAGCGATCCTCCTCCGCCGCCGAAGTTATCGGGCATGAGGGCGATATAGACCAGCATTTCCCCGATCGCGGCGGCCAGGATGAGCCAGCGATCGAGACTTTTTTGGCCGAGGAGGAAGAGGATGAGGAGAAGCACGGCCGGGAAGAAATACCAGGCCACGCCCATGAACCGGCCGAAGACATAAAAATAGAAATTGTCCAGCGCGAACTTGGCCGGTAGAAGCGACCGGCCGAGGTACCCATCGGTGGTCATCGGTGGGCTTCCCCGGGCGGTGTCGAAGGTCAGGCCTTCTCTCTCGAGAGGAAACGGATTGTAAAAGCTCCGCCGCTCCCCGCCCTGGTAGTTCCAGTCCGAGGTCAGGAGGATCGTCGCTCCGAAGAGGAGGCCGACGACAAGGGCGAACAAAAGGACCATCGCCGCCGATTTCAGGAACCGTTTCTTGATCAAATACCAGAGAAGGAACGGTCCCAGGACGGCGATGTTCGGGGGCTTGGAATAGGCCGCGATGCCGGCCAGGACGGCGGCCACGCCGTCCGAGGCGCCGGAGCGCAGGAACCTCTCCAGGCGACCCGCCTCCCCGGGCCGATCTTCGCCGGAGGCGCGGATCTTATAGAGCCACAGGAAGAGGACCGAGAAGACGAGGACGAGGTTGAAGAAGTCGGGCGCAATCCAAAGCGAATAGACCCAGGCGACCGAGGCGAAGAGGAACGTCATGGTCCAGGCCAAAGCCAGCGACCCGGCGTTCGATCCCGAAAAGAGCTTGAAGCCCATGGCCAGGAGGAGGAACAGGAGGACCGCGTGGAAAACGAGCGGACCGTTAGGGCCGAACAGGCGGACGAACGGAGCGGCAAAGAGCGGATAAGCCAGATTTTTGGCGAAGACGAGCTTGTCCCCTTCAGGCCGATGGAGCCGCTTGAGGAATACGCCCATCGGACCGGCATCGAAGTCCTCGTAGTAGCGGATCAGGTCTTTCCTGGTATATTCCAGGTCGCCGTCGAAAGCGATACTTTGGGCCATGGCGTAGTAGGTGGCCTGGTCGGCGAAAAGGAAGCCCTTATGGAGGGCGGGCAGGTTGGCGAACAGGGCGAATCCCAGGAAGGCGGAGACGACGAGGACGAGGGCGGTCCAAGCGCCCTTTTTCTCCTGTAACATGAATACTATCAATACCATTTTAAAGGGGGAAATTCAACTTGGGCGCCTTGCCGCGCCGATAATGAAACGCGGATTTACTGGATGGCGGCCATGAGATAATCGGTGATCTGGAGGCGGTATTTCTCCGGGTCGAGGGTTTTGACGATCGTCCGCTTGAACTTCTTCGTCTGGGAATCCTGTTCGGCCAGGTCGATGACCGCGCCGTCGGTCAGGCGGCCCATCTCGTCGGTGATCAGCTTGAGCATCGGCCGGTAGGCGAATGTCGCCAAGGGATTGTTCTCCACGACGATGCCGACCTCGCCGGAGTTCATGGCGGCCAGCGTCCCGACCGGATAGACGCCCATCATCTGGACGAACGCCTTGAACAGAAGCGGATCGAACTCCTCGGCGCAGTTCGCCTGCATCAGGCGGAGAGCCTCTTCGGGGGTGAACGTCTTGGGCCGGTACACCCGTTTGGTCGTGATGGCGTCGTAGTAGTCGACGACCTTGACGATCTGGCTGAGGAGGTTCACCCTCTTCCGCCGGGCGTACTTCGGATACCCGGCCATGCCGGGCTTGATGTGGTGTTCCATGGCGACCTGGATCGCGGCGTCGGGAATCTCCTCCGTCACCTTGCGCCGGGCGAGCTTTCCGGCCCCCATGTGGGAATGGCCTTCCATGATCGCCCGTTCCTCCGGGTCGAGCTTGCCCGGCTTGTCGAGGATGGAATCGGGGATGTCGAACTTCCCGACGTCGTGGAGACAGGCGGAGATCCCCAGTTGGATGAGCTCGGGCCGGGTCAACCCTAGGCGCCGGCCGAGGGCCAGCGACAGGATGCAGACGTTCACCGAATGGTTCAGCGTGTATTCCTCGAAGTTCTTGATATTGGTCAGGCCGATGAGAAAGGCCTCGTGAGACATGAGATGGTTGATCAGCGACTGGATCCAGCGGCGCGTCAAATGGATGTTCATGGACCGCGCCTGGTTTTCGAACATGTCCTTGAGGTGATAGACGCCCAGGATATAGATCGGGATGGCGCTCTTCTCGGTGATATCGATATGCTCCTCCTTGGGGAGCTTCTTCAGCACGATATTGGGAAAGACCTGAGCCCGCAGCTCTTCTTCGATCCGCTCGAACGGATAGCCCTTGGCCAGGTCGCGCTGGGAGAGGAAGACGATGAACCGGACGACCTCGTCCTCGGTCAGGTCGGGCAGGAACGTGACGGTCCCGATCTGGCGGGACAGGAATTCTTCGACGACGGACTTGTAGACGACGTAATTGGCGATGTTGAATTTCAAGCGGGTCTTGTTGACGAAGAACGAGTCCTGGCGGAGCTGGAGCTGGATCTTGTCCTCCGTCTTGAAGGCCTCCTTGAGCGCGGTCCAGAAATCCTGGAGGCGCTCGATGAAGCCGAGGTTGTTGGCTTCGTAGACTTTGATCAGCTTCAAGACGATGTGAAAATGGGTCAGGATGTCCAGGGCGGCCTTGAAGCTCATTTCGGTCGGCCGGTTGTCGTCGGTCACGCGGGTCTCCTTATGCCTTCTCCCTGGCCGTGGGCCATCTGCTTCAGGGCGGATTGGATCTCGATGCGGAGGATATTCGGCCGGCGGCGCGATTGGCCTTTCAAGGCCTCGACGGCGGCCGGCGTCGCCATCGCGGCCAGGGCCTGGATCGCGCAGATCCGGGTTTCGAGGACCTTCTTCCGGCCGAACAGGCTCCACTGCTTGACCAGCCGGACGAGGTCGGCGCAGGCGTCCTCCGACCGGCTCCGGGCCAGGGCCTTCAGCACGGCGTCTTTCTCCGGGATCGTTTTCCTGCGGAAGCTCTTGGCCTTCGCGATCTCGGCCAGCCGGCGCTCCAGCTCGCTTCCGGGCGCGACGCGGAGGACCTTCAAGGCTTCGATCCGCAGGTCTTCATCAGGATTCTCGAGGAGCTCCGACAATTGATCTTGGATCGAAGCGTCGGCATATTTTCCGAGAGCCCGGATCGCTTCGAGTTTCACGTCTTTTCGGCCCGAGGCGATGAACGTCATGAGGAACGGGATCGAGGCCGGGTCCAGCTTCTGTCCGAGGATCCCGATGACCGTTTTGGCGAATTCGGGCTTGCCCTCCCCGGCTAGGTCGACCACGATCTGGGGGACCTTATGGGCCATGTCTTCCAGGTACGGCAGGGCGTCGGTCCGGAATTCGGTCTCCCGGATGCGTTCGTAAAGGTCCGCGGCCAGGACGAGGGAGCTCGGGCCGACGAATCTCAGGAATTCGAAGAACGTTTGCGAATTCGGCACGCGGTGATCGAGCGCTCGTTCCCGGACCTTGTCCGGGGGGAAGTTGGCCCGGACCGCAGCATAGAATTTTTCGACCTCGCGGCCTTTCCAAGCCGCCCCGTCCGCGCTCTGGCCGGCCAGTTCGGACAACAGGGTCAGGAACCGGACGCAGCGGGTGAAGTCCATCTTGAGGACGAGTTGATACATCTGGCGTTCGATCGCCGTCAGGATCTGGGCGAAATCTTCGGGCCGGGATTCGAGGTTGAGGACCTCGAACATCATCTCGGGGAATTCCTTCTCGATGGATTCCCGCCGTTCGATATTCAGCATGTCCTCCACGTCCTGCACGTCGCCTTCGGTCAGAGGAGCGAAGAGGGCGTCCGCCTCGCCGCCGTCCGTCTGACCTTTCCGGCACAGCTCCATGCTTCGGCGGAAGATCTCTTCGGCGTCCTCCGCCGTGAATTCGAGGCTGCCTTGATACAGGGCCTCCCGGCGGATCTCGAATTCGCGGGGCAGATCCTGATTGCCGGAGAGCTTGGTTTCGATGAATTCATCGGGAGAAAGGTAGCGAATGTGCTCGAAATCCTTCTGCCAGAGGGCGTCGACGATGTCCCCGACGTCGACGGGGAGAAAGGAGACTTGCCGGACGACGTCGAGGAAATCCGAGAATTCCTCGCCCGTCAGGC
>Ga0208828_1001172_pt1 | contig 10319 bp, 7 predicted proteins | sample Kivu_160m_FD_185487 | JGI IMG/M metagenome (GOLD analysis project Ga0208828, IMG submission 185487) | Freshwater microbial communities from Lake Kivu, Western Province, Rwanda to study Microbial Dark Matter (Phase II) - Kivu_160m (SPAdes)... | ecosystem: Environmental > Aquatic > Freshwater >... | reverse complement strand
GGTATGAATTGATACTTTTTTCTCCTTTACAAAAGTTCTTAGATGATCAAATACTTTTTGTTCCAATAGGTCATTTGCCAAACGATCCCGATTTTCGCGCTTTTGGTAGAATCGAGTTACCGAATCCCGATTATTTTCGGCATACTGGTTAGTAATCTGCTTAATTTTTGTCTCCAATTCGTCTTTGGGAATTTCAATGTGTTCAACTTTACTAATTTTTTCCTGGATCAGGTACCAGCGGATCTCACGCTCTGCGATCGGGCGATACTGTTCGCGAATCCGCTTAGTGTCTAGCTCCTTGCCATTGTTTCGTGAGGTTACATCCTGGACAATACTATCCAGGAATCGAGTTAAGCGCGAGGGTGGGATTTCAAAGGAAGTCTGTTTGATTAAATGATCGGAGATGGCTTGTAGAAACTCCTTCTCGGCGCGGTTGTTCCATTCAGCTTGAAGTGATTCTGCGACCCTCTTTTTCAACGCCTCAAGATTCTCGACACCCTCAAAATGCTGGCGAATAAAATCCTCATTAATTTCCGGCAAATCATGCGCCTCAACCCGTTTGACATTCACCTGATAATGACTTTTCTCACCCTTTGGAGAGGTGAGATAAATCCGGGCACTTTCACCACTATGAATCCCCATCAGTGAATCGCATCCTGGCTGACTAAAAATTCCATCTCCGACCTTGATCAGCCGATCCTGAATCTTTTTCCCAATTAGCGGCGTTCCGGCACTATCAGTTTCCTGCAAATCGGCAATAATAAAATGCCCCGGCTCGGTACCGGCAGTTACTTCCCGAATTTCGGCATGCTGTTCCCGCAGATCCTCAAGATATAATTCAACATCCTCTCGGTCAACCACATAACTATTTTTATTAATTTGAAATCCTTTTTTGTAATCCGGCAATTTTATTTCAGGATCTATTTCAACAACTATCTCATAATGAAAAGACGCTTGCTCAACATAACTGGTATCTTTAATACTCATATCCAAAGCTGCTTCAATTCCCTGCTCTTTAAGTACACCCGGGACAGTAGTCTCAATCACATTGTTAGTGAATTCATATTTCAGGCGAGGACCTAAGATCCGCTTGGCTATATCCGGTGGTACTTTGCCGGGGCGAAATCCATCCATGGCAAGTTTTTTGCGCAAATTCTGAAATGTGTTAGTGTATTGACTCTCTACCTCACTCCAATCCAGCTCAACTTTTAGCTGTTTGGCAACGGGACTAACCTCATTTACGGCGACCTTCATCAACTTTTCCTTATCAATTGAAATTCACTTTCGTGCTGCGATTAAGAGCTCTCAAAGAAATTCTTGCAGGAATTGGCGTTCCAATTATTCGAGACCGGGTTCCAAACTCTATGCACCCACCTGCCAATCACCTCGTGCCAGAGGTGGGATTCGAACCCACAATCTGCATTTGGCAGAACTAGGTCCTAAGCCTAGCGTGTATGCCAATTTCACCACTCTGGCAAATAACATTGCTTTGGCAGATTTACCAAATCCCTCACTACTGCTAAAAAACGCCTTAATTTAGCAATTTCGAATGATTTGTACAGTTTTGTTGTTTATTTAACGATCTAACCTTTTCATAATCCCGCCCCGTGGCACTTCTTATATTTCTTGCCGCTGCCACAAGGACAGGGATCGTTCCGACCGACCTTAGGACCAACTTGAATTGGCATTCTTTTGCGGGGTTGATTATCGCCGTAGGTATTTTGATCCACCGCTGGTTCTCCGGCGGGAGCTGCAGCTGCCAACCCCATTCCTAAGGCATCCTGATGCACCATTTGAAAAGGCTGCGGGCGCCGAATCCGCTGGGATTCCATCTGCGGAGCCCATAGCTGCGCCTTGAAACAGAGCTTCAATGTCTCACGATCGATATTATCGAGAATTTCGACAAAGGCATCAAACGCCTCACCCTTATACTCAAGTAGAGGGTCCTTCTGACCATAGGCCCGCCAGTTAATGCCCTCCTTCAATTGATCCATTGCGTAAAGGTGATCACGCCAATTCTCATCAATTGTGCGCAGCGAGACATACTTTTCTAAATAACGCAGCTGGTCTGCACCAACATATTGCTCTTTACGGCTATAGTAAGCCATTGCGCGGTCAAAAATTGCTTTTTTAATATTTAACTCAGAAACATCACTCAAGTCAGTAAGTTTTAGATCAATACCAAGAATACTATTAAGTTCGCCCCGTAGCTTATCCCAATCCCAATCATCCGGCATACGTCGCGAATCGGTACACTCATCCACCAACTTCTCACACCATCCACTTAAGATATCCTCGATTTCCTGTTTGATATCTTCTTCCTTGAGCGCATAGTTGCGGCGATCATAAATAATCACCCGCTGCTGGTTCATGACATCATCATATTCCAATAAATGCTTGCGGATACTGAAATTGCGCGCCTCGACCTTTTTCTGCGCCCGTTCAATCGAGCGGGTCACCATTGGATGAGTAATGACCTGCCCCTCCTCGATTCCCATCCGATCCATAATGGCCGCGATTCTCTCGGAATTGAAGAGTCGCATCAGATCGTCTTCCAGGGATAAGAAGAAGCGTGATTCCCCATGGTCACCCTGGCGTCCACTCCGCCCGCGCAATTGTAAATCAATTCGGCGAGCTTCATGCCGCTCCGTGCCAACGATATACAATCCACCTAAGTCGTTAACCCCGGGGCCAAGCTTAATATCGGTTCCCCGACCAGCCATATTAGTTGCGATTGTGACTGCCGATCGCTCCCCTGCCCGGACAATGATTTCCGCTTCCTGCTTATGATGTTTGGCATTCAAGACATTGTGAGGAATTCCGCGCCTTTTCAACATGCGGCTAATGGTTTCCGAGACTTCGACGCTAATCGTGCCTACCAAAACCGGCTGACCTTGATGATAGGATTTCTCAATCTCTTCTAAAATGGCATTATACTTTTCCCGGCGAGTCTTATAAACCTGATCATCATGATCAATCCGGATACACGGCTCATTGGTTGGAATAGCAACCACACCCAGCTTATAAATATCTTCAAATTCCGCGGCTTCGGTTAAGGCGGTACCCGTCATACCGGCGAGCTTGGCATACATCCGGAAGTAATTCTGAATCGTGATTGTCGCAAAGGTCTGCGTTTCGGCTTCGATTTTAACATTCTCTTTTGCTTCAATTGCCTGATGTAAACCATCACTATAACGCCGCCCGGGTAGAATCCGACCGGTGAACTCATCAACGATTAAAACTTTCCCATCCTGAACCACATACTCCACATCTTTTTCAAAGAGGGTATAAGCGCGTAACAATTGTGAAATGTTATGAAAGCGGTCTGAGATTTCGGAATGAAGCCGATCAAGTTCGATTTTCTTCTTCTCTCTCTCAGATTGACTCAGCGCAGAATTTTCATCTATTTTAATCAATTCCTCCGCTAAATCCGGAATAACCAGCTCGTCAATCTGAATTCCCAACAAGGCAGCTAACTTCTCCTCACCCCGGGGGGTCAAGGTAATGTTGTGCTGCTTCTCCTCGATGAAATAAAATAAATCCTTGAAATACTCATCCTGACTGACCGACTGCCCGGTTTTCCCACCGGTCAGCAGCAGGTATTCACGCTCACCCGCCTGCAGCAGGCGCTGATAGTCAGGATCCTCCAGCAACTTCCGCAGTCGGCGATTTTTGGGCATCCCCTGAGCCGCAATATAAAGGTTACGAGCAGCTTCATCCTGATTCTTAATCTCATTCAAATTGTCTGGCAACTGAGTCAGAATCCGACTCACAACATCCCGCTGATGACGGACCAGGGTTGCGACTGCCGGATTCAATTTATCATATTTTTCGTGCCGGGATGAAGTAACCGGACCGGAGATAATCAATGGCGTACGGGCTTCATCAATTAAAATATTATCGACCTCATCCACAATACAATAGTAAAATTCCCGCTGCACCTGATCTTCGGCGGTAATTGCCATGTTATCCCGCAGATAATCGAAACCAAACTCATTGTTGGTGCCGTAAGTAATGTCGCGACTATAGATCTCTTTACGCTGAATATTATCCATGCTGTTGAGAATACAGCCGACCGACAACCCGAGTTCGGTATAAATGCATCCCATCCACTCGCTGTCCCGCTGAGCCAGGTAGTCGTTGACCGTAATCAGATGAACTCCTCGACCAGTGAGAGCATTCAAATACAGCGGCATGGTGGCAACCAAAGTTTTACCCTCACCGGTTTTCATCTCGGCAATCTTGCCCTGATGGAGCACAATTGCGCCAACCAGCTGGACATCAAAGGGAATCATATCCCATTTGATTTTCTGACCTACGACACTCCATTCCCGTCCTACTAGGCGGCGGCATACTTCCTTGACCATCGCAAAGGCTTCCGGTAGGATCTGATCCAGGACCTTCTGCTCTGCCTTAATGATGGCTTTATATTTCTCATCGCGAGTCAGATTGTTATCTTGAAGGTCTGCCTCAGCCGCAGTGCGAGCTTCGGCAACCATGGCTTTAAATTCTATCGTTCGCTGACGCAATTGTTCAATCGGGACATTTTTCAGGGATTCATAAATTTGATTGATTTGCCCAACCAGGGGCGTAATCTTTTTAATTTCCCTTTCGGAAGCAGTACCGAAAATTCCGGTCAGAAATGAGCCAATACTCATCCTTCACCACTATTTTTGGAAGATCTATTCATTTATCGTTACCATATCTCATCTGAAAATTAATACCATCAAACTAACGGGATTAATTAAAGAAAATAAAAGCTGACAGAAAATTTAGAGTTTCTCAGGTATCTTTTCAGAAATCAAATGGAGGACGGCATCCAGAATTCCATTAACAAACGCACTGCTCTCGTCAGTCGAATATTTCTTGGCAATTTCAATTGCTTCAGAAATGGACACTTTGGGGGGTATATCATTAAAAAATAAAAATTCGCAAATTGCCATGCGAATAATCAAACGGTCAATAATGGCGATCCGCTCGAAATCCCAGTTTTCCGACTTGGCTTTAATGTACCCATCCAGTTCCTTACGGTGGATCGTAGTAGTTTCAAATAACTGACATGCAAAAGGTTTTAGTTCCTCGGGGAGTTCTTCGGAACCGTTGATGATGTGGGACTCAACTGTCTTTATATTATCACCAGACAATTCCTGAGCGTAGATAGCCTGCAGGGCTACTTCACGAGCAATGCGTCTTTCTCTCATTTTCAATCAACCTATAACCATTCCTAAAAACACGGCTGAAATTTAAACATTTTTTTGAATCTTGGATATGTTTTTCTCATAATTTGTCTTTTATGATGCTAATCCCGGATATATATTAGCAAATGTGGTTATCGAGGCAGAAATCAGACCTATTCAAAAACAATTATCATCTTCAAAACGACGGGAGAATTAACGATGAAAATTTTAATCTGTATCCTAATTATCAGCTCCATTTGCTGTTCCAAAACCCAGCCTGAGCTAGCAGTAGTTGCAAATGTTAATCTCAATCGTTACTCAGGCAAGTGGTACGAGATTGCCACGATTCCCCAGCGCTTCCAGCTTGGCTGCCACTGCGTCACTGCCGAATACAGTCTCCGTCCCGATGGCAAGGTCAAAGTGGTCAACAGTTGCCGTAAGGATAGTCCCACCGGTCCTTTCAAATCCGTCACCGGGCAGGCAAAGGTAGTCAAAGGTTCGAACAACGCCAAACTCAAAGTCAGCTTTTTCTGGCCTTTCTGGGGCAATTACTGGATTATCAACTTAGATCAGGAAAATTACCAGTGGGCAATCGTCAGTGCGCCATCCAGAAAAACCCTGTGGATTCTGTCCCGGACGCCCGAAATGGACGCAGCTCTTTATGAAAAATTGGTGGAATTTTGTAAAGACACCGGACTCAATACCGAGCTCCTGCTTAAAACCGATCAATCCTGCCATTAATAATTAACCGTCATTCCACAGGAATTCCAATTCATCGGGACGACTGAGGAATCGTTTTTATCTACCACTGATACTGTCATTCCGAAGGAGCGCAGAGACTGAGGAATCGCTTCAGATTATCGCACTTTATCACCCCGATCAATCAGGGCTTCGGGATGACCACTAATTAATACCGGTTACAGGGCTGTGCTCTGTAACCAGGTTAGCTCAACATCTAATCCTGTTTTGGATTATTTTCAGACGTCTTGCCTTGCATCAGTTTCTCAACTGGTGTCAGGTACTTCTTAGCATTGTTGCAGGCTTTGCAGCAGGGCACGACATTGCCCTTAGTACTTTTCCCACCCCGGACAATTGGCACGATATGATCCATAGTTAATTCATTGCGGGGAAATTTCTTACCACAATAGTGGCAAATGCCGGCATTCAACTTGTTTTGCCACCACTGACTTTTGCGCAATTCCCTGGCTTTGGCTCGCTCGCGGGCAATCTGCTTTTCATCCTTTTGAATTGTAATCCAATCGCTCATCGAATTTTCGACTGCTGCATGATTTGAACACCGGAACTGGTCCCGATGCGGTTTGCTCCGGCTTCGACCATACCGATTGCCTCTGTAAAAGTTCGTATACCACCCGACGCTTTAACACCCATCTCACTTCCCACGGTCGCACGCATCAATTTTACATCTTCTATGGTCGCGCCGGCTTTGCTGAATCCGGTAGAGGTCTTAACAAAATGGGCTCCGGCAAGTTTTGCCAAGCTGCATGCCTTGATCTTTTCCGATTCAGTCAACAACGCCGTCTCGATTATGACTTTCACTAAATAACCACGTGCCGCCTTGACGACCGCCACAATATCGTTTTGCACAAAATCATCCTTGCCGGATTTCAGCATTCCGATGTTAATCACCATGTCAAATTCGGCGGCACCATCTTCGAGCGCAATCTCGGTTTCCTCGGCCTTAGTCCGGGTCAGGTTGGCACCGAGTGGAAAACCAATTACCGTTGCCACCGGAATCCGACTACCCTCAAGCTTTTTAACACAATAACTAACATGTACTGGATTGACACATACGGTAGCAAAGGAATATTCGACGGCTTCCCGACAGAGTTGATCTAAATCCTTGAGGGTAGTATCTGCTCGTAAGAGAGTATGATCAATGATCGCGGCGATATTCTTCCGCGCTGCTGCCACAGAAATTTTGGTTTTGTACTTTTGATCTCTCATTACATCTCAACCTTATCCAAATACTTATTAAAAAAATCCACAAAAGGAGTGGCTGCAGCTTGAGCAAATTGTTTATCAGCTGCTTCGGCGTAAATCCGAATTATCGGTTCGGTATTCGATGGACGTAAATGCACCCAGCGATCACGCCAGATAAATTTAATTCCATCCTGAGTATCAATCTTTTCAGGCTTTGCCAGCTTTTTTAAATCAGCTACAATATCCGCAAGTTGCAGATTCCCCCGAGAAACTTTGAGCTTTATCATCTCGTAGTGCGGCAGTTCCTGCATCAATTTCGAGATCGGTTTCGCCTTTTCTGCTAATAACTGCAGAACTAATGCCGTTCCAACCAGCGAATCCCGACCAAGATGGGCTTCCGGTAGGATTACCCCGCCATTGCCTTCGCCGCCAATCACGGCTCCCACTTCCTGCATTTTCTTAACCACATTGATCTCGCCAATAGGCGTTCGAATCACCTCGGCATCATACCTGCGGGCAATATCGTCTACCGCCATGGTCGTTGACAAATTGGTCACAACTTTCGGATTGAGTTTAGAAGATTTAGATAAGACCAGCAACTCTGCCAAAACAAGCGTATACTCTTCACAGATCGGTTCACCGGAATCGGAGACAATCGCTAACCGATCGCCGTCGGGATCAACCGCCAATCCCAAGTCGGCTTGATTCGCCAAAACCGCTTGACTCAATTCACCCAGATTTTCCGGCAGTGGCTCTGGTGCACGCGGAAACGGTTTAGCTGCCGAACAATTTAATTCTACCACGGTACAACCGAGTCGCGCTAACAATTCCGGGATTGCCCGGTATCCCGCGCCATTGACGGCATCGGCAACGACTTTGAATTTTGCTTTTCGGATAAGATTCCGATCTATATAAGGAATATCCAAAACGGATTGAATATGATCATCAATGATGTGATCATAGCAGTGGCTCGCGCCGTTTAACTGCTTAATCTGACTGAGATTTTTAGCGATTGCGATCCGCCGCTGCTTCAATTGCAGCATTTCATTCCCATCTAAAAAGATTCCGTCCGAACCGATAAATTTGAGTCCATTCCAGGGTAACGGATTATGGCTTGCCGTAACGACAATTCCACCCGCCGCATTTTGATCAATGACCGCAAATTGGACTGTGGGAGTAGGGCAAATACTTAGGTCTATCACGGTCTTCCCGGCATCTCTCAAAACTCCAATCATTAAATCTGAAATGCGTTTACCGCTCGGTCGGGTATCCCGCCCCAATAGAATTTTTGCCCCGGTGCAATATTCAGCAAATGCATGCGCGTAGGACTTAACTACCTCCTCGGTCAGCTCAAGATCATGTCCCCGTACTCCCGACAAACTTTCAATCAGCATAGCCAGCTCCATTCTATGAAAACGCTAATCCGGAAAATTTGGAATCGTTGATCGGTTGATTTTCTCTTTTTATTCAGATAATTCAGTAGTTTCAGTTTTATTCCATTAAGCGAAGAATTACTTTTCTTTGACCTTATCCCAGGTAAGCTTTTAATTTTTGACTGCGAGATTTATGCTGTAAACGTCTAATCGCCTTCTCCTTAATTTGGCGAACCCGCTCCCGGGTTAAATTGAACTCCTCACCAATTTCGTTTAAAGTCAAGGCATATTCACGGTCAATTCCGAAGTACATTTTGATTACGTCCCGTTCGCGATCCTTAAGGGTATTGAGCGCATCCCTAATTTCGGCTCGGAGCGATTCGTTCATTAAGAGATGATCAGGCATGGGTTGGGTGTCATCCTGAATTACGTCAATTAATGAATTTTTTTCTTCATCCCGGAAAGGCGCATCAAGCGAGTGATGCCGCCGGGCAATGCGCAAAGCCTCATTGACCTCATCAGGCTGCATATCTAAACCGTAGGCGACTTCATCGTGGCGCGGAGTACGTTCAAATTGCTGTTCCAGTAATTCGGCTTCCTTCGAAATTTTACTAATGGTCCCGACGCGATTCAAGGGCAGGCGAATAATCCGGGAGTGTTCTGCTAAAGCTTGCAGGATGGACTGTCGAATCCACCAGACGGCATAGGAAATGAATTTGAATCCCCGGGTTTCATCAAAACGTTTGGCGGCTTTGATCAAACCTAAGTTACCTTCGTTGATTAAATCGGTCAGCGGTAATCCCTGTCCCTGATAATCCTTAGCAACACTCACGACAAATCGCAAATTCGATTCGGTTAATTTTTTCAGCGCAACGGGATCTTTTTGACGAATACGCTGGGCTAATTCGATCTCCTCTTCAGGAGTCAGGGGATTGTATCTACCAATCTCTTCCAGGTATTTACTTAATGCCCGGTTTGAGTCAGAAGATGATGATCTGGCTTTAATTTTCATAATTCCGGTTGCCTATCCTCAATAACCCAATCATCGTTAATTTAAGATACACTTTTTTCGATCTTTTGTCAATATTGGCTGGTTCTTTTGGCTTGATTTTAGCTTAGGAGTAAAATAACTTAATGCGCTTTTAGAATAGAGAGAAAATTGAAGTTTTGCGGGGCATAGTCCCGATCTATCGGGATAGACTCCGCCCGGTTAGTGCGCCTTTATGGTAGGTTAATCATAAGTTGGATGCTGATCGCTTTTTATAAACCGAGATTTTACGGGGCATAGCGCAGCCCGGTTAGCGCGCCTGCTTTGGGAGCAGGAAGTCGTCCGTTCAAATCGGACTGCCCCGACGCTTTTTGAGCCCCGATAGCTCAAAGGATAGAGCATCTGCCTTCTAAGCAGAGGGTTGCAGGTCCGAGTCCTGCTCGGGGTACATACAAAATTCTTAAACTAACATTCAGCCCCGATAGCTCAAAGGATAGAGCATCTGCCTTCTAAACAGAGTATTGCAGGTTCTTCCATCAGGTCACAGTGGACTCCGCTTTGCGGAGAACTCCCGTCTCATCTGAGACTCCAAATGGAGCTGGAGGAGTCCTGCTCGAGGTAATCTTTACCACTTCATTTAACTATGCAGGCGGAAGAACTATGCCGTAAATGGATTAATTAAAGTAAATCCGCCAACCATAATCCAAAATTTCAACAATATCCCAATACGGTCCGGTAAAGGTCATTATCTTGCAAATAATCCACAATCTGTGTAGAAATACCTTGCAATAAATACACATATTGTGTATAATAACCTTGCAATAAATACACAAGGAGCAA
>Ga0208828_1001171_pt1 | contig 10320 bp, 11 predicted proteins | sample Kivu_160m_FD_185487 | JGI IMG/M metagenome (GOLD analysis project Ga0208828, IMG submission 185487) | Freshwater microbial communities from Lake Kivu, Western Province, Rwanda to study Microbial Dark Matter (Phase II) - Kivu_160m (SPAdes)... | ecosystem: Environmental > Aquatic > Freshwater >... | reverse complement strand
ATATATTATTGTTAAAAAAAATTATTTTCTATAATATATTAATTTAATGAGCCATCGTCAGTTTTTAAAAATATTTGCTGTATAGGAGGTTTTCTGTGTTAATTTCCAGGAAAAGATTTTTACAGATAAGTGCAGGTTCAGTAGCAGGCATTGCGCTTTCAAATCTGTGGCTCCCGAAACTGCTCTCGGCATCAAATGCAAAGAACGGCAAGGGCAGGCTGCCACTTATATGGTTCCAGGCCCAGGCATGTTCCGGATGTCCTGTTAGTTTTATTGATACAGAATACCCTGGCGTAGATGAAGTACTGATAGAAGTTATAACCCTTGAGTTTAATCCTGTAATTATGGGCGCTACTGGTGACCAGGCGCTTGGGGTAATCGACAGGATGATAACAGAAGAATCAGGCAAATATATACTGGTGGTGGACGGTTCGATACCATTGGAGGAAGACGGCCTTTACTGTGCAGTTGGAGAAAAAGATGAAAAGCCCATAACTGCACTGGAATGGATAAATAAAATAGCAGTAAATGCGCTTGCAGTTGTAGCGGTTGGCACATGTGCTACATGGGGCGGCATACCTGCAGCACCTCCAAACCCTACAGGCGCAGTCCCTGCTTCCAAAGTAGTTAAAGATAAACCTGTCATAAATATTCCGGGCTGCCCGCCCCATCCGGACTGGATGGTGGGAACTCTTGTAAATGTTTTAAAATACGGTATCCCGGAACTGGACAGCCTTGGAAGGCCAATAATGTTTTTCGGTCCGGAAAAACTTATACATGACAATTGCGAACTGAGGCAATATTTTGATACAGGCATTTTTGCAAAGGATTTCGGCGATAAAGGGTGCCTGTATGAATTGGGTTGTAAAGGGCCGGTTGCCCATTGTGATGTTTCAACCAGAGGCTGGAACAGTGGAGTGAGCTGGTGCAACAGGTCCGGGGGACCTTGTATAGGATGCACCGAGCCATTCTTTCCAGGAGGGACAGGTTCCGGGTTATATGAGAAATTACCAGGGGCTGAGGTTCCGGGGCTTGAAAAAATTAATGCAAGTGCAAATACAATCGGTATAGCGCTTGGCGGGGCAGTAGTTGCCGGTATAGGCGCTCATGCTGCAGCAAGAATGATTGCAACCAAATACAGACAATATAAAGACGAGAAGAATAGGGAAAAAGGCACTCCTTATATTCTCAAAGAAAAAGAGGAAGAGGAGGATAAATAATGGCTAAGCAGGTAGTTATAGTCGATCCTTTGACCCGTATAGAGGGCCATCTTAAAATAAAGGTAGAAGTTGAAAATGGCGTTGTCACCGATGCTTTCAGCTCAGGTGAAATGTTCAGGGGATGGGAGATAATACTTAAAGACAGGAGCCCTCTGGATGCGCCTCCTATAGCTCAGAGAATATGCGGGGTCTGCCCTATGCCTCACGGGACCGGGGCCATACTTGCACTTGATGATGCTTTTGATGTAAAGCCTCCCGCAAACGGAAGGATAATAAGAAACCTTATGCTGGGTGCAGAGTTTATCCATTCACATCTGTTGCATTTTTATCATCTTTCTGCACTTGATTTCGTTGATATTACTGCAGTGCTAAACTATAAAGGCATGGATCCGAAATTAAATAAAATAAAAGATTGGGTAAAAGCTGACCTGGACGCAAAAGTTGCAAGTGCAGGGGCGCCATTTCTGCCAAGGTATGAAGGAGATTATATACAGGATGCCGATGTAAACCTTCAGGCAATCTCCAATTATATAAAGGCTCTTGAAGTCAGGCGAAAGGCCCATGAAATGCTTGCAATATTCGGCGGCAAGATACCGCATTGCCAGACACTATTTCCCGGGGGTGTTGCAACAATACTTGACCTTGATAAGATAGTCGCTTTCAGGTCAAGGCTTTCAGAGATCAGGGCTTTTATTGATAACCAGTATATTCCGGACGTGGTGGCGGTTGCAAGCCTATACCCTTCATATTTTAAGATAGGAAGAGGCACAGGCAATTTCCTTTCATATGGCGGTTTCCCGATAGATGACAGCGGAAACCAGTATTATACTTCAGGTGTTTATGCTGATGGAAATATTTCAGAATTCGATGCAAAATATGTAGCAGAATTTGTCAAATACTCAAAATATTCTTCAGGTTCTGGGCTTTATCCGCTTGATGGTGAAACGACACCCGATGCAAAGAAGAGCGGCGCTTATTCATGGCTCAAGGCTCCGCGTTATAATGGCCAGGTAGTTGAAGTGGGCCCGCTTGCAAGAGCGATAATAACTTATATCAAAGGAACTGATCCCGATCTCAAGAATCTCCTGGACAGTGCGCTTACAATGCTTGGGCTTGAGCCTGAGGACCTTATATCAACTATGGGAAGGCATGCTGCAAGGGCGCTTGAACTCAAGCTGCTTGCAGATAAAATGGATGAATGGGCCGATGAGCTTGATCCCGGCAAACCGGTCCACACAAAGTTTAAAATACCTATGAAATCAGATGGCATGGGCCTTACCGAAGCATCCAGGGGCTCGCTTGGGCACTGGATATCCATAGATAACTGGAGAATAGAAAACTACCAGGCTGTGGTGCCGACGACATGGAACGGGGGTCCAAGGGATGACAGCGGCAACATGGGCCCATATGAACAGGCGCTTATAGGCGCTCCCATTGCAGATGTGAACAACCCCATAGAAGTCGGAAGGATAATAAGGTCATTTGACCCATGCCTGGCCTGTGCTGTTCATATTATGGAAGGCGACAGGGAAATATTAAAATTCAGGGTATGCTAAGGAGGTCATATATTGAAAGCTGCAGCTTCAAAAAATGAAGTAATAATAAAAAAAGGAAGGCACAGGTTTTTATACAAGCACACAAACATTACAAGAATAATGCATGTGGTGCATCTTATTTCTATGGTTATGCTCATACTTACAGGGTTCCAGATATATACGCCTGTATGGTTCAGGCTGTTTCCCACGCTTGAAATGGCAAGATATATCCATTTTATATTCATGTACATAATCGGATGGACCTTCATATACAAGATATATTATACGGTCGTGACAGGTGAAATTAAGGAACTTCTTTTTACATGGCGCGACCTGAAGGATTTCCCTCTACTTATCAAACATTACCTTTATGATATTTTTGTAGGCATTCCAAGCCCGAAACACTGGGGCAAGTATAATCCCGGCCAGAAAATGGTCTATACCCTCTGGCCAATAATGCTGCTTGCTCAGGGGATAACAGGCATTGCCATGTATTTTATCCCGCGTTTTACTACCTTCAATGACTTTTTCGGCGGGCTGGCAAACATCAGGGCCTGGCATTTTGTAATATGCTGGCTCTTCGTTTTGACCACCCTGCTGCATTTTTACCTGGGCTCAACAGGGCCAAAAGTCGTTGACTTTTACAAATCTGTTGTTACCGGTTATGAGAAGCAGGGAAAACATTAAATATCTCATAGTTGGAGCAGGAAACATTCTTCTTTCTGATGAAGGAATAGGCATTCATATAATGCGGGCCCTTGAAAAAAGCGGCGGCCTGCCGGATTGCACCGGTTATATAGATATCGGCACCTCGACTCTTGATATCGGCTCCCACATCAGCAGTGACACAAAAAAAATTGCAGTAATCGACTGTATAAGAACACCTGACTTCGAACCGGGGGCCGTTTTCAGGCTGACGCTTGAGGATTTGCGCTCCAGGCAGTCAGAAAGATTTTCCCTGCACCAGATGGAGATGGTGGATTGCCTTAAATTGGTTTCAATAATAGAAGAAATGCCCGATTCCATTATAATGGGGATAGTCCCATATAATATCAGCACTTTCTCAATGGAGCTTTCAAGTGAACTGAATTCTGTTTTTCCGGAGATACTTAAAAAAGTCAAAAATGAAATAATGGATTTTTTTAATACAAATGCATGAGTACTCTATTACATGTTCCATAATTTCAATACTTGAAAAAACTGCAAAAGAAAAAGATTTAAAAAAAATCAGCAGTGTAAATCTTGAAATCAACCCTGCAGCAAGCCTGGAGCCTGAATCAATTAAATTCTATTTTGAATTCCTGACAAAGGAAAAAGAACTGCTTAAAGGTGCAAAACTTAAATTTAAAAAAATAAGGACAAGTTTAAAATGCAGCAGTTGCAAAAAAGAATTTTCCACAACTGATTTTCCTCCAAAGTGCCCTTCCTGCGGTAAATTAAATTTAGGCTATGATGCTTTATTGGTTATGGCTGATGATATAAAAGTTGTATCTGTGGTCGCTGATTAAGCGCCGCTGCCCGCAAATAAAAGCTTTACCGGGTTGTTTAAATTATTTTATCTATATGATATAATCTTTGCGGATTTTAAAGAGTATAAATTGTTAAATAGTGGGCGAGCCCCACTATTTTTGTTATAAAAGTCTCCTGGAGGCTTTTTATTTTTAATTAATGGATAAATATAAACTTTAAGGTGATTTAATTGAACAGGAAATTAATAGAAGCATTGAAGGAACTGGAAAAAGAAAAAGGTATAAAGATGGATACCATCATAGAGGCTCTTAAAGGTGCCCTTAGTGCTGCCTATAAGAAGTTTTATGATGTTGAAGATAAAATCAGGATAGATATAAATGAGAAAAACGGGGAAATAAAAGTATTTAAAATACTTGAAGATGAAAATGCCGAACCCGAGACAGTACAGGAAGATGCGCCCGAGGTTGAAGTAACACCGGGAGATTTCGGGAGGATAACTGCCCAGACTGCAAAACAGGTTATCAGGCAAAGAATTAAAGAGGCAGAGCGGGAACTGATGTATGATGAATTCAAGGATAGAGTAGGAGACATGGTAACAGGCATAGTCCAGCAGAACGATTCAAGATTTACTCTTGTCGATCTCGGCAAAGTCGAAGCATTGCTTCCGCAATATGAGCAGGTTCATGGCGAAGCCTACAGGCATGGCGAGAGGATAAAATGTTTCATATCAGAAGTCAGGAAAACAACCAAAGGTCCCCAGGTGATAGTATCAAGGACACATACGGGCCTTGTAAAAAGGTTATTTGAGCTTGAAGTTCCTGAAATTAGTGAAAAAGTAGTTGAAATAAAGAGCATAGCGCGTGAAGCAGGGTACAGGACAAAAATTGCCGTACTTTCAAATGATAAAAATGTCGACCCGGTTGGCGCATGTGTCGGACCTAAGGGTTCAAGAGTCAAAATGATTGTGGAAGAGCTTGAAGGTGAAAAAATCGATATTGTTGATTACAGCGCCGATCCGGTTCTTTTTATAAAGAATGCCTTAAGCCCCGCCAAAGTGCTTAAGGTACTTACTGATGAAGAGAGAAAATTTGCACTGATTGTTGTCCCGAATGACCAGTTATCCCTGGCAATAGGAAAAGAAGGTCAGAATGCAAGGCTTGCTGCAAAGCTTACCGGCTGGAAGATAGATATTAAAAGTGAAAAACAGTTTGAAGAAGAGCTTAATGAGGCAAGAAGGGAAAGAATAGAAAAAAAGGACAGGGACACTGATGCGAACCAGGCTGAGGACCTTAAGGGCACAGACATAACTGAAGATAAAGAAAAAGAAACTCCGAATACTAAAAAGATACCCAAAGAATAAGGATTTTAAAAATAATGAGCTCATTTAGGGTTTATGATATTGCGAAAGAACTTAATATTTCGTCATCTGAAGCAGTGGCCAAATGCAGGGAACTTGGCATTGATATAAAAAGCCACAGTTCTTCTATTACCGGTGACCAGAAAGAAATGCTGGTTACAGCATTTAAAAAGCCGGCTGCTGCCTCCAAGGTGAAAAAAGCCGCAGAAAAACCGGTCAAAAGCACTCTTAAACAGGATACAGCAAAAAAAGATGTAAAAGAAACTTCAAAACCTGCTAAAAAAGCTTCTTTGGCCACAGACAGCGCAGAAAAAACCGGTAAAGAAAAACCGGAAAAAAAACCGGAACCACCGGCAGTAAGTGAAGCAGAGACAAGGGAAAAGGCTCCGGAAATCAGCAGGCCCAGGCCGGGGTGGGACGAAGAAAAAAAGTTCAATATAAAGAAGGTGCTTGATAAAGAGCTTGACAAGGAAGAGAAAGAAGGAAGATTAAGGCCTCGCGTAAAGCAACAGATAAAGAAGACCATTGAACATACAGCAACTGCTGTATCCGGGAGGCATGCAGAAACTCCAGGTAAAGAGGGTGCTGAAGAGCTGAAGGAAAGAATGCTCAGGCGGCCGGAAATAAAAAAAATAATCGAACTTCCTGAAGGAATAACCATAAAACAGCTTTCAGAAAGGATAAATATTCCGTCTTCAGAAATACTCCAGAAGGTATTTAACCTTGGCGCGATGCTTACACTGAACCAGCCCCTTGATAATGACCTAATTGAACTTCTTTCACACGAATACAATTTTAAATATGCAATTATCGGGTTTGAAGACAGGCTTGATGAATTTGCCCGGGACGCTGAAGATAAACTTGTGACCAGGCCCCCCATAGTGACAGTTATGGGACATGTCGACCATGGCAAGACGACACTTCTGGATTCGATAAGAAAATCCAAAGTGGTACTGAGTGAAGCCGGAGGCATAACACAGAGTATCGGTGCATACCAGACAGAGTTTAATGGAAGAAAAATAACTTTTATTGATACTCCAGGCCATGAAGCATTTACAACAATGAGAGCCAGGGGCGCCAAAGTCACTGACATTGCTGTAATAGTTATTGCAGCAGATGACGGCATAATGCCACAGACAATTGAGGCTATAAACCACGCAAAAGATGCAGGCGTGCCGATAATAGTCGCTGTAAATAAGATAGACCTTCCAAATGCAAACCCTGATAAGATAAAGCAGGGCCTGACAGAATATGAACTGGTGCCCGAAGAGTGGGGTGGCGACACAATATTTGTAAACCTTTCAGCCAAAACCGGCGACAATATCGATAACCTTCTTGAGATGATATTGCTGATGGCGGACCTGAATGATATAAAGGGAAATCCTGATGCAGAGGGACTTGGTATAATAATAGAATCAAAGCTGGATAAAGGTTTCGGTCCAGTCGGAACGGTACTTGTAAAAAGGGGTAATATAAAAGTGGGGGACTTTTTTGTAACCGGCAACTCCTACGGCAGGGTAAGGACAATCAGAAATGAACATGGCATATCTGAAAATAAGGCCCTTCTTTCACAACCTGTTATAATTTCAGGTTTTACATCAGTTCCACAGGCAGGCGACAAATTTTTCATAGTTAAAAATGAAAAAGTGGCAAAGGACCTTATAAGCAGGAGGGAATCCCAGAAAAAGCTCACAAAAATTTCAGAAGCCAGAAAACATATAACCCTTGAGGACCTTGCTGAGATATCCAGAGAAAATGAAATAAAAAGATTAAAAATAATACTTAAATCAGAATCAAACGGTTCTCTGGATGCTGTGGAAAAATCATTAAAAGATGTTGAGGAAGAAAATATAAAAATAGATATAATACACCGCGGAGTAGGGGCCATCTCCGATAGCGACATACTGCTAGCTTCAGCATCTGATGCGATAGTTATAGGTTTTGGAGTTATTGCAAGCTCCAAGGCAAAAATTCTTTCAAAGGAAGAAAATATAGAAATAAGGACTTACAATATAATATACAAGCTGATAGAAGATATACAATTGGCGTCAAAAGGGCTGCTTGAACCCAAATATGAAGAAAAAATAAAAGGAAATGTTGAAATCAGGGAAATATTTAAAATAACAAAAGTAGGAAATGTCGCAGGCTGCTATGTGCAGGATGGAGAAGTTGAGAGAGGGGACGCTGTAAGGGTTGTCAGGGACGGAAGGATAATCTATACAGGTAAAATAGACTCCCTTCACAGGTTCAAGGAAGATACAAAAAAAGTTTCTGCCGGTTATGAATGCGGCATAAGACTGGAAAATTTCCAGGACCTGAATAAAGGCGACTTGCTTGAAGTATATGAACAGGTAGAAGTAAAACAGTAAACATCTTCAAATTTACCGTTATGTCTATTCACCTCTTTATAAGAAGAATCTGCATAATTTTATTTCACTTAACTCTATATAATTATTTCCGAAGGATTTAAGAAAATGGAACGGATAAAAAAAACAGAAATAGACTTGCAAAGAGAAATAAGTTTTATAATAAATACAAAGCTCAAGGATCCACGGATAGGTTTTGTAACAGTGACCGATGTCAAACTTTCAAGCGATTACCATTACCTTGATATTTTTGTAAGCATAATGGGCGACAGTGATAAAGTCAGCCAATCCCTTGAAGGATTAAGGCATTGTGACGGTTTTATCAAGAAGAACCTGAAAGAAAGGTTCAGGCTGAAAGCAATGCCCCAGCTTAAATTCATTTTTGACAAGTCAATAGACCATGGCATAAAAGTAACAGAATTACTGGAAAACCTTAGAAAAAAGGAAGAATAAATTACCCGGAGGCAGGGCTGCATTTGCATGGAAAGTAAATTTGACACAGAATTTGAACAAATTAAAAGAATTATAAAAGAAAACAATGATTTTCTGATAATTGCTCACGATTTTCCGGATGGCGACAGTCTTGGTTGCCAGGTTGCCCTTTACGGTTTATTAAAATCTGCAGGCAAAAACGCCTGCATGGTGTGCAATTCAGATATACCTTACCAGTATGATTTCCTTCCTTTCGTAAAACTTATAAGAAAGGACCTGCCGGGGCCCCAGGATTTTTGTGCAAGTAATGGATGCATATGTTTTTGCCTTGACAGTGCAGATGAAGGACGTTTCGGGATACCAGTGGAAAAGATAAGGCAGAAGTCAAAAACTATGATAAATATAGATCATCATCTGGGCAATACAATGTATGGTGATATTAACATTGTGGACCCTGTAAAATCTGCAACTGCTGAATTACTTTATGACATGACAGTAAAAAATTTTGGCAACCTTCTTAATTATGATATTTCTCTTGGCATATATACAGCGATATTGACAGATACCGGAAGGTTCCAGTACTCAAATACAACAAGCAATGTGCACAGGATAGTGAGCCGCCTGCTGGAGTTCGGAATAAACCCTGCAAAGATATTTTCATACATATATGAAAATGAACCTTTTAACAGGTTCAAGCTTATTGAAAAAGTATTAAAAAGAGTAAAGTTCGCAAAATCAAAAAAACTTATTTACTCTTATGTATTAAAAGATGATTTTACAAAGCTTGGCCTTCCTTTTTCAGCAAATGACGGTATTATTGAGATACTCAGGGGTGCATCAGAAGCCAAAATATCTGCTCTTTTAAAACAGGTTGGGAAAAACAAATTTAAGATAAGCCTGCGCTCCTCTGACCCTGATTATAATGTTGTTGAAATAGCCTCCATATTCGGTGGAGGCGGCCATAAAATGGCATCGGCATATTCCTTTAACGGGACATTAAAGGAAGCTGTATTAAAACTTGAAGAGGCAGTCAGGCCTCAATAGGATTTTTCATAGAAAGGTATTTTTAAGGCAGTAACTAATGGGAAAAAATGGTGACAAATCAGGCATACTGGAAGATTTCAATGGAATAATCCTGGTGCGCAAAAAGATTTCCATGTCCTCTTATGATGTAATAAGAAGGTTTAAAAGAGTTTTTTTTTAAAAAAAATCGGACACTCAGGCACGCTTGACCCTCTTGCCGAAGGAATAATCATAATACTTCTTAACAGGGCAACAAAACTCTCTGAGTCTTTTTTAAAACTTGACAAGCATTACAAAGCAATGTTCCGGCCCGGTTTAATAACGGATACATGGGATATGGAAGGTTATAAAATAAGTGAAGAGGACTGCAGCAGCTTAAAAATAAATGATATAAAAAAAGTTGCACACAGCATGAAAGGCGCGTTCCTTCAAACGCCTCCGGTTTTTTCAGCAAAAAAAATAAATGGCAAGCCTGCTTATTATTATGCACGCAGAAACCCATATGACGATAAAATAAATGAAATGAAAAAAAACCTGGTACAAATCTATGATATGGAAGTTTTATCTTTTAATGGCACAGAAGCAGAGTTAACTTTACATTGCAGCAGCGGCACATATATAAGGTCAGTTATTTTCCAGATAGGTATGAGCCTGGGCTGCGGCGCGACAATGACTCATCTCGAAAGGACCGCCATAGGAAATTTTAAATTGAGTGACTGTATTGATGCCGATGACATAGACAGGATTGCGCTGCCCGGGATGATTACAGAGTATAAAAATTCAATTATTGATATGGAAACCGCAAAAATAATCACAGGTTCAGTCAGTCAATAACTGCGTACTATTTGATAGTAAAAAATAAAGTTGTAATTTTTAATTATCTATGAAAATCCTTGTCAATAATTATTGGTATGCAT
>Ga0208828_1001168_pt1 | contig 10324 bp, 8 predicted proteins | sample Kivu_160m_FD_185487 | JGI IMG/M metagenome (GOLD analysis project Ga0208828, IMG submission 185487) | Freshwater microbial communities from Lake Kivu, Western Province, Rwanda to study Microbial Dark Matter (Phase II) - Kivu_160m (SPAdes)... | ecosystem: Environmental > Aquatic > Freshwater >... | reverse complement strand
CCATTTCCCTAACTCAATGACTAAATATAAAACGTTATCAAAATCATTCCAAACGATTATTTATATGCTTTAGATACTATTTTTGTTCAATTGTTTGTCACCATATCATTTCTTGATAAAAATGTTGATGATTATTTTCTTTAGTCAAAAAGCAAGTAGGGGGCTTTGAGTTTTTGAGGTTAATTGATTTTCAAGTTCCTGGTTAAAAATCCACAGCATTTTTTTATTTGAATTAGAAAAACGGTTGATCTATTGCTTTTAATTTATCAAAAAACGCTGCTACGTCGCTTAGGAGCGATTTTCTTTGAAAGTTCTATATCCAACTATTCAAAAATCATTTTAACGGTTCCTAAAGGCTTAAAACATGATATTATATACCGGATAGTGTGTTTGGGTATATTATTTATACCGAATTAGTCAATTCGGTATATTTTTCTTGCATTTTCAAAATAATTCATTTACATTCAGACGTAATTTGAAAGGATAATGATAATGAGTGGACCAAATCAATATTTGACTATTAAAGAAGCTGCCAATTTGTTGAGACTAACCGAGCGCTCTATTTATAATTTGATTGAGCGTAAATCCATTAAGAAAGTGAAAATCCGTGGTTCTAAAAGAACTTTATTATCTCGAGAGGACCTTGAAAAGCTTTTAGAGAAAGAATAGAAGTGGCTACTTTAATTTTATCGAAAAATAAATATTACGCCCTGGTACGATTTTATGAAAATAGCAAAAGGATCGGTAAACTCGTACCTCTCCATACTGCACAAAAGGCAAAGGCTAATAGATTATTGATTAAAATTAATGAGCGCGAAAAATTATTTCGCAATGGTTATATTCCTTTGTCTGAGGTTACATTAACATTTGTTCCGCCAATCGAGAATTTAATAGATGAATTTCTTGATCATCTTCGTTTAAAAGGTGATTCTATTAGAACCCTGGATTTATATAGACTTTCACTTAAAGATTTTCGGAATTTTGTCGGAGGTCGTGATATAACTCTTTTGAATAAAAGTGATTTTGTACCGTTTATGGATATGTTGAAATCTCTTTATCAACATCCTGTTACTCTAAATATACGTTTAAAATGTATCAGAGCATTTTTCTCTTGGCTGCTTGAAAATGAAAAAATTGATAAAATACCTTTTAAAATTAGTATGATTAGAGTTGATAAGAAAAAACCAAAATATTTTACGAACGATGAAATTGAAGCTATTCTTAGACGAATTGATGGTACCGGAAATAAAGAGCTTGCTGCCCGGGTAAGACTTCATCTAAATACTGGTATGAGGCTTCGTGAATTAGAAAATTCATATTTAGAGAATGGTTTTATTCATGTTTTTAAATCGAAAGGTCGTAAAGAGCGAACAATTCCGGTAGATTCCGAGACTGCTTTTTATTACGATTATTGTAAAAATAATGGGAAATTGCATAGCAATTCTATTAGCCGTCTTTTTCATTATGTTTTGAAAGAATTAGGTTATGATAAAACGCCTTCCGGTGATAAACGTTGTTTCCACTGTTTACGCCATACATTTGCGATCCGGAAATATATTGAGACCGGCAATATTTACCGCGTTTGCAAATTACTTGGCCATTTCAGTGTTACAATGACTGAGATCTATGCTGAATTTGATATTGAGCAAATTGCCAGGGATTTTGGGCAATCTGGATTAGCTCACAATTCAATTTTTTTTGATCAAAAAGATCCAAATATTTCAGCTCATCCCATGAGGTTTTTATGACGAGTGGTTATGCTAATGGGTTATGCCGAATGGGAATACCGGAAGTCTCCGACGAGAAAAAAATGTCAAAAAATGACACTATTTACACAGTAGTTTTAAGTGTTATTATGGTTATAATTGGATTCGAAATAAATTTTTCTCGACGAGAAAATGATTCGTGGCGCATAAGAGAGTCGAACTCTTGTTACCGACGTGAGAGGCCAGCGTCCTAACCACTAGACGAATGCGCCGGTATAAAATTAAGTACGATTAAGTTCTTTTAAGTCTTTTGAAGTGCTATTAAAATATGTTTACTTATAAGGACTTAAGAGAACTTAAAGGCACTTAATAGGACTTAAAAATGTTTATTAGTACTTGTTTTTGGGATTTCAAAGAGCATTTAGCTGGGGTGCAGGGATTCCTCCAGCAGGAGTCCTCCGCAAAACGGAGTCCTTGGTGACCCGTTGGGAGAACCCCGATACAGTATTTAAAAAAACATTGCTGCAATAGATAAATTCAATTGTAAAAGATACCTGTTTCTCAGCTGGGGTGCAGGGATTCGAACCCCGATACTCAGATCCAGAGTCTGATGTCCTGCCATTGGACGACACCCCAAGATTCAAAAAGCGGGTAAATTTACGAAGGGGTCTTTCAAAGAGCAAGTAATCATCAGGTAGTCAAGGCATAGTATTCTAATAAATGTTACTCGCGATGCAATAAGAGATAGAATTTTTTAATTTCTCTGTCTATTTTGATTTAGCGAGGAACGCAGAGCTCGGATTCGACCAGTCAGGAGCAATATGGGCTTATAGGGATTATTTTTGGAAGCTTGAAGAGCGAGAGACGGGGCTCGAACCCGCGATCCCGACCAGTCGGGAGCAACGTGGGGCTTATTGTGATCATTTTTGAATGTTTAAGAGCGAGAGACGGGGCTCGAACCCGCGACAACCACGTTGGCAACGTGGGGCTCTACCAACTGAGCTACTCTCGCATTTTATCAAAAGCGGTGGAAATTTAATTTAGAATTAGTCCTTATGCAATATTTTTTGAACCAAATAGATCAAATTTCGATGTACAAAACATCAGTTGGATTATAGCAGAAATTCTGATAATTTTTCTGCCAAATGGGAATGATTGAAAATAAATATTGTGTAGTTATACCGGCATATAATGCAGCGGCAAATATCAACTCAGTAATTAGTTCGATTCAATCTTATTATCCACAATTACACATTATCGTAATTGATGATGGTTCAATTGATGATACGGTATTAGTTGTCTCCAAATACCCATCAATCTCAATTTGTCATCATGCGGTCAACAAAGGGAAGGGAGCGGTAATAAAAACCGGGATCGAAAAAGCGCGCCAGGAGGGATTTAATTATGCGATTTTTCTCGATGCCGATATGCAACATGCTCCAGGCAAAATCGGTGATTTTATCAAAATAAGAGAACGGTATAATCTAGATTTGGTTTTGGGGAAAAGATCATTTTTGCGAACTTCAATGCCGTTTCATCGCATATTGTCAAACAGTATCACATCTTTTTTAATTTCACTGCGGACTGGCAAAAGAGTACATGACAGTCAGTGTGGCTATCGCTTGCTCAATTTATTAAAAATATCATTAGATAAGTTGGTCGAAAATAGATTTCAGTTTGAAAGCGAATTTCTGATCAAAATGATTTATGGTGGGATCAAATACTCCGAAGTATCAATTCCTACAATCTACAGTAAATCATGCAGTTATATCAGTAATATAATGGATACAATTAAGTTCATTAAATTATATTTAAGCAGTTTTTTCTGGTTTTAGCAAATTAATTATTGGAGTTTTAATGATTGAAATTTTGCGGATGATTGTGATTACTTTAATCCCCACACTTGAGTTACGGGCTTCGATTCCCTATGGCATTTTCGGAACAGAGATAAAATGGTGGACTGTATTTTTTATATGTGTTATAGCAAATATAGTCATTGGTATTTTAATATTCATTTTTCTGGAATGGATCATAAAGTTAATTTGCCTAGTAAAACCAATAGAAAACCTTTGGGATAAGTATACAAAACATACTCAGCATCGGATTTCGAAAGCGGTCGAAAAGTATGGTGAGTGGGCAGTAGCGATTTTTATCGGCATTCCGCTCCCCGGTTCAGGTGTTTATACCGGTGCCGTAGCCTCATTTTTAATTGGTTTGAATTTTAAAAAATTTATCATTGCTGATATCATTGGTGTATTGATTGCCGGTATTCTGGTTACGATTATTTGTCTAACCGGAGCAGGTTTATCGAGTATTTTTATCAAACAAATGTGAGATTTTTATTTTATAATATTCCGTTTGATTTATAAATTTTGATGTTTTTTAAAAGAACTTTACAATACGGGGTGTAGCGCAGCCCGGTTAGCGCGCTTCGTTCGGGACGAAGAAGTCGGAGGTTCAAATCCTCTCACCCCGACTAAATATGGTTTATACGGTATATTTTATACAGTGTTAGTCATGATCGTTATTACATTGGTCCGACAGAGGATTTGAAACGACGCTTAGAAGAGCATAATAGTGGTTATTCAAAGTCTACGAGATCGGGTATTCCGTGGGAACTGGTGTTTAAGCGTGAATTTTAGGAGCGAAGTGAAGTGATTCGGTATGAACATACATTAAAACGAATGGAAAGTCGCCGGTATATTGAAGACCTGATAAGTACCGGTTAGCGCGTCCTGATGTATCGGGAAAGTCGGAGGTTCACCCCAATAAGATATGGTTTATCTGGTAGATATTTTGTACTGTGCCAGGTATTACGTCGGTCGAATTTAGGATTTTAACAGATGACTGATGGAATAAATTTAGTACGCCCGGGAGGACTCGAACCCCCAACATTCAGGTCCGTAGCCTGACGGTCTGTCCAATTGACCTACGGGCGCACGATATTAAAAAGCGTCCAAATTTACACTCATTTTGCTGTGATGACAATTAAAAAAATCTTAATGTTCAAGAATTTTATTGATGATTTATCATTGTTAACTATCAATTTAGATGTTATTTTTAAAACAATAGCAATTGGGATAAAGCAATGATAATCAGTGAGTATAAGTTTGGGAAAATGAAAATTGGTGAGCAAAGCTTTGACCAAGATTTAATTATTCTTCCTGATAGAATTATCTCCAGTTGGTGGCGTAAGGAGGGACACTTCCTTCAATTGGAAGATTTTGAAGGCTTTCTTGATCAACTTCCGGAGCGGATTATCATCGGCACCGGGAAATATGGAATGATGAAGGTCGCCAGCGAATTGAGCCAATGGCTGGAGGCACGCAAGATCAAGTTATTCATTGGAAAAACAGACCTTGCTATCCAAGAGTACAACAACCTCCCAGATAAATCCAAGGCCATCGCTGCATTGCATTTAACCTGCTAAGTCAGCAAATTTATCTGAGTTTAATATTTAGATTTTTACCGAGAAAATGATCATGAAAAGAATCCATAAGGCGATAGTAAGAATAGATTCAGAGAAGCAGAATGTGATCGTGAGTATTTTATAAATTACTTGAAATCTTATGAGGAGAATTTTAAAACTGATAACGAACTAATTATTTTATAAATTACTTTAAGTGTGTAATCTGAGTAGGTTTTGATGAATAGCAATTTATTATTATTTAGAATTTAAGAAGAGCAGGATTAAAAATCATGAAACTCACAATTCTAGGATCCGGTTATTTCATCCCAACCAAGACCAGGAATAATTCCGGTTATCTACTTGAAATTGCAGATGAATTGATCTTATTAGATTCGGGTTCGGGAGTTTTACGTCAACTTTTTAAGACAGATCATTCACTCTGGGATATATCAAAAATATTTTACAGCCATTTACATCTTGATCATATCGCTGATTTGTTACCAATACTTTTTACCAGAAAATATTCTGAACCGAAAAATCGAGAGGATACAGAGTTATTGATCTCTGCGCACAAAGATTTTTCAGCAATTATCGAAGGCTATGAAAAGATGTTTGGGAAATGGATTATTAACGAAAAATTTCCATATTCATTTCGCCCGATTGAACCGGGCAATTATTCGTTTCCGTCGTTTGAACTTAAAGTATTTCAAGGTAATCATACCCCGCAAAGTTTAATGTATTGCTTTAAGGATTCGACGGAGAAATCGCTATTGTATGCCAGTGACGCCGATATTTCTGACGAGCTAATTTTAGCGTCAACAGGAGTTGATTTGTTGGTTATTGAGTGTTCATGTACGGATGCTGATCCAAAACCGGGACATATGACACCGGCAAAAATTGGGATACTGATTCAGGAAGCAAAACCAAAAATTACTTTGCTCACTCATCTCTCTCCTGAAAATGATACTGATAAGCTGCTCCGGAAAATAAAAATACCTACCGATTGTATAGTGAGAATGGCAGAAGACTTTCTAACTATGGTAATCTAACTTAGACCTGATTTGGTCTGAATTAGAAATCATTTCAATTTCAGTTATAAATTTAAAATATCAGAGAAAAGTAGAATTACTTTTATCGGCTTAATTTAACGACGGTGTTGAAAAGTGCTTCATTGGTTTGGATTACCTCTTCATTGCCGTAGACACAATATGTATTCTGGTTGAGAATGTCAGCAACCATTTGTTCCATTTCTCTAATTTCTTTTACCGTGGTTGAAAGCACCTCGTCACGTTCTTTTTGGATATCTTTTTCACTAATATTTTCAAGGTAATAGCGGACTGCTAAGTTTCCCTGTTCGGAAGGCGTGAGTGGATTGTCCAGGTTGGCAATTGTACCAATTATGTAATTAGTCATTGTGCGCTGATCGGCATCGAAATTGTGCAGATAATCAATTGTACCCTTATATATTTTCAGAGTTTCTTTCAAATTTGGATCCCGGTAAGAGTTGAAATCCACATTCCCCGATGTAGAAAAATTACTCCAGGCACCATAGGCTCCACCGACTATTCGGATTTGATTGTAGAGCCAATCACTCGATAAAATGTGATCTAAAACCCTTAGTTGTCCACTCCATTGATAACCTAATTTTTTAAAATTAGAACCTAAAACTACATATTGCACTTTGGAGGCAGCCATCAATCCCTCTTTTTTATTTGTAGGAGTGAATTGCCAATTATTGAGTTTAATTTCGTTTGTTGGTTGTCTACCTAAATAAGTTTTAGAATAATTAAGGATATTTTTAATATCAGATTTATCACAGGTAATCGTGATAATCAGGTTGTTCTTATTGAACAGGAGGTTGGCGGTCTGCTGCAAATTATTAATAATCTCATCGGCTTTTGAGTCAAAATTATCAAGCAAGTCAGTGATAAACCAGTAATACTCTACGCCGCTGGTTAATTCGGTAAAAAAGCCCTGATTGCTATAATAGGACCGCAGACGACGTGAAGCATAGGCATAACCATTACTTTTTAGACTGGCTTCGAGCTGGGATTGATGGCGGGTAAGCACATCTCGTAAACGCTCTTTGTCGTCGTACTTAGTATTTAGGATAATTTCGTTCGATAGCTCAAATAATTTGTCAATTTTTGAATTCATTGCTTTGATTGCGATAATATATTTCGATTGCAGTTGATTATCATCTTGTTCTTTTAAATAACTACCCAGGTAAGTGCTAAATCCTCCGGTATGCAAATTCAGCTCCTTCTCAAGTTCTCCGAAAGTGTAATGTTCAGTATTTAGACTTCCCATCACCTGTGACAGAAGCGAGATATATGGAATTAGACCTTGAGGAACTACTCGAGCATCGTACAGGAATCGGACATAAACTACAGCGTTGGTGAAGGTATCATAATAGAACACCGGTATTTTTTGGATCTGTTTTTTTTGTATTTTGTAATATTGAGCTTTGGGATTGATATCCTCGATACTAAGAGAAGGGATTGTTGCCAGAGCTTCCGGTGTATCTTCCTTTTGTTGATAAGCAATTAACTCCTGGGTTTCGTTAATCAAATTTTCTAAATCCTGATCGGATAGAGTTGATTTATAGACTGCTAATTCCTGGACAGTTTGGGCATTGATAACTTTTTCCATTCCTGGTTTTGGTTGGAGAGTCAGTAGCAGGGCGTGGGAATTATCTAAAAAGTGTTGCTGAATAACCGCTTCAAGATATTTTTCCTTAAGTCCTGCTTTGATTGCAGCAAGTGGCTTTTCCCATTCCAGATTTAAAAATGGATCATTGGCAAATAGCCAACCATTCAACTGGTTGAAGTGGTAGGTTAATCCTTTTTGGGCATCATCGCTCTCACGTAGTCTAAATTCCAGCCGATTCAAAGTCGCCTGAATAGCTTCTTCATCTAATCCTTTCTCAACCGTTTCACGGAGAATTTTGAAGACGATTTCTTTAAATTTCTCCTGGTCTTCCAAGTTAGCATTCTTGACGGTGATAGTCACAACATTTTGTTTGAGATCGTCGTAAGAAGCAGATACGTCTCGACCGATATTTGCTTCCTGGAGTGCCAGTCTTATCGGAGCAGCCTCCTGATTGACCAAAACATCAGTCAGGACATCAAGAGCGAATAGTAATTTTCGGTCAATACCCAATCCGGCGACAAAACTCAAGCTGAGATAGGTTTGATTCTCCGGACTGCTTTCCTCTGGAAATGAATAGTAAGCCGTTGCAGTTTTCATAGTATCGAATGGTTTCTGCAAGGAAATGGTGATATTTGCGTCGGACTTCTGGTAGGTAGATAAATATTCTTTATCAATGAAGGCAAGTTCCTGATTAAGATCACCATTGCCGTAGAGATAAATGTAACTATTGGAGGGATGATAGTATTGGCGGTGATAATTTAAGTATTTTTCATAAGTCAAGGTGGGAATTGCACTGGGATAACCGCCTGCTGAATATTGATAATAATTGTCGGGGAATAGATTTTTATCAATTTGATAATATAGCTCCCGGCTGGGATTAGAATAGGCTCCCTTCATCTCATTATAGACGATGCCCCGATATTCAATTGAACTATCTTTAGCCAAAAGTTCGTAATGCCAGCCTTCCTGTTTGAGAATCCGGGGATCCGTGTAGATCAGCGGATTGAAAACCGCATCGAGATAGACGTGCATAAGATTAAAATAATCTTTTTCATTCATGCTGGCGATTGGATAAACGGTGATGTTATTACCGGTAAATGCGTTTAGGAAGGTTTTAAGCGAGCCCTTGGATAAAATATCAAAAGGACTCTTCACCGGGAAATTTTTCGAACCGTTTAATACCCCATGTTCCATAATATGAGGCGCACCATTATCCGATTCCGGAACGGTCTTGAAAGTAATACTAAAAGTTTTATTGGGATCTTCGGCCATAATTTTGAACAAACGCGCTCCACTCTGAGTATGTTCGAAATTGAGGCATTCGGCGTTCACTTCCTTAACAAATCGTTTATCCAGTAGTTTAAATCCAGAATAACTTTTCCCGATCTCAAAATCGGCTGAGAACAGTGTTGACCAGAGAATTACCGTTAGGATTAAGGTTGCGCCTAAAGTTCGTTTGATTTTCATATCAATCCCTCCATTATGACTGATTATCTACTTTTCTTAAATGTTATCATATCTTTTCAAGGACTTGGTTAATTAATATTTAGTTGTCTAATAAACCTAATTTCTAAAAATTGGAAGCGAACCAGTATTTTATAAGACTAAGCATCATTTTGGTAAGATACCAATATTAAAAGAGTTGTATTTGGTAAAGGGGAAAGTCCAACAATGAGATTGATATTTATCCAATAAACTCATTCCCGACTTTGCGAGCACGCTCCGGTTTATCAAGATTTATTCCCAATGCTAAGCCGATTTCGACCAGTAAATTCCAGCCGGTGCATAAATAAATATAGGGATTCAGCTCATTAGCATCAGGTGTACGAATGGTGATAAAAGGTGTCTCTGCGGGACTAATGGCAACTACTTTAAGTCCAACTCCCTTGACTAACACTTCTTGAAATTTCTCCATCTCTTCGGCAATTGGGTCAACAACAAAAACAATATCATTCGGATTCATTACCTCTTCAATTCCATGGACTGCGTAGGTTCCCTCTAAATAATCAGACTTTTTACGGGTAATTTCGTTAGTTTTCAGGGTCAACTCTTCGGCCACCCCGTCATTGTATCCGGCAAAATGAATCGTCGGTGCCTTAACCGCGGCTTCAATAATCTGTGGATTTATCGGCATTGTCAAAGCTTGTTCGATTTTGCGCTCTAGTTTCTCTCTCTTGATCAAATTGCTTTTTGATTCCAGATTCCAGAGTAGCGATTCATAAAATAACGCCTGTTCGATGACACTTTTTGTGGCGGCAACTGCCTGCTCCCAGCCACAGGTCAAGACGAATGTTTCGCTACAGGCTGCTTCCAAAAGTGTACCATCGTTTGTTGTCAATGCGAACCGGTTATGATTATTCATCTCAGCCAGCTTTTGAGCGAGTAAAACTACCTCTTTAGTGCGTCCCGAATTGGAGGCACAAAAAACTGCAAATTTTGCTAAATCATAGTTGGCTGCCTGGCGGGACCCCTCGGTGATGATCTGCAGGTCTAACCCCCAGGTAAGTGCTTTGCGAATCGCATTCTTTGCCGGGAAAATTCGGCTTGAGCCTTCACC
>Ga0208828_1001167_pt1 | contig 10331 bp, 3 predicted proteins | sample Kivu_160m_FD_185487 | JGI IMG/M metagenome (GOLD analysis project Ga0208828, IMG submission 185487) | Freshwater microbial communities from Lake Kivu, Western Province, Rwanda to study Microbial Dark Matter (Phase II) - Kivu_160m (SPAdes)... | ecosystem: Environmental > Aquatic > Freshwater >... | reverse complement strand
GGACTATCTTATCGCACCAAGAGTGTCAGTGACTATTTTTATAAAATGTCAAATGGACTGTATCATGTTACTGGCTATGTCTATCCGGAGCTGGTATATACACCAAATACTCAGGAATATTACGAATCTCATAATTATCATTATGGCATGATCAATCGAGAGGTCTTACAGTATTTAGATCAAAATACAAATATCAATTTTTCCGAATTTGATAATTGGACAACGAGTAGTTCAGAGTATTCTTGGCAAGCTGGAGCTGATGGAAAAGTCGATATGATCTTTATGAGATATCGCTGGATCGATGAGAATATAGAGACTAAGTTCGGTTTATATAATAGGGGTATTGCTCTTTTAAGTTCTAATTATATTAATAATTTGTCTACTAATGATGGAGTTACTATTATAATGAATGGATTCCCACAATCAGGAGTTACTAACCAGTTTGGAGCTCGTTGTAATTATTCTGATATCACTTGGTCTTTAGGATTGGAATCTCATGAATTTGGACATTATCTATTTGGATCATGGCACGGAGGGCCTTATGGTGGAAACGGACTAATGAAAGATCCACCTGGATGGATAGGAGATGTTGGTATGCATTCATATGAACGTAAACGTTTAGGATATATGGATTTTACTGATATAACCGAGGATACTAGAGTAACAATAACGGATTATTTGACAACAAATGTTGCTTACCGTGTATTCGTACCTGGTTCGACCAGTGAATACTATGTGTTAGAAAACAGAAAGAAACTTAGTATTTATGACAGACCCTATTCAACAGGTCTAGTAATCTCCCACATAACTGGTAATTCAACCGGCTGTATAGATATTGAATGTGCTGATGGTAGATGGAATTGGAATTTATGTGAAGGAGCGAGCACACCGACATATTACGATGATGATCGAATTTATAAAGATACTCAAAATCCCACTAGTGGTTACGATGGATTGGATAATATTAAAGTCGGAGGTAAAAGTGATTTTACGGCAGATATAAATTGGCTTTGTCCCGATGAGCCCGTAGAAATTCATGGAGACGCAAACGATACTTATCAAATGGATTCAAACAAAGAATTTACACCAGCAACTAATCCTTCTTCAAAAGGTATTGCAGTTATACTGAGAGATAAAGATCAAAACAATAACTTAATAGTCGATATTTATCCAAATGCTTGGGGTGGAACAATATCCTCGAATACTACCTGGGATAAGGATATATTTGTCTATGGTAATATAAATGTGACTAATGGTGCTACACTTAACATATCTTCTGGAGTAACCATAAAGTTTCAAGGTTATTATAGTATCACCGTTCAATCAGGAGCAAAAATTATTGCCAATGGTACCCAAGCAAAGCGAATAGTATTCACTTCAGCAACCGGTAGTTCACCTGGTTCATGGGGATATATTAAATTGTACGGTGGGAATAACGTTTTTAAGTATTGCGACTTTAAATATGGAACCAGTCCGTTATATCTATATTATTGTACCGCTTCTGAAGGTTCCAGAAATTTATTTGAAAACTGTAATATTCATCATAATTCATCATTTGGTATACGATTAGCTGGGAGTTTGGCCAAAATTAAAGGTTGTCATATTTATAATAATTATTATGGGATGTATTGCAATTACAGCTCCGATGTTGACTTAATAGGTAGTAAGATATACAATAATGGAAGTATAGGTATCTATTCATCGCAGAATAATTTAGTCGAATTATATGGCACTGTCATTGAGAATAATGGGGGATATGGCATTTCTACAGCTTTAGGCGATGTTATCCACATTGGAAAAGTCTATTCATGGGGCAGCGAAAGCACCATTCGGGATAATGGAAGCCATGAAGTGTATGCTTCTAATAGTCCTCCTAATAGCGTGGAAATAAGTGTAGCTTCAATCCATGATAATATCGGATACGAAATTTATAATTATCCAAGTAATCCGTGTTTATATGCCCAGAGCGTTTATTGGAATAATGATATCTCTGATGAAGATGAATACCCTTGTGCTCAGACTTATGGTCCAGTAACTATTATGCCAAGTGTTTACTGCGGTCTTCCTAATAACACCATACCACCCTGGGATAATTGGGAAGGTCAACCACATACAGCAGGTAGTCCAATCGGAAAAATCTCTGAATCCCCATTGGCAAGCAACAAAGAATGGTTTTTAGACCCGGATATTCCTGATGCAGAAAAAATCGAAATTGGTAAAAATATCATTGCTGCGAATCCCAAATCCGCAGAGGCAAAAGAAGCACTGAGACATCTGTACTCGATTATCCGTCCGGATTACAGAGAGAATAAGTTGGGAGAAAAAGGTAAATTCTTCGATTACCTGCAGGGTATTCAGGGCAAATACTCAAAATCCGAGATTGGCAAGAGAGCTCTCCGCTATATGATTTACTGCAAGATGCTGGAAAATAATGATGAAGCGGTTATTAAGCTCTCCAATAAAGCACTTGACCTTTTTACTGGTGAGGAACATAATGACATCCTGGTAAATCTGGCGATAACTCATACTCATCGAGGAGAATTGAAAGAGGCTAAGAGTATTTTAAATGAACTTATAGCCAAGTGTTCTGCTGAGGATGAATTAGTTCAGATTGTATCAGATGATATTGCCGATATTGAATCGCAAATGGCACAAGGAATCTGGGAACAGGACAAGGCTGGCAAACCGTTGCCGCCGCCGGAAGATCAGCCTGTTTCTTCTGCACCTGATGAATTTACATTTTCAACAAATTACCCCAATCCATTCAATCCAATTACTACTATTACCTTCACTTTACCCGAACCGAGTCAGGTCAGGACCGAGGTATATGATCTTACCGGCAGATGTGTTGCGGTATTATGTGATCGCAGTTACCCAGTAGGGACTTATTCGGTTCAGTTCGATGGCTCGGCGCTTGCCAGCGGGATTTATTTTATTCATTCACAGATGACCTCTACTGAAAATCCTGATAAGTCGCAGGTCTTTACCCGCAAGATGATGCTGATGAAATAGCCGGAATCAGATCAAGGAAACACTTTCAGATAAAATTTTTGATTAATTTCCCCGAAATCTCTTGGTGTTATTAACTCCGGGAGATTTTAAGAATATCCCATATTCTTCTAATCTTTTGGTCATGGTTTATGAGAACCGTAAAAAAATTGTAATTGAATGTTTCTTTCGGATTTTTATATTTTATCCATCGTAGATATTTCTTTATTCTCATCGGGGTGAGGGGCTGATTACTTGAAAAGATTTTTTTTGCTGACGATCCTGGTCGTTTCTCTCGTGCTGGATTGCGCCTTAGCGGCGAGTATCTCCGGAAGGGTGTTGTCTCAAATGGATAAGAGCGGGCTCGCTGACGCATTAGTGATATTGATAATACCCGACACTGATGCCATTATCAGAACGGTGGTGAGTGATACGAGTGGCGCTTTCCTGATTGAAGACATCGCCCAGGGGATTTACAACCTCGAAGTCGCGAAGGATGGTTACTATAAAAATGCGCTTTTCGATTTGCATCTTGAATCTGATAGTAAATGTGAGATTACGGTAAGACTGCTCAAACAGGAAAAGGGGGCGCCGGGAGAATACTGTTTTATGTTAGGCAGCATCGAGGTTTATCCGCAGCTGAGGGATTTAATTACCGCAAATCCGGTAACTACTTACACAATCAGTTCGGGCGAAATTGAACATATGCAAGCTACCAGCTTAGGTGATGTCCTGTTTTTAGTTCCCGGTATCGAGCGAACGAATAATCCCGGGCTAGCAGAGCCTGCCTATGTTGGGATTCGGACAAACACTATTGGCGGTGTCTATGGCGAATTGGGGTCTTTTGGCAGTATGGTAATTGTTGATGGTAATCAATTAACTAATGATGCCAATGCTAACCGCTATACCAAAGAAACGGGTAGAGAGGGCATTGATCTGCGCACTATCCTGGCTGATAATATACGTTCGGTCGAGGTTATTTCGGGGGTTCCATCGGTAGAGTATGGTAATTTTGCTAATGGGATTATCAATGTAAATTTGAAGCACGGCGATTTATTCCCCAAGATCAAGGTGAAAATGAATCCGGATACCAAATCAGTTAGTCTGAGCAATGGTCACCGGATTGGATCGGGAGTAATGGATTATTTTTTAGATTATGCTTTTTGTGAGCGTAATCCACGCAAGACCGAAGATGAATATCAGCGGTTGTATTTGAGTGGCGCTTATGCGATCGAATCGCAGGATCGCACTCGAGATGCCAAAATCCGCTCAACTTTTACCAGGTATTTCGATAACGAACAGCCGACCGATATTCTACGGATGCGCAATTATGACCGCGGTTATCGAACCTCGCTTGTGTTTGACCTTTCGATAAACACCGATTCCGATAAAGTTTATCGGGGATTTTTTAGTGTTGATCTGAACCGCAAGAATAGTTATAAGGAAAGATGGGTTACCGAGCAGGTGGTCAAACCCGATAGTGTGTATCCAGGTTATATTGGTAAGCTGGAAGAAATCGGAATGGAATGGGCGATCGAAAGCAAACTATCCCGTAAAAAGATAGTGACGATCGGAAGACTTACCAGCGAGCTGCTCACTGGATTAGAATGGCAACTGAATCTGAATTATGGCAAGGGCTTGATACTTGATGAAGAATGGCCCTATTACGGATTTAGCTCCGGGATGCGGTCTTATTCCTTTGATTTATTACCAAAATTGCAGCAGTGGAGTATTTTTGTCGAAGATAATTTTACCGGCAAATTGTTGAAAAGGAAATTCCAATTAGTCCTGGGTCTGCGCTACGATGCCTTTAATCCAACCGGAATCAGTTTCAAAGAATGGGAAGAGCGGCACTCGTTGATCACCACCCAACATGGCGATTTTTTATCTCCGCGCACCAATCTCCATTATTTTTTAAATGATAATGTCCGTCTGCGATTAGGAGCCGGACTCAGCGTGAAAGCAATTTCCCTCGGTTATATCTATATCCCGCCAGCTTACAATCGAGTTGCCGGAGATACTTTTGAAGTGCAACCGCAGGATAACCCCGATTTGCAGGCTTATGGTCTGACTAAGTACGAGATTGCGCTGGATTGGAAGTTAATGAAATTGTTTGGTTGCTCTTTGACCGGCTATCTGATGGAGAGCAAAGATATGCCAGTTCATATTTTTTATCCCTGGGGTTATTCGATCAATCCAGATACCCTGACGGCTAACTACTACGGAATTAACGAAAATCGAGGTTGGAGTAAGACGAGCGGGATCGAGTTGCTTATGAATATGCAGCGCCTTCATAATTTTCAGTATTGTCTGAGTGTGACTTATCGGTTTAATGAGTATGGTCGCCGTGGTCGGATTTATGACAACCTGCCGGAAGATTGGGAAGAGATTTGGTATCCGCCAAGCAGCACCTGGAGTGAGAAGGTGATTATTAACCATCAATTCAATTATATCAGCGACCGGCTGGGTGTCTGGGTGACTTTTGAAGCCCAGCAGGTTCCGTTAGATCAGCGCCAGACCGTTTTTCATTCCAGGTCTGAAGTTAAAAATATTGACGGGCAGGATTACCGGTTTTATCAGGGAATGGTGTATTGGTATGATAACGAATTATACGATATGGGGGGTCGTTGGTTGGCTAATTTTCGCATTACCAAAGCGCTTTCCCAAGCGGCGGGAATATCAATTTATATCAATAACTTTTTGGATGACCGGGCAGTCTGGAAGGATTTTAAAGACACCTATTTGGAATTGAATCCGAGGATTTTCTACGGACTGGAATTCAGTGCTCAATGGTAAATAAGTTACATCTGCTGGTTCTAATCTTGGCGGCTTTGGGGAGTAGTTGTTTTCGTTCCCAACCAGAGCTGATAGACGGCACGCTCGACCTGCAATTAAGAGTCGTGTTCCAGGATCCGGTTTATGATCAAATATATTACCTTTCCGCCTTTCCAGTTAACCTAATTTCCCTGGAATATACCTTAGAACCCTATATTGGGATTACCGATACCGCCGGATATGTAACTTTTGAAAATCTGATCTGGACACCTTATCAGACCTGCGGGCTTCAGGAGGTTTGGATCGCGGATTACCAGGATACAGTGACAATCTACTTAGGTGAATCCTTAATGGACATTGAGGAAATCAGTCAAAGTGATACGGCAGTTTGGATTTATGCTCAGATTTCGACTAATCCGGGGATTAAGATTAATGAAATCTTTTATGCCTGTTTTGCCGGTCCGATCATTTATCCTTTTGATCAATATATCGAGTTGGTCAATTCCGGTTCAGATACTCTTTACCTGGATGGAATGATTATTTGTCGAGTTGGTCCGAAAATGGAGATTCAGGCAATCTTTCAATTTCCCGGTACGCCGCTGACAGGCCGTGAATATCCCATCCTGCCCGGACAGATAGTACTCGTTGCCGCTGATGCTGATGATCATTCCCAGTACAATCCCAACTCGATTGATTTGTCGCATGCCGATTGGGAGTTCTATAATAGTGCTGAACCCAATGGTTTTGATAATCCTGAAGTACCTAATTTGGTTAACCTCGAAGTCGGTGCAAAACCGGATTTTGGAATTAATTTAATGACGGACTTAGTCTTCTTAGCCGACGGCAGCGACGTAGAGTATACTAATGGAATTGAGCTGAATACAATTGTTGATGGAGTTGAATATACCGATAATCCTGCGATACCTAAAAGATGCGATCCCAGCATTGATAAAGGACGGACTGGATTGGGTGTAACGGATTATTCCGGTAAATCCGTTGAACGCGTGAGACCGGGATTCGATACCGACAATTCATCGGTTGATTTTATCATTCTATCGCGACCGACACCTGGATATCAGCATGGTAATCAAACACAATTGGCGGCTAATTAATTGAGAGTAATGAGATCAAGCAATTTTTTACCGATAAAGAAATTGGTACTCCTGATGTTTTTAGCAGAAGCGCTAATAGGAGCTGATCGGCCATCCGTATTTTATTTGAATCAGTCACGCAATAATTCGCCCGGTTGGCTTGGATTATCTTTATATGATCTGGGACATAATCCGGCGTTTTTCAAAATAGCCAATTCGGTAGATTTTTCCATTTACTCTTTTGGATTGGATTATTGGCATAATGCTTATCGCCGGCGCTTCGATTCGGAGCAGGTTCGCAATTATGATTTATGCTTTTATAATGTCAAAACCTTAAATGAAAAAGCAACTATAGCTAGCTATGCCGGTTATGCTCGGATGGATTTTGACTCCCAGCCGCAGTCACTCGAAAAGAATTTCTACGATCACTATTTCGCTTTGATAGATACGACTACTGGCAATCTGAGCTATAAAAGTCCGCATCTGGGCTTTTTATATCATTATTCTTTGAATGCTAAGGTTCTGGCTGGTTTTGAAATAAACTACGCCGTGGAGCGGGGGCTGAAGGATGTCTATACCCAGTGTGAGACTATTTTGCGAGATGTAGACCTGAAAACCGGAATTGGTTTGGATCTAACGGCAATTGCCGCTCAATTGGGGATTTACGGTCGGATTTTCAATCGGCAGGGTAAATACGAAGCCGTTCAGGAACAGATAGCACCTCAGGTTTTCACTTATTTTGGTTATCACGTGGTCAAACGAGAAAACGCTACCGATTTGATCCGAAAGAATGATTCCAATCAGGGGTATGAGCTGGGTTTGAACCTGATGCGGGTTAATTTCATCTGGTCTGATTTGACGTTGATGCTAAGTGGCAGCTGGATGGGTGCCGAAAATGAAGTCACCGTGGGCAGTATTGCTCGACCTGATCCGCGTGGTTACGGAGTCGGCTCGGAGAAAAAAGCGTTTGTAGTTGTGCAGTATTTTCCACCCACTAAGCGGTTGGGATTTCGACTATCGTATACTTACCAAAATTTGGCCGATTGGGCAAAATCCGGACTTTATGATGTTCTGATTCTCAATAATAAAGTCCAATGCCATCAGTGGGATCTATTGCTGCGGCAGCGGTTGAATTCAGCTTTCGAGATTGTGGTCGGTGGAGGCTACGAAATTATTTTTAATGACTATCGGGAGTATATCGTTAATTTTAACTACGATAAGCACCAGCGTCGAACCGGATCCTTGATTAAATTGCATATTTGCCCAACTGCGCTGGTCTCGCTTGATATCGGCGGTTCATACTCAAATTACATTCCTGATTTTCACTGGAATACCGAGCGTTTTCAGGTATTTGATTTTCAAACCACGATTGAAAGATTGACTACATTTGGTATTCTGGGGTTTAGTCTTAATTGCGGTATCTCTACTCCGCAAGAGACAGCCCGAAATAATTTGATGATTGGGACAGGTTTATATTTGAAAAAAAATTATTAATTTTAACTGGATTAATTGTTATATCTGGAAAAATTTATTTAATGAGGAGTGTGGTGAAGAATTTATTGATTAAAATTTTCTTTTTAGCCTTGATCGTTACCACTGCCGATGGACAAGCTTGGCAGGTGGTAAAACAGGCTGATATTACTGCTCTCAATGCCAGGAAAATTAAAATGTTCGATCAAAATAACGGGGCAATAATCGGCGGTACTGAGTTTCTAAAAACGACAGACGGTGGCATAACCTGGACAATAGTATATCAGAATTCCGGAGTGGCCTGGAATAATGGGACTATTTTTAATGAGTCGGTCGCTTATACCGGAAGCACTAAAGGGTATATTTATAAGACAGTCAATGGTGGGGTGGATTGGACGATGGTTGGGGATACGGCAAGTTTTGGGGCTGAAGGGATTAATGATATTAATGCCGTAACAGCCGATACAGTATACGCGATTACTAATAAAAAAAGTGTCTTGAAAACCACAAATGGCGGTCAGACCTGGTTGCGTGTCGCTCAATTTACCGATAATTTGATGAATATTGCTTTTGCTTCGACCAGAGTCGGTGTGGTTGCGACCTCGTCGAAAGCTATAACCTGGTATACGGTAGACGGCGGCACTACCTGGACCAAGAATGATATTTCCACACTTTTCCCCGATACATGCACCATGATTACAGTTTTTTCAGTAAGTGCTTCTGCGCCCGGGAATTTTCTGTTTGTTGGATCGCATACCTGCAAATTTTTATCCGCGGATAGCGGTAAAACTTATACTCGAGTAGGCGATTTCACGATTGAAACGACCAGTTTAAGAACGGCACAGATAGTTGATGCCAATACGATGGTAGCTTGCAGCCAAAACGGAGGAGTTCAATTATCAACTGATGGCGGCGCCAGTTGGTCTGAGCGTCCCATTCCCTGTAATCAAATAATTTATCGCAGTGCCTATTTTCTCAATTCTGAAGTCGGTTTTGTCCTGGCCCAGAATGGGCAGTGGTTCAGAACCGTCAATGGGGGGATTACCTGGATTCCAATTAATCCCTGGCCCTGGATTAAATTTTCAAATATAGTCGGTATTTCTGCTGACAAATTTATTGTTACCGGGGCAGTTGGTGGAGAGATAGCCGTTAGTACGGACAAAGGCGTCAGCTGGAGTTATCCGGATAATTCTTTAGTCGCCCTTAGAGGCGGTATTACTAAGTGTAAGTTCATCAATCAGGATATTGGTTATCTCGCCACCAGTTCCGGCGAGCTGTACAAAACGGCTAATGGCGGTTTGGATTGGTCTTTTATCTCGTCACCTTTTTATGCCAATGCGAATAGTTTTTACTCCTTTAATTGCATCAATGAAGATACGCTGTTTGCCGGGTCGGAAAAAGGTGCCTTGATTTATTCCTATGATGGGGGCGCAAGCTGGACTAAAGTCACATGCAGCAGTCATTTTATTTATGATATCTGGCCCCTTTCGGGAAATAAGATTATTGTTGTTGAAGGTGTCGGAACGTTTGGGGTGCTTGATATTGCCACTAATACCTTTACGGAAAAAGTATCTGGTACGGGCAATCTATATGCGGTTACGGTAAGAGATACGGTTGTCATGGTCGTATCCAATCCAAATATATTCCGGACAACGTTAGACCAACTCGACACGCTGACCGCCGTATACACCAGTGATAACAGTTCCCAGGATGAATTCTTTGACGTCGAGTTTTTTAATGATTCGCTCGTTTATGTGGTTGGTGAAGGGGGCATAATTCTCAAATCTGCGGATACTGGTTTAACCTGGACCAAGGAAGATTCGATTACAGGTTTGACTTACCGATCGATTTATGCAGGTAAGAAATCGCTATGGGTAGCCGGAGATAATGGCATAATTTTAAAACAAGATTTAGGTTATCCGGAACTGACAATTGCCGAAGCAATAGCCGATGCAAATGCCGATTTCATTCCAGACCGATTAGATCAAACAATTACAGTTAAAGGAT
>Ga0208828_1001166_pt1 | contig 10338 bp, 6 predicted proteins | sample Kivu_160m_FD_185487 | JGI IMG/M metagenome (GOLD analysis project Ga0208828, IMG submission 185487) | Freshwater microbial communities from Lake Kivu, Western Province, Rwanda to study Microbial Dark Matter (Phase II) - Kivu_160m (SPAdes)... | ecosystem: Environmental > Aquatic > Freshwater >... | reverse complement strand
CCTTGAATTTGCGTTTTTTCCGCAAAATCTCTTGCTGGATACAAGCCGCTATTCGGGCGGCTTCATCATACTCGTTTTGAGCCTCGAGTTTGACCAGCAGTTCCCCATCGCTTTTCTGCGACCAGAGCTCCTTGCGAGCCCGATTTTGATTATTAGCAACTACTTTAGAAGCAGCCTTTAAAATATTATTAGTCGAGCGGTAATTCTGCTCTAATTTAAACACTTTACATTCGGGAAAGTGCTTTTCGAAGTTCAAAATATTTTCGATGTTTGCACCACGCCAGCTGTAAATACTTTGATCATCGTCGCCCACGACACAGATATTGCGATGCTTTTTAGCCAGCTGATCAATCAACAGAAATTGAGGGCGGTTTGTATCCTGATATTCATCCACCAGGATGTACTGATACCGGGCTTGATATTTTTTTAAAATCGCCGGTCTGGAATTGAATAATTGTAATGGTAAAAGGAGTAAATCATCGAAATCGACCGCATTATTCCGTTTTAAAGCCGCCTGATATAATGGATAAACCTGCTCAACAATCTGATCTAACTGGCTGCCCTTGCGGGGTTCAAAATCCTCGGCTCCAATCAACCAATTTTTTAAATAAGATATTCGTTGCAGTACGTTTTTGGGATTGAAATTTCCCAGGATAATACCCGCATCTGCAATGACTTTCTTGATTAAAGAAATCTGATTATCCTCGTCATAAATCGTATACTGGCGGGTATATCCCAATGAATCAATTTCATTGCGCAGGAGCTTGGCGCAGATGGCATGAAACGTACCAATATGAGTGTATTTCGCCAGATTGCCAACAAACATCTCCACCCGTGAGCGCAGCTCCTCGGCGGCTTTATTCGTGAACGTCACAGCCAGAATATTTTCGGGATTAATCGTGCCATTCTGAATCAGATAGGCAATTTTATGCGTCAGGACTTTGGTCTTGCCGCTGCCGGCTCCGGCAAAAATTAATTGGGCACCCTGAAGCTGCTCAACCGCATGCCGCTGCTGAGGATTTAGACCTTGTAAAGGATTCAATTTGGATTCTTTCTCATGGCTTCTAAGGCAATCTTACGTCTGATTCTTTGAAAATGTCTTTTTGCTTTCAAAAATTCATCATAATCATGGGTAAAAGAATGGGTGCCGTCGCCCACGGCAACCATATAGAGATAATTAGTGTTAGCTGGTCTGATCGCCGCCAGAATTGATTTGAGTCCGGGATTGTTGATTGGTCCGGGGGGCAATCCGCGCCGGCGGTAAGTATTATAAGGCGAATCAATCTCAATATCACTATTTAAAAGACGGCGAGGCCCATCGGGCAGAATATACTGAATAGTTGGATCGGACTCCAGTCGCATTCTGCGGCGCAGACGATTGAGATAAACCGAAGCAACGATCGGGCGCTCTTCATCAACGAGACACTCACCCTCGATGATGGATGCCAAAGTTAAAACCGCATGCAGTGAACGCTTACTGGCAGTGATCTCATTCAGGAGTGAATCGTCTATTATCTGAAAAAAATGGTTTACCATGCGCCGGATTACCGTTGGCGGACCATCCATATCAATAAAATCATAAGTATCGGGAAAAAGATAACCTTCGAGGGAGGGTGACTGAATCCCGAGCTGTTGTAAAAGTGTCTTGTCATTTAGATATTGCATAAACTCTTCTGCCGTAAAACTCAGCTGATTTGCCAACAATGCCGCAATTTGTTTAGTCTGGTAACCTTCCGGGATAGTAATCCGGATCGAATGGGCTTGGGAATTAGCAAGGATATTCACTAACGAGCGATAATCCTTTGCCTGCTCTAAGTCAAAAACCCCGGCTTTCAACGATCTGTTCTTGGACATCAAATGTGCCGCCAGAATAAATGTATTTTTAGCGGGGATGATTTTTTTCTCCGCTAATGAACTGGCAATCTGACTCAAGCTTATACCCCGGGGAATAGTAAATCGCTGCGTATTGGCCTTAATCCGCACCGGCGTGGACAAAATCGTCAACCGAAATGAGATCATGACAATACCGACGATTAGAATGCTAAAGACGACCGGCTCGGTGATTACTTTATAGAGCACCTTACTAATTTTACCTGCTAACTTTGGCTTGAACTGCATCGTAATTGGATCTTAAAATTGAAAAGGAACCGGAATAAAGGTTAAAATGAAAATTACCAAGGTGATGATACCCAGCATCTTTTCATATTTTGTCACCGGAGAATTACTGTCGAGAATCGGCGGGTGTCTCATACGGGTCAATAAATAAACCAGCGCTGCCCAGACTAACCAGTTAGCCGAAAAAATGCTTAAAATCAGAATCGCGCCTAATGCCCCCCAACCAATTTTTTTATACCACCTGCCTAACAACGCATAGGCAATATGTCCACCATCCAACTGCCCGATTGGTAGTAGATTCAGCATCGTCACCAACATCCCAATCCAAGCTGCAAACGCGACCGGATGAAGCATAATATCCATCGCATCAGTCAGACCGGGATACATTATCCAGGTGGCAATTTTCATCAGAATTGATTCACCCAGTTTGATACCGACAGTATCGGGAGTGTTCATAATTGTCGAAGCTGATAGCCCCATAAAGAGAGCCGGCACCGCAATTAGAAATCCGGCAATCGGACCAGCCGCGCCAATCTCGACGAGAGCCCGCCGCCTTTGAACCGGTGCCCGCATCTTGATAAACGCACCAAAAGTTCCGATGAAAGTCGGCGCCGGCAGAAAATAGGGCAAAGATGCGTCAACCCGGTTCTTTTTAGCCATTAAAAAATGACCCAACTCATGCACCCCCAGGATCAGCATTAGCGTCAAGGAAAACGGTACTCCTTTACCGATTAGGGAAAAATCCTGCAGCGGATTAAATCCGGCTAATAATGTACCGGCAAACAGGGTCGAACAAATCGTCAATACTAAAAGAATTAAATTGAGCAACGGAATTTTTTGACGCCAACCTTTCAGCCGAATTGTAAATATATCCCGGGAGTTAATCTTATAATAGCTGATCTTTGGCACGGCACTGCGAGTTTGCTGCAGTACATATTCCGCAGTTACACTGGGATTAATGTAGCAATCAATTAAGAGATTATTCCCACTCCGGCGGGAATTGATTATTTGCACCCAATTACTCAACATAATCAGGATTTGCCGTTCGTTCAGATAATTCATAGTTAGCTACAGTCAAAAAGGTTGTTTAAGTTACTATGGTAACTGTTTTAAATCAATCAGGAATCCAGGTTAAGCGAAATTTCCTTGGGTTTGAATACCAGTCTATATTAGTTTTGGAGCGTTTTTTTCAATCAGTATAATTCTTAGCACATTTAATTCATGAATTTTTTGCCGACTATTTTGAAAAACCGCTGGAAATCAACGGGTGGTTACCGTGAATTACTCGGGATTGCTTTGCCGCTGATTCTCAGTACCAGCGCCTGGTCTATTCAACATTTTATTGACCGGATGTTTCTAACCTGGTACTCAACCGCAGCGATTGCTGCCGCCATGCCCTCCGGAATTCTAAACTTTATGACAATGACCCTATTCATCGGTACCGCCAGCTACATCAACACTTTTGTCGCCCAGTATTTTGGTGCCAAACAATCTAAAAAGATTGGGCCGATTGTGTGGCAGGGCAACTACATCGCGATTTTTGGAGGGATAGTTCATCTGCTACTAATCCCTTTCGCTAAGCCGATTTTTAGTTTTTTCAATCACGCACTGGAAATTCAATCGCTCGAAGTGATCTATTTTCAAATTTTATGTTTGGGAGCGTATCCGGCAATCGCCTCCTCCGCCTTCTCGAGTTTTTTCAGTGGCAGAGGCAAACCCTGGCCGTTGATGTGGATCAATTTCATCGCCACCTTAACCAATATCATCTTTGATTACCTCCTGATTTTTGGTCACTGCGGCTTTCCCGAAATGGGTATTAGCGGCGCAGCCATCGCGACTGTTATGTCCGCCTGCGTAAGTTTTATTATCTATCTGATAATTATCATGCGCCCCGAATTTTGCACTCAGTTTTGTCCTTCGTCCAGACGCAAATTTGATCTCCATCTGCTGCAGCGACTAATCCAGTTCGGCTTGCCCAATGGTATTCAGTTTTTTCTTGATATTGCCGGTTTTACCGCTTTCCTCATGCTGATGGGACAGCTTGGGCGCGACTCACTGGCAGCTACCAATATTGCTTTCAACATTAACAATCTCGCTTTTATGCCGATGATTGGATTTGGCATCGCCGTCTCGGTAATGGTTGGACAGTATCTCGGCGAAGATAAACCAATACTGGCTCAAAAAAGTGTCTATTCCGGTTTCCATATTACGATTATTTACATGTCCCTGATGGCAGTGCTCTATTTAACCAATCCCGATCTATTTATTAAACCTTTCACCGCTGGTTCATCTGGTGACGAAATGGAATTTATCCGTAAAACTGTCGTTATTCTCCTGAAATTCGTCGCCTTGTACTCGATTTTCGATACCCTGAACATCATTTTTGCTGCGGCTATCAAGGGCGCCGGCGATACCCGCTTCGTGATGTGGATGATTAGTTGCCTCTCGGTTATGGTTCTGATTGTACCGACCTATCTGGCACTAATCGTCTGGAAAAAGGGTATTTTCGTCGGCTGGGCAATAATTACCGTTTACATTATTAGTCTTGGAACAATATTCCTTCTCCGCTTTCTGGGCGGCAAATGGAAGAATATGCGGGTTATCGAAAAAGCAATCCCGGGCTTGCCCGCCACTTTTGTCGAGACACCGACACCCGATGTTTAGCAAAGATATGAACTCAATCTTATCTTATTAGCCTTAAGTCCAAATCTAATTTAACAGCACCATCTTCTGGCGACTGAGCTTACCCTTTTGCCTAAGGAGCAACAAATATACTCCACTGCTCACCCGCTGACCGTTCTGGTTCTTACCATTCCAACGATAGACCTGCAAACCGCCGTCTGGATCATCAATAGAAACTTTTAACACTTGTTCTCCGAGTACATTGAAAATCTGTAAATCAGCTTTGGAATCCTCAATTAGCCGAAACCGAATTTTGGCTGATTCCCCGGATGAAGCAAGATAGGGATTGGGAAAGACCGGAAATAATTTCAGGCTCACTTCCGGAGTCAGAGAAATTGGTCCGGAATAGATAAATTGCATTTCGACCGTATCAATCCCATTAAAAAATGAAAATGGAATTTCAGCCTGGGCGAGATTTTCGGAATCTAAGTAGACATTCACTGCTAAAGTATCATCAATATTGATCGCTCCCTGAGCAGGAATGAACACCAGGGCGGGACTGGTCGTAGAAAAGCTAAAATCTGCGCGACCGTTGCCGATATTGAAGACCTTAAGCACCTTGCAAACCGATTTTTCGGCAAAAATTAGATTAGTGGGATAAATTGCCACCTGCGGATAGTGAACATTATTTTCCAGCACGGAAATCAGAATTGAATCCGTCCCCGCGGTTGATTGAACTACGACCGAATGATTATAAATATTTGGGATTAGCAGACTGCGATTAATCTGGACGTTGATCTGCTGAAGTCCAAGCAGATTTTCACCGGCAAGCGGCGAGATCTGCAGCCAGTCCGGTAGTTGCGCAGTGATTTCCCAATCCAAAGCCTCTGAACCTAAATTACGTACTTTAAAAACCTTCGCGGACTCTCCCCCCCAGAAAAAGAGCGTATCCGGTAGAACAGATAATTCCGGCGGCGTAACAATGCTTTTATGAAATATGCCACCGATTAGCCAATCACCGGTCAGGATTTCATCATCAACCTGAAAATCGTGCAAATCTTGAAATTTATCACCCATTTTAAGATATGCCCGCCCGTTTCCTTGAGCCGTATGGGCGTAACCCAGCGCCTGCTTTTCAGCATGACTCTCAACTGCAACATAGACCGCCGAACCAGTCAGCGAGGTCAGTGGTTCCGGAAACAGGTAATTTGTCCACTCCAGTTGGTTAGGAATAAATTCATAGCTGGCGATTGGTGATTGATTTAGTTGTTGCAATATTTGTACAATTATGGGTGAATCATTACTGACATTTACTAAAACCCCGGCTAAGCGGTATTGATTATCCGGCGGGATGAACTTTGCCGCCGCCACATTTTGATCCAATCGAATATACTCAGCCGGCGTTTCGGCGTAGGTAATCTTGATTTCCTCAACTCCGCCGGCTCCTTTGGCAGAATAGCTAATCGAGCGTGAAATTGGCGTCGCCGAAATTCTCGTCCAATACGGAATCAAGGTCAGCTTCGAATAGGTCAACCCAAAATCGGGATCCTCTAACCGAAAAGGCGAACTGGTCATTTCATAAAAAGTAATAACCGACGGATCATAATTTTTAACCACTATTAGTTTAAACTGGGGATCTACATTAAAGGACATTTCATAACTGAGATTCTTACCCGCATAAAAGCAAATATACTGGGCAGCCGAATTACTGACCGTAGCATTGATTATCTGTTCTTGGGTAAAATTACTATGAAAATAATCCGAATAAATTGCCGGGATGTCAAATCCCTGATAGCTGAACCTACCGCCGGCAATAGTCGGCTCATTGATTAAATTAGCAAGGAACCAATCCCGCATTACCTCTTCAATTGCAACCGAATAACCGGAATCATTCAGCACTTTTTTATAACTATCCAGCGAATTAGTTTTATCGCGGACGACAGTCCGGATAAAATCAACGCCGAAGCGCCGATAACAGTAGAAGGTCCACAAGCCTACTTTAGAATAGTCCATCAGGCTATTGTCGAAAGAATTCAAGGGTCGGTTGGTATCCCTCAGAAAAAGACTATAGGAAGTGGAACTAAAACCCAGGATCGCCATGGCAAATTCGGACATGCCCTCATTTAACCAGGTCTGTTCATCAGAATCGGCGCCATAATGAATCAAATGCTGCAATTCGTGAGCGATTACTCCCTGTGTTTCCGAATCCTCTACTTTTGCCGGATTGGTGTCTATATAAATAATATCTCCATAATTACCTTTGCCAGCTTGTTTAATTTGATCCAGGGGATCAAAATAGCCGGAAACATAGGTATCTGAAATTTCCGGATCATAACCATCACGGACATCAATTAAAAGCACAAACAATTTCCCGTTATGATCCACATCGGGAACCGGACCAAAAATCTCGGTCTCATTGGCATAGATCCCTTTATTCGGATTAATCGAACCAGACGGAGTCTCATCCAGTAAAGCCGTTAACAGCTGATCAACATCTATTGCCGTCACTCTGCCAGCCTCATATTCAGCCAACTCAGCATAAACGACAATATCACTCTCTGCTTTAACTTTTTTAAAAGCTACTTCAACCAACTTGACGCTACTGGCATACAGGTCGTCTCGGATATAAAAAGTCGTATCACCGGCAGTCGGTTTCGCCAAACTCTGAATAATGACGGTTTCGGGAATCTTACCCCAGGTGTAGGGTGTACCACAGATTGGCTGGGGCGCCGCTCGCTCGAGTTCCCGCGCAAATATTAAAAGAGGTAGATTAATCAGGATGAATATGCTTCGAATTCGCATTATGCTTTCGGAACGGAATGCCACTCATCAACCGGTTCTCTCCCCATCAGATCGTGCAGTGCCTTCTTAGGCGATTTTCCCTCAAAAAGAACTTGATATATTTCACTACTAATTGGCATGAGTACCCGATATTTCCGGCTCATCTGGTGGACGGTAACGCAGGTGCGCACACCTTCGGCAACCATGGACATTCCGGAAAGGATATCCTTCAATTTACGACCCTTGCCAATTTCCTCACCAACATAGCGATTACGACTATATTTGCTGCCGCAGGTAACGATTAGATCGCCTACCCCACTCAATCCGGCAAACGTTTCTTCCCGACCGCCAAACCTGACTCCCAAACGAATTATCTCCATCAATCCTCTGGTAATTAAGGCAGCTTTGGTATTATCGCCCAATCCCAAACCATCGCAGATACCCGAGGCAATGGCGATGATATTTTTAACCGCACCTCCAATTTCAACCCCAACTATGTCAGTACTGGTGTAAACCCGGAAATATGACGAACTGAAACTCTGCTGCACAAACCGGGCAGCCTCAATCTCGGTCGAAGCGGCGACAACAGCAGTAGGTACCTGGCGTGCGACCTCCTCGGCATGGCTGGGACCGGAAAGCGTCACAATTTTTTCCGGTGAGACGGCAAGTTCGTTCTGAATGACCTGACTCATCCGCATCATCGAATTTTCTTCGATTCCTTTTGCCACGTTAATGAAAATCGAGCGGTTACCAATTAGTCCTTTTAATCCTTCAAGTAAGGTTCTCACGGATTGAGACGGCACAGCAACCACAATTGCCGAAACGCCTTCAATCGCGGCATGCAAATCGTTTACAATGGGAATCTCCGGTGGAATGGGAATTCCTTCCAAAAGCGCATTACGGCGAGTCTTATTCATATAAGTAACATTTTCGGGAAAATACTCCCAGAGTGTTACCCTATGATGCAGATGATGCAAGTGGATCGCAATAGTTGTTCCCCAGCTACCGGCACCCAGCACCGCAAATCGTATCCGTTTTTTCATCTTTTCCTTAAAAAAAGTTAGTAGTTGATTTGACCAATGATGATTGGCTCTTCACCACTAGCTCTTAAATTGGTTAGCAAGCGCTGTACTGCATTAGAGTTGACGATTAAGATTAAACCAATTCCTAAATTGAATACATGGCGCATCTCTTCGACATCCACCTCACCCTGGCGCTGAATATAATTGAAAAGCGAAGGCCATTCCCAGGCATCCCAATCAATCTGGAGTTTCAGCCCCGCCGGAATAACTCGAATTGTATTACCCACAATCCCGCCACCGGTGATGTGACTGATGGCATGTAAATCAGCATCCTCAAGCAAGGGTAAGACCACGTTCAGATAAGAACGATGAATCCGTAAAAGGACATCACCTAATACACCCCCAATTTCACTAATATAATCGGTCGCCTGATGGTCCTTGAAAAGGACTTTTCGAGCCAGGGAATAACCATTCGTATGCAGTCCGTTGGAGGGTAAACCAATCAGGATATCGCCAGCCTGAACCTTGCGCGGCAACATCTGCTCACGTTCGACGATGCCAATAATCGTTCCTACCAGATCGTAGTCCTTTTTACGATAAATATCGGGCATTTCGGCCATCTCGCCGCCTATCAGAGAACAATGATTCTCTTTACAGGCAGTTACCAATCCCTGAATAATCTCGACGACAATATCGGGCTTTAAGATACCAAGTCCAATATAATCCAGGAAAAAAAGTGGTCGGGCACCAACTGTCAAAATATCATTCACACAGTGATTCACCAGGCACTGACCGACAGTATCGTGATGCTTCATTAGTCTGGCAACGATCAATTTTGTCCCCACCCCATCCATGCTGGAGACAAGCACCGGCTGCTTATATGGTAAAGTTGGAAATTCAAAACAGCCGCCAAAGGAACCGATATCCGTCACCACGTTTGGTGAAAAAGTCTCTCTTACCAAACCCTTGATTCGTCTGACGGCTTCGTCTCCGGCTTCAATGTTGACACCGGAACTTAAATAAGTGGTTTTCAATTTTCATCAACCTCTGCATACATTCTATTAATTAACTGAGTGTAGCGCGATTCGACGATGTTCCGCCGAATTTTAAGTGAAGGTGTCAGTTCGTCATTCTCAATCGTAAATTCCTTAGCCAGGAGAGTGTATTTTTTAACCTTTTCAAATTGGGCGAAACCTTCCATTGATTCTTCAATCACCCGATCGTATAATCGTTTTACTTCAGGTAACTTGATCAACTCTTCACGCGAATCCCATTGCAATCCCTTCTCATTGGCATAAGCCTCCAGATTCGGGAACGAAGGTACGATTAAGGCTGAGATAAATTTCTGTCTGTCACCAATAACCAGGATTTGCTCAATCCACTTGGAAGTCACCAGGACATTTTCCAGTGGTTGAGGTGCAACATTCTTGCCGCCGGAAGTGACAATGATATTCTTTTTCCGATCGGTTATCTTGAGATAATTTTCTTCATCCAGAATTCCAATATCACCCGTATAAAACCAGCCATCATCGTCCATTACCTCTTTGGTTGCCTCTTCATTTTTAAAGTAGCCTTTCATGACATGCGGGCCGCGGGTTAAAATTTCGCCATCATTAGCAATTTTTACCTCGACACCCGGAAGCACCGGTCCAACCGTACCAATTTTAGGTTTCTCAAGCGGATTGACCGAAATCACCGGAGAAGTTTCGGATAAACCGTACCCCTCTAAAATAGTAATCCCGGCTGCCGCAAAAAATTCGGCAATCTCAGGCGACAGCGGGGCACCGCCTGAAACAAA
>Ga0208828_1001163_pt1 | contig 10357 bp, 9 predicted proteins | sample Kivu_160m_FD_185487 | JGI IMG/M metagenome (GOLD analysis project Ga0208828, IMG submission 185487) | Freshwater microbial communities from Lake Kivu, Western Province, Rwanda to study Microbial Dark Matter (Phase II) - Kivu_160m (SPAdes)... | ecosystem: Environmental > Aquatic > Freshwater >... | reverse complement strand
CATAAAAACACTCACTCCTACTGAAAAACAGTTTACCCTGCAATTTGATGATGATGAGAAGAAAAAAAATTGGGGTTTCCTTCCGGGCCAGTTTGTGGAACTTACAGTTTTCGGAATCGGCGAGGCGCCATTTTCAATTCCTTCATCTCCAAATGAAAAGGGCAAATTTGAGCTATGCATCAGGAATATAGGAAGTGTATCAGGTGCGCTTCACAGGCTGGAGAAGGGCGCCAAAGTCGGGATAAGGGGACCGTTTGGAAACGGGATCTTTCCTTATGAAAAGATGAGAGGGAACAATGTTGTAATTATTGCGGGCGGGCTCGGTATGGCCCCGGTAAGGTCACTTTTAAAGTGTATACTTGAAGACAGGAAAAATTACAAGGATGTAACACTTATATACGGATGTGTCGAACCGCAGAGTTTTCTTTATAAAGAGGAAATAGCACAGCTTAAGAAAAGCGGTATGATTGATGTAAAGTTGACAGTAGATAGGCCTGACGAAAGCTGGAAGGAATCAGTCGGCGTATGCACAAACCTGATACCGGGATTAAAATACGGTCCTGAAGATACATTCATTATAGTATGCGGACCTCCTGTAATGTATAAATTTGTTATTATTGAACTTGAAGAAAAACATTATAAACCTGAAAATATTTTTCTTTCCCTTGAGAGAAGGATGGAATGCGGAGTCGGGAAATGCAACCACTGCCATATTGGCGACAAGCTTTCATGCGTTGACGGACCGGTTTTCAGTCTCTGGGAAATCAAGAATTTAAAGGAGGCAATATAAATGAGCAAGCCAAAAGTCGGAGTTTTTGGATTAACAGGATGCGGCGGATGTCAGCTGGAAGTCCTTAACCTTGAGGACCAGCTTATTGATTTTATAAATGCAGTTGATATTGTTCACTTTACTGAAGCAATTTCTGAACACAGCGATACTTATGAAGTTGCGCTTATAGAAGGTTCTGTATCTACTATGCATGATGTCGAAAGGCTGGAACATATAGGCAAAGTTGCAAAAATCATAATTGCAGTCGGTGCCTGCGCATGTACCGGGGGCCTTAACTGCCTTAAGAACCTTTATGGAACAGAGAAGGCAAAAGAACTGGTTTATGGCGATAAAAAAGGCTGGATAGACGCAATTGATACAAAACCTATAAGCGAATATGTAAAAGTCGATTATTTTGCCAGGGGCTGCCCTCCTACAAGGTCCGAAATAGTCGATATTGTAAGGTCTCTTATAGTCGGCAAAACGCCGGAAATACCATCGTATCCGGTCTGTGTTGAGTGTAAAAGGCTTGGCAACACTTGTCTTTATGAATTTGGCATGCCATGTATGGGGCCCGTTGCCAGGGCTGGCTGCAATGCAAGATGCCCCAGTGTCAAATCGGGTTGTGAAGCCTGCAGGGGCTCTATTGATGACCCGAATGTCAATGCCCAGAAGGATTTGCTTTCACAGTACGGGCTTACAGTAGAGGATATAATGGAAGGTTTCAACCTTTATAACGCTTGTGTCAAAATCGAACAAAAAACTAAATAATCCGGAGGTCAATATATGGCAACTAATTTAAATATAGAAGTAACCCCTCTGCCAAGGGTGGAGGGCCATGGGGATCTGGTTCTCGATGTAAAAAATAAAAAAATCGAGAAGCTTCAAATGCGAATACCTGAATCTCCAAGGTTTTTTGAGGCTATGCTGGTCGGAAGGAAATATACTGAACCATCGCATATTACTTCAAGGATATGCGGCATTTGTTCAGTTGCCCACACTTTTACTTCACTGCAGGCAACTGAAGATGCGCTTGGAGTTAAGCTTACAGAGCAGACAGTCAAGTTAAGGAAGCTTATAAACCATCATGAATGCACCCAGAGCCACTGCCTTCACGTTTATTTCCTTGCTGCTCCTGATTTTCTCGGAGTCGGAAGTGTGGTACCTCTTATAAAGACACATCCTGAAGTTGTAAATATTGCAGTCAATATGAAAAAGATTGCAAATGAAATAGTAAGGATAATCGGGGGAAGAGCGGTCCACCCTATAACGACTGTAGTCGGGGGATTTACAAGGATACCTTCAGAAGAAGATCTTTTGAGGGTAAAAGAAATGCTTCTGTCCTTGTATCCTGACCTTGAGACTTCACTTAAAGTTTTAAAAACATTGAAGATGCCTGACTTTGAAAGGGAAACTGAATACCTGTGCATCACCAATAAAGAAGATTATGCGCTTTACTCAGGCGACATAAAATCTTCGGATGGATGGATAATAAAACCGCAGGATTATCTTACGAAAATAAAAGAAACAGTGGTCCAGCATTCAACAGGTAAACATTGCAGCGCTTCAAGGGATTCATATATGGTGGGCTCACTTGCAAGGATAAATAACAATTTTTCCCAGCTTTCAGATAATGCAAAGACATACTGGGAAGAGTTTGGCCTTCCGGTACCGTGTTATAACACCTTTATTAATAATATTGCCCAGTTTGTTGAAATAGTCCACTGCGTAGATGACAGCATCAGGTTAATAGATGAACTGCTTGAAAACGGCCTTGATGAGGCAAAGTCAGTCCCGGATGTAAAACCCAAAGCCGGCAGGGGCGTAGGCGCAGTGGAAGCGCCCAGGGGGCTTCTTATACATGATTACACATATGACAATGACGGCAGGATAGCAAAAGCCAACCTTATAATTCCGACAAACATGAATTATGCAAATATTGAAAAAGACATGGCAAAGCTCGTGCCAGAAATAATAGAAAAAACCGAAGATGAAATAAGGCTTGCCTGCGAGATGCTGATAAGGGCATACGATCCATGTATAAGCTGCTCAACCCACATGCTGAATGTGGAGCTGATTAATAAATAAACTGGAAGATAAGGATAAGCGGAAAGCTCTTTTGTTTAAAAGGCAGCCGGCAAATGTTTTAGAAGCTTTCAATTAAAGTGCGCTTTATCTGCCTTACAAATTGGTAATCAGCTATTCTTTGCTCCTGTACAAGTTCAAAAGTAAATCTGTCTTTTACAGATGCAGGAATAGCATCTGTAAGTATCACTACATCATTTCCGATATACGCAGCTTCTTCAGCTTCATGTGTAACAGATATGACGGTGCGTTTGTCGGACTGCCAGAGTTTTATAAAAGCAGCTATGAGGTTTTTCTTTAATTTCATATCAAGGCTTTTAAACGGCTCATCCATTAAAAGGATATCTGAGGGATAAGCAAACGCTCTTGCAATGGAAACACGCTGCTGCATGCCTCCACTGATCTGTGACGGATAATATCCGGCAAATTTTGAAAGTCCTACAATATCAATATATTTTTCGGCTATCTCGCGGGATTTTTTTTCGCCATAGATATCTTTAAGGACAAAATTTACATTTTCAAATACTGTTTTCCATTTCAGCAACCGGGTTTCCTGAAAAATATATGAAAAAGTCTTATTGGTAAAATCAGTTAAATCACCGCTGTCAGGTTTGCTGATGCCACTTAAAAGGTTCAGCAAAGTTGTCTTTCCAATTCCGGAGGGGCCAAGAATACATGTTATCATGTTTTCCCTGATGCTAAGGTTGAAATTATCAAATACTGTAATATTCCGGTAACTCTTCTTTAAGTTTCTAATATCCAGCAGCATTTTCCCTCTTCCATTTAAATGCTCTTTTTTCAATCAGCCTTACAAGTTTTTCAAATAAATAACCCAGCAGGATTGCAACTATTGTCCATGCAAAAACTTTATCAATATTAAGGTATATTTTTGAGGTTTGAAGGCTGGTGCCTATTGCAAAATCAGGCTGGCTCAGAACTTCTGCTGCGATAACCACTTTCCATCCAATGCCAAAAGATGTTGAGATTGCAGCCATTAAAAACGGCAGTATTGAGGGAAGGTATATCTCACCAATAATGCCTGATTTTCTTATCTTGTATACTCTTGCCATCTCAGTAAGTTTAGGGTCAATATTTTTTATACCTTCAATGACATTTGTACATACTATTGGAAAAGACATAAGAAAGCTTGCAAATACAGGGACATTGCCTGCTTTGAACCATATAAGTGCAATCAGGATGACTGACATAACCGGGGTGGACCGTATAATTACAAGTAGCGGTTCAAAAATCCTGTAAAAAACTTTGTTGAAACCGGCAAAAAAACCTGTAATTGTCCCAAGCACAAAGGAAATTGCAAAACCTGCAATTCCTCTTGCAATAGATGCAAGTATTATAAGGAAAAAATCCCTTGTCCTGACAAGGTGAAAAAGGCTGACAAAAGTGCTTTCAGGCGAAGGCAGGATTATTGCCGAACCGACTATTAAAGAAATTATTTTCCAGGCGGCAAGCAGAAGTATAAAAGATAATATTGTATACAATACATCTTTTTTAATAATAGAAGTTCTCATCAGGAATTTTTCCTCCTACATCATCCGGGGAAAAATCCAGAATGGCATTAAGATAATCCTGGACAATTCCTTGGGCCAGGGAGATTTCAGTAAATTTTATATTGCATCGTGGAATGGCTTCTTCAGCAGTCTTTGCATCCATTCCTATTTCATTTTTTTCAACCAGTATTGCAGCGTCCTCAATATTTGAGTTGACCCATTCGATACTTTCTCTGTAAAGCTTCAGGAAATTGTCAATATCTTCTTTATTATTATCAATCAAGCCGGCTCTTACCACTACACAGGACATTGGCATTGGATTGTCATTCCGGACTTTTTTCCACTCTTTTTCAATATCCAATGCTATTTTTACCTGAATATTTTTGCTGATAACCATTGTAACAAAAGGTTCCGGAAGTATTGCAATTTCTGCTTTATCTGCAATCATCATCTGTGAAAGTTCAACCTGCTCAAGAGTATAATCAAGCTCTACATCATCACTGGCATCAAGCCCGTTTTTCTCCAGTAGAAACCTTAATGCCACATCAGGCGTAGAGCCTTTTGAAATGACATTGATTTTTTTCCCTTTAAGGCTGCTCCAGTCTTTAAGCTCGCCGGTATTGTCAAGAATGTAAAGGACGCCATAGCCCGTAACAACAGCAAGCTTGTAATCAAGCCCCTTGTTATATAGCTTTGCAGCAACATTGGTGGGGAGCGTTGCTATGTCAATCTCTCCTGATAAAAGTTTTGAAACCATTAATTCGGGATTAGGGACAATAATATAATTAGCAGTTATCTTGTCTGAAAGCTGCGGTTTTTCTTCATGCAGCTTTATCATGCCGATGGAAGTGGGCCCCTTTAAAGAGCCTATATTAACATTGATTTTTTCTTCTGTTTTGGTATTGCCGGAACTTTCCTGCCCGGAAGAGTCTGCGCCGGAAACACTTTCAGTATTTTGTTCAAGTTTATCAAAATCTATCCCGTAACTGCATCCGGATAAAAGCAATACAAAAGATATAATTAAAACCGGGATGATTATAATATATTTTTTAATAAATGTTTCTTTAATCATTTTTCACGTCCTTATATAAAATAAATCGGGCTACCATTTGCCTGTCCTTAAATATTCATCCATAGCTCTTGCTGCTACTTTACCGGCGCCCATAGCAAGGATCACAGTAGCGGCACCTGTGACTATGTCTCCGCCTGCAAAGACACCTTTCTTGCTGGTTTTGCATGCTTCATCAGTAATTATATTACCTTTTTTATTAAGCATAATGTCCGGTGATGTCTGCGTTAAAACCGGATTTGGGCCCTGTCCTATGGCAATAACTGCTATATCAGTGTCGATATCATATTCAGAACCAGCCACAGGAATCGGTCTTCTCCTGCCTGAATCATCAGGCTCTCCAAGCTCCATCTTAATGCACCTGATTTTTTTTACCCATCCGTTTTCACCGAGGATCTCAACAGGGTTCGTTAAAAACATCATTTCAATGCCTTCTTCTTTTGCATGTTTGATTTCCTCTATCCTTCCAGGCATTTCAACTTCACTTCTCCGGTAAATTATGTAGACTTTTTTTGCACCCAGCCTTTTTGCTGTTCTTGCAGAATCAAGTGCAACATTACCTCCTCCAACGACAGAAACAACTGACCCCTTTTTTATTGGAGTATCCCATTCGGGAAAGAGGTATGATTTCATTAGATTTACTCTTGTCAGATATTCGTTGGCCGAATAAACTCCATTATAATTTTCTCCGGGTATTCCCATAAAGTAAGGAAGTCCGGCTCCGGTTCCCAGGAAAATGCTTTTATAACCGTCTTTTATAAGTTCATCGATTGTAAAGGTCTTACCGATGATGGCATTTAATTTTAATTCCACTCCAAGTTTTTCAATAAATTCAACTTCTTCTTTTACAATGGATTTGGGAAGCCTGAATTCCGGGATTCCATAAACAAGCACACCTCCTGCACTGTGAAGTGCCTCAAACATAGTAACCTTATATCCAAGCTTTGCAAGCTCACCTGCGCAGGTAAGCCCCGCAGGGCCGGAGCCTACAACAGCGACCTTGATTTTTTTGCTGCTGCTGTCATTATCTGTAACTTTATCTTTTGCGTATTGCTTATTTTCCCGGACACATTCAGAGGAGCCTTTTTTTGCATAATCTGCTGCAAACCTTTCAAGCTTTCCTATTGCAACCGGCTCATCCTTTATCCCTAATATGCAGACTTTTTCACACTGGTCCTCCTGCGGGCAAACTCTTCCGCAGACCCCGGGAAGCGAATTCTTTTCCCGTATTTTTTCAAGTGCCTTTGTAAACTCTTTTTCTTTTATATAAGCTATAAAACTTTTTATGTCTATTTCTACAGGGCAGCCATCTATGCATCTGGGTTTTTTGCACATAAGGCATCTGCTGCTTTCCCTGACTGCTTCTTCTTCGGAATAACCCAGTTCAACTTCATTAAAATTCTGTATTCTTAAGCCTGCATCCTGTTCGGATATTTTTGTCCTTGGTATTTTTTCTTTTTTTGGTTTTAATTGTTCATTCTGCATTTGTGATTCTCCGTGTATTTATCAAGTGAAGTGTTTTCTTCTTCACAGTATATATTTAACCTGTCGATAAGAAGTTTAAAATCCACTTCGTGTCCGTCAAACTCAGGGCCGTCTACGCATGCAAATTTAGTCTTGCCTGCAACTTCAACTCTGCATGAACCGCACATTCCGGTGCCGTCAACCATTATTGGATTAAGGGATACGATAGTCTTTATTGAAGCTTTTTTAGTGACATCGCAAACAGCCTTCATCATCAGGGCAGGGCCGATTGCTATGATTCTGGAAATGTTTTTTCCAGGGTTTTTATCCAGGTATTCTGAGAGAAATCCTGAAACGAATCCTTTATAGCCCTGGCTGCCGTCATCAGTGCAAATATAGAATTCGTCACTGTATTTTTTTGCTTCATCCGTAAAGATAAGACCGTCTACTGTTCTTGCGCCAAAAATTGTTATGACGTGATTTCCGGCTTTTTTCATTGCTTTTATTATCGGCAGTGTCGGAGCGATTCCAACTCCGCCTCCGATTACTGCTACGGTCCCGAAATTTTCAATTTCAGTATTCTTTCCGAGAGGGCCGGCAATGTCGCTTATGATCAAACCTTCCTCTATATTGCACAATATCTGTGTGGACTTGCCTCTTTTAAGTATTGTCAGGTTTATTATCCCGCTGTCAGGGCCGCTGTCAGCTATAGTCAATGGTATCCTCTCACTATTTTCAAACACCCTGACAACTACAAATTGTCCAGCCCTGGCTTTGGATGCAATTGTGGGATTAAAAATGTCCAGGCTGACTATGTCTTTTGCCAGCACGGATTTTTTGATTACTGCATTTATATTCTCCAAAATACTTCCCCTTGTCGAAAAATTGTCATAGCAAACTTAAGTTTTAGTTTTTTCCCCGAAAAAAGTAGTATACACTTTTGGCTTAAAAAAACAAACAGTTTTATCTTTCTTACAGGCAATTTTTCAGCATATTTTCTTTCTTGATTGAACCGTTATATAATATGCAAAAATAACCGGTACAGGCAATTTAAAAAGGAAAACATGAGTAATATAACGTCTTCAAACAATGAGATAATCAAAATAATAGGTTTTGGCAATATTATGATGGGTGATGATGGAATAGGCATCAGGGCAATTGAAGAAGTACAAAAAACCGGGATTTTTGAGGACAATAAAAATATTGAAATTATTGACGGCGGGACATCAGGGGTGGACCTTGTTTTCATGATACAACAGGCCGACAGGGCTGTGATAATCGATGCGGTAGATGCCGGACAGCAAACAGGGGAAATAGTGGTTTTTAGTCCTGAGAATATAAAAGAAATCAAAAAAAAGAAAAAGGGCCTTAAAAGTTTTTCTCTTCACGACATAGATCTTTCAGAAGTCTTTGAACTTTTAAAAACGCTGAATATTCCTGTTAAAATACACATAGTGGGCATTAAACCGGAATTTGTGGGATTTGGCGAAAAGCTCAGTCCTGCAGTTGAAAAAAGCATACCTGGTATAATATCTGCAATAAAGGAACTGGTAAATCCGGCATAGTAAATTTACTGCTTTTTATTTTTCCTAACAGATTCTGGGAAGCTGTTCACTGTAATAAAGGTCCAGGATGCGTTTTGTGCCGAGCCCGGTTTCAAGGATTATATTTCCTTTTCCTTTCTTTTCAACAGTTCCAATTATGGATGCGTCTTTGCCATATTTGTTTTTCCGGATTTTATCAAGGACTTTTACTGCATCACATTCAGAAACGAATATTGCCATTTTCCCTTCATTTGCAATGTAGAGAGGGTCCATTCCTAAAAAATCGCATAATGCCCTGGCTTCCTTTTTTACAGGTATGCTGTTTTCATTAATATGGAAATCATGTCCCGAGCTTCTTGCAAGCTCTATTAAAGCTCTTGCGATTCCACCCCGCGTAGCATCTCTAGCTGCATGAATGTTATTTGAACATAAAAGGCATTCAGCCATTAGCTTATTTAAAGGCGCGCAATCGCTTTTAAGGCCGGTTTTAAAGTCAAATTCTTTTCTGGCACTAAGTACCGCCATTCCATGGTCAGCAACAGAACCGGTTAATATTATCCTGTCACCGCTGGCTATCCTGGAAGGTGACAGGCACACTTTTTCATCTATTATCCCGATTCCTGAAGTATTTATATATATTTTGTCGGCGCTTCCCTTGCTTACAACTTTTGTATCACCTGTAACTATTATTAAATCTGTTCCGGCTTCTACAAGGGTCTTTCTTACAGATCCCATGATTTTTTCCAGTGAAACCAGCGGGAAACCTTCCTCAAGTATGAAAGAAAGGCTCAGGTATTTTGGAACGGCACCTGCAGTGGCCAGGTCATTAACTGTGCCGCATATGCTTAGTTTGCCTATGTCTCCGCCAGGAAAGAACACAGGGTCAATGACATAACTATCTGTGGTGAATGCAACCTTATGTTTGCCAAACAGTAATGTCGCGCTGTCTTCAAAATTATCAAGAATGCTGTTTTTTATGAATCTGCTTATAGTTTTTTCTATGAGCTCACCAGTTTTAAAACCGCCGTCACCATGAGAAATTGATATGCTGTCTCCATGGCTTCCGGTACTATTATCAGTATATTTTGAATGTCCTGCAGCTTTACTGCTTTTAATGTTTAATGGCTCCATTTATTTCCTTCTTAAATATTTAAAATAAGCTGCACATGTACCCTCTGATGAAACCATGCAGGGACCCACAGGATTGTCCGGCCTGCAACTTACAGCAAAAAGCTTGCAGCCGGTTGGTGTTTTTATACCTTTTAATATTTCTCCGCATTCACAACCTGCCGGTTCAGGTAATGATGATACTTTAACAGGAAAAGATTTCCTTGCGTCAAAAACAGAATATTTATCTTTCAATGCCATACCGCTTAAAGGTATAATGCCCAGCCCTCTCCATTCCGAGTCTACCGGCGCAAAGACATCGTTTATCATTGAAAATGCATACGGGTTTCCATCATTTTTTACAACTCCTGTGTAACTGTTTTCTATGACTGGCCTTCCGCTGGCTAATTGTTCCAGTATCATTTTTATTGATATAAGAATGTCATCAGGGCCAAAACCGCTTATTACTGCAGGGATATTATATTTTGATGTTATAAATCCATACGGCTCCAAACCTATGATTGCTGAAACGTGGCCAGGCAGCAAAAGGCCGTTAACCTGCACATTTTTATCAGACAATAGTGCGTCAAGAGCAGGAGGGATGATTTTATGAGTTGAAAAAACAAAAAAATTTTTAAGCTTCTTTTTAAGAGCATCTTTGATTACGACTGAAGTAAGCGGAATCGTAGTTTCAAAACCGATTGCGATAAACATTACTTTTTTTCCAGGGTTTTGTTCTGCAAAAATTATGGAATCAGAAGGGGAGTAGCAAATCTTTATTTCTGCTCCTGACATTTTTTCAGCTGAAAGG
>Ga0208828_1001160_pt1 | contig 10373 bp, 4 predicted proteins | sample Kivu_160m_FD_185487 | JGI IMG/M metagenome (GOLD analysis project Ga0208828, IMG submission 185487) | Freshwater microbial communities from Lake Kivu, Western Province, Rwanda to study Microbial Dark Matter (Phase II) - Kivu_160m (SPAdes)... | ecosystem: Environmental > Aquatic > Freshwater >... | reverse complement strand
GTTTAATATGCTTATTATGTCAAAAGTTGATTTGAAAAATGATAGATAAAAATATAAACCTCCGTATATGAATATTATTAATACAATTCCGTATATGTACGACCTTAATGTAGGTATTAAATATAAAAACTTAATTCCGGATACTAACCTTATTAAATATAATGCGTATAATACTGCGAATATGGTAAATGAAAATATTACATAATCCGAAGTTTCCGTGGATATCTTGTATATAATCGTTCCTATTGGCAGGAAAATTAACAGCGGAAGCGACGACCAGACAGTCAATGTGTAAATATATTTTAAATGTGCCTTCTCCCTGGAAAAAAATGATACTATGAAAAATATGTATGTCAGTATCCAGGTTAAAATGAAATTTAATAATGCTAAAAATATTACGGACCTTTCAGGATAATTGAAAATGTTGGAAAATAATGTTTTATATTTGTCCGTTGTGAAAGTCGCTCCTAAAATCATATCGAAAAATAAATTATCACGGTATAAATAGAAAACTGATGAAAAAAACAAGGATATGCCGAACGATATCGCGGCGCTGAGTAATAAACTCTGCGTTATGGATATTAACATTTGCTCTCTTACGAATATCAGAAAGTTATTGGGAGTGATCAGTGACTTCCACATGTTGTATTTGAACTTTTTCATATTGTGTGCAAAACCTATAAAAATTATCATTATCCCTATCCCGCTCATCAGAAAAACATACGATATGCTGCTCAGCGGTGTGCCTTCGGAAATTTTTGATATTTCCTGATTGTTTATTATCCGTTTCACGAATCCTGCGGATTGTTTCTGGTTTCTGTTGTAATCATATAACCCGTTTGTTACAAGCTTTAAATTCTCATCCATCGGGTAATTCAAAGACCTCTGTGAATTCCAATCCGCGTATGCTGTTATAAAATTACCCCAGAAGTTTTTTGATATGTTCTTGTAACAATCGACTAAAAATTTTGTCTGGGCTTCGACCGAATATTGATTGCTGTAACCTCCTCTGTCGAAATTTTTTATCCTTAATCCGTATGAACTGATGAAAATAAAAAATTTATTTGCAGTCGATAATTGAATTCTCTTGTACTCGTCGATGAGTTTTTTTATTTCTTCCTCTTTCTGATATTGTGTCAAATCAAGACCTTTGAAATCCGTCAGCTCTGTGCAAATGTCGTTTAAATAATTGAATGTTGTGTAATATATCGGTCTTCCGTCCAGTTCCAATGCGGCTTGTTTCATGTTCTTTACGTAATTACGTGAATTTTCTGTCGTGACGTCAAAATTATTGCCGATACCCCAGGATATAATACTCGGATTGTTCCTGTAAAACTTTATCGTGTTCCTGAAATGGTCTGCAGCTTTTCCTGTGTATTCTTCATTATCCAGTAAACGTTCGGGTACATTGTTGAACGGGAAATCGAACATTATGAATAATCCTATCCTGTTGCATATGTTTGTAATGTAAGGATGAACTGTGCGGCCAGGAACTCTTATGCAATTGAATCCTAAACTTTTTATCTCTCTGAGATCTGCTTCTGCAACCGAATAGTTGAGCAGATTTCCCTGTCCGGGTAAATCTTCATAGTAGTTAATACCGTTTAATGTGTATTCCTGGCCGTTTACCGATAGTTTACCCGATTTGGATTTTATTTTTGTTAAACCGTATTCGTCGTTTTTTTCGTCTATAACCTCATCGGCAGTGCTGATTATCGTCTTGATAAGGTATAAATTCGGATACTCGGCCGTCCAGTATGAAGGATTTTTTAGTAAAATTTCGTTTTCAAATACCTTTGACTGAAAATCTTCTATGTTGAATTTTATCGAATTTGATGACGCTGCTTCCCGTTCGGATGACTTCTCTATTATCTTTGTCGTAATGAAAAAATCGTTTGCTTTTTCCTTTAACTTCGTCAGTTTGTAAGAATTTATACTTATGCTGTTTATTATCCTTGCTGTGTTTGATGTTTCTTCTTTGATGTAAATATGATTGTCTAATGTGTATAAATTTGGTACTGCATAAATATAAATGTCTCTGTAAATCCCTCCGTAATTAATTCCGTAATCAATTTGATTGCCTAACGGTATTGTGTTTTTGTTGTCGAATCTGTTCGATACACTTATCGTTATTTCGTTTTCGTATCTCAGTATGTTCTCGTCTATAGGTATTATTATCGGTATGAAACCGCCCGTGTGTTTTAGTATGAATGTTCCGTTGATGCTTATGTCCGATTCGTAATTAATTCCTTCGGCGACAAGTATGAAACAATAATTGCTGTAAATCGAATCATGTAATTCGAATTTTTTCCTGAAAATTACATCACCGGTAAAATCGTAACACATCGGTACCTGATAATCATAAAAAAATTCGTTGTTGTCAAACGCTGCCTTCCAGGTGCCATTCAGACTTATCTTTAACCTCTTCTCCGACTCAAGAAAAAAACCCCTGTTCATTACCGTGTCAAATGTACTGTTCTGAAATATGCTGTATTGTGAGGATAAGTTCGAAGTGAATAATAAAATGAAAAATATATATATTACCGTGAATTTTTGCAATATCTTGTCTATAATATATGCGTAAATGTTAAATTCTTATGAACAAATATATATAAAATGCTGTGTAATTTAAATTTATAAATATTTCGTAATATTGAGGATTATTTTATATCTTTAATATCTGAATCGCGTTTGCGGAATCGGTTTCCTTGAACGGAAAATTCGATATTAATATTATTTTGTCGCCCCTTCTTAATATTCCTTTTCTGAATATTTCTTTCCTGAATTTTTTAATGTTTTCTTCTATGTGCGGACTCTTGCTTATGTATAAAGGCTCGACACCCCAGTATATCTTTGTTCTCATTAATAATTCTTTATTGTGTGTAATCGCTATTATCTGTGAATTTGGTCTGTGAGCAGATAACATGAGAGGAGACTTTCCTGTCTTTGTTATCGTAACTATCGCTTTTGCATTTATTCTTTCGGATATCTCCGAAACCGAATTGCATATGGATTCCAGTACACTGTCTTCTGTGTGCTCTATCTTCTCTCTGTCTAAATAAACTGGCTTTTTTATTTTTTCGGTTGCGAAAATTATTTTATCCATTATCTTGACCGCTTTTTCGGGATACTTGCCCGCCGACGTTTCACCCGATAACATTACACAATCAGTACCGTCCAGAATTGCATTCGCTATATCGGTTGTTTCCGCTCTCGTCGGAATCGGATTTTCTATCATTGACTCTAACATCTGTGTCGCTGTTATCACCGGTTTACGCATTTTGTTGCATTTGCTTATAATCATCTTCTGGAGTATCGGTATTTGTTCTGTGGGTACTTCGATTCCTAAATCTCCTCTGGCTACCATTACTGCATCCGATTCGTTTATTATTGCGTCTATCCTCTCTATCGCCTCGGGTCTCTCGATTTTTGATATAATGGGTATCTGATAATTGTATCTCTCTAATAATTTCTTTAATTTTATTATGTCTTTTACGGAACGCACAAAACTTAATGCAATAAAATCCAATTTCTGTTCGACGCCGAATTTTATGTCTTTGATGTCTTTTGCTGTTAATGCGGGAAGTGATATTTTCGTATCAGGCAGATTTATGCCCTTGTGCTCTTTTAATATGCCACCGTTGATTACTCTGCACTCTATGTGTTTAGTGCCCTTTGATATTGCTTGTAATCTTATTTTTCCGTCGTCTATCAGTATCAGTTCGTTTATTCTTACATCGTTTTCGAAATTCGGATATGTGACTGATATTGTGTTACCGCTTCCGATAATCCTCTTGGATGTAATGTAAAGCTTATCTCTGAATTTTAAATTGATGTATCCGTCTTTTAATTTACCCACCCTTATCTTCGGTCCCTGTATGTCCATTATTATGGGTATGTGTTCTTTTGTTATCTCGGCCGCCTTCCTGATGTTCTTTATGTATTCGGCGTGTTTTTCGTGTGTTCCGTGCGAAAAATTCAACCTCGCTGCATCCATTCCGGATTTTATTAATCTAACTAAAATGCTAATCGAGGAAGAAGACGGTCCGATTGTGCATATTATCTTCGTTTTATTGTATATCATTTTAAAAATATTTTTTATAAAATTATAATATTAAAAAAAAAATCACAATTTAAAAGTGTATTATTAATGAAAAATCTAAAAGGAAAAATCGTCTTTATTACGGGCGCATCGAGCGGTATCGGAAAAGCCGCTGCCCATAAATTTGCAAAAGCAGGTGCAGATATCATTATCTCGGCAAGAAGATTCGAAAGAATCAAACATCTCGCCGAAGATATTAAATCGAAGTGCGGAGTAAATGTGTATCCTTTCAGGCTCGATGTGAGAAATTATAAAGATGTGAAAAAGAAAATAAATGAACTCCCGGAAAAATGGAAGAAAATTGAAATACTTCTAAATAATGCCGGACTCTCAAGAGGATTGAATAAAATTCAGGATGGGGTTCTGAAAGACTGGGAAGAAATGATTGATACAAATATCAAAGGACTCCTGTATGTTACTAAAGAAATTATTCCCCTGATGCTCAAAAATAATTCGGGACATATTATTAATATCGGCTCTATCGCCGGACATGATGTTTATCCCGGCGGGAATGTGTATTGCGCTACAAAATTTGCCGTGGATGCTCTTACTAAAAGTATGAGATATGACCTTAACGGTACCTGTATCAAGGTCTCTACGGTTGACCCTGGATTGCTCGAATCGGAGTTTAGTATTGTAAGATTTCACGGAGATAAACAAAAAGCAGGTAAAGTCTATGAAGGAGTCGTACCGCTTACACCTGATGATGCAGCGGATGCTGTTTTATATGTAGCTGCAAGAAATGATAATGTGGTTATTGCAGAGATTATTCTTATGCCTAAAGCACAAGCAGGTACTATGCTGTTGAATAGAAAAACTTAATCGATTTCCTTTAAAAATATTTCCACTATCTTGTTAAAATTTTCGGGCGATTCGATATTTGACATATGACCCGAACCTTTTATGACTTCAAGCTTCGAATTCTTCAGATTATTATGAATTTTTTCCGCACATTCCAAAGGCGTTAATTCGTCTCTCTCACCGACAATTATTAAAGATTTTGTGTCAATATTCTTAAGACTTTCTAATGTGTCTGTCCTTGTTGCAACCGCTATCATTGAACCCATTATGCCTTCTTCGGAATTTGTGTATAATATGTCTTCGATGAAATTGACTATACCCTTTTTACCGTAACTCTCTTCGCAAATTATTTTTTTTATGAATGAATCTAAAAATTCTTTCTTGTTTCCGCTCTTTATTAGCTTTATTGCCTCTGCTCTGTTTATTAATCCTGTGTTATCGTCTCTCGTTGCCCTGGTATCGGCTAATATTATACCGGCAAATTTTGAATAATCCTTTTCAAGAGCTCTGAGTAATATGTATCCGCCCATAGATAGACCGCAGCCGATAACTTTTTCCAATTTCAGTTCTTTTATAATCATCAGGAAATCTTCTGCATAATGTTCTAACATAAACTGACTGTTTTCCGAACGGCTGTTTCCTAATCCGCGGACATCGTAAGTTATTACTCTGCGACCGCCTTTGAAATGCTCGACTTGATAATACCACATTCCGGAATGAAAGGGAAATGCATGTACGAATATTATAGGCGTACCTGTACCTCCGTAATCCGTAACGTGTAATCCGTTTATTGTTTGTGTTTTCATTGATTTTTTTTTTATAAATTTCTGTGTGTTCCGTCGCAAAGCGGCTTTTTACCGGAATGTTTGCAGGCACACCATGCTACTTTTCTGTCTTCCTTTATCTCGTACTGTACGGGCATTAAATCTGTCGATGAATGTGAACCGTCACAATACGGTTGATTCGCGGATAAACCGCATGAACACCAGTAGTATGTACCGGGTTTCTTTTCTTCGATAATGGGGGACTTTTTAAATATTTTCGGTTCTGACATATTATGTGGTTTAATTAATAATATTTTTATAGAATAAACGAAATTATATCGTTATATTTACATAACTTAATTAATACGAAAAAAATTTCACCTGACCGGATTTTTGAACTTTTTTTTTTAATATTTTTTCGAAATAGGAACAAAAACCCGTACAACAGAATATAAAAGAAAAAAACAATATGTTAAATTTAAATAATATTAAAATGAAACCCTCAATAATTATTAAAGCCCTGTCGCTTTTCCTGTTTATTGCTTTTTTTATCGTCTTTAGTTATAATTCTTCATTTCCGAAAGAACAGGAAGAAATTTCATATTCGATAAATACAAAAACTGTCTATTACCCGGGTGACAATGTTGAAATGAATTTGTATAGTTATAATTACTCAGCCAAAGGGAAAAAAACTTCAATTAAACTGGATATTACAGTTTACAGAATTAAAGATATTCATAATTTTTTCACTAAACAAAATAATCTGAACAATTTCGATGTGCTGGGTACTGACTCGACAAATCTTTTGTATTCTGTTGAGGAGGAATATTCCTTTTCGAAAGAATTCAAAACAAGAAAAGGTTTTGATTATCTTTATATTAATGAAAGTGTACCTATTAATATCCGAAATAAAGGCGCATATCTGATTAAAGTATCTTCGGGAAAACGAGTTGCTTATTGCGGATTTATAATAACTGAACTCGGTGTAATTAAAAAAACCGGCTCGGGTGCTGTTCTGTCTTTTGTGGTTGACCGGAAAAGCGGAAAACCTGTTTCAAATGCCGATTTATCGCTTTATATCTATGGCAATAAAATTGCTGGCGGGAAAACTGATAATGAAGGTATCTTAGTTAATGAATTTAATTTCCTGGATGTAAAAGATAGAAAAAATAATATTTCCGATTTGATCCTTGGTTATTATAATGATGATGTTATCATTTCTGACCCTCGTGCGTATTTCGGATTTGCCGAGAGAAAATTCATGACCTATATTTTTACCAACCAACCTGTTTACAGAACAAATTCAGAAGTCCTTTTTAAAGGTACGGTCAGATTGAAAAATATTAATGATTATGGAATTTATGCCGATAAAGAAATAACAGTAAAAATTATGGATTCGAGGGGAAGTGAAGTTTATAAAAACAATACGTTCACGAATGAAAACGGTAGTTTCGACGGCTCGTATTTTATACCGGAAGATGCACCACTCGGAGATTATCGCTTGTATGCGTATGATAATAATACGAGTATCGGGAGCTGCGTTTTTACGGTTGAACAATATAAAAAACCTGAGTATAAAGTCGTAGTGACTGCCGATAAAGGACAGTATTACGGCGATGATGTGCTGAAAGCTGTCATTGAAGCAAAATACTTTTTCGGAAGCCCTGTGGTCGATGCCGAAGTGGAATATGAAATTCATAAAATCAGATATTATAAACCCTGGTGGAAATATTCGGAATATGCATGGTGGTATGAAGATTATTATGCCGAATATTATGCCGATAATTATGACAATGCCGTTTTTATTTATTCTAACTCCGGAATATTGAATTCTGAAGGAAAACTCGAAATCGAATATAAAATTAATGAAAAATTCGAATCGGAAAATTATAATGACTATAAATACTGGTGGTGGAGAGATTATGATACGGATTATAAATATCTTGTATATGCACGCGTGGTCGATAAATCGAGAAGAGAAATTACGGGTATGACTGCCGTGTTCGTTACACGAGGCGGTTTCGCTCTGAATGTTCGAACCGATAAGTATTTCTATTCACCGGGAAATATTGTAACAATCGAAACAGGTGCATTTGATTTTACGGATAAACCGGTTTCAACGGATTTTACAGCCAATATCTATAAATATGAATGGGGTAAATGGGACATAAGCAATAAAAAGCTGGTTGCCTCACTCGATGGGAAAACTGAATCGAACGGAAAAGGATTTGTGAGATATACACTCCCTGAATCCGATGCCGAAGGCTCGTATACAACCGAAATTGTCGCAAAAGATGAAAGAGGAAATGTCGTGAAAACTTCAACAAGCTTTTATGTGTCATCGGGCGAAAAATGGTGGTGGTATGACGAAACTTCGGGCGGAATCCAAATACTAAGCGATAAGGATAGTTATAAAAAAGGTGATGTTTGTAAAATTGTTATAATGTCGCCTGTTGAAAATGTTGATGCACTTATTACTTCCGAAAACGGAAACGTTATAGATTATAAAGTGGAAAAGTTCTACGGTAAATCAAAAGTAATTAATATTACAATCGATGATAAATATGTTTCGAATTTTACTGTTACAGTTAACTTCGTTAAAGATAATGTGTATTATACACAGAGTAAACAATTGATGATAATCGCGGAAGATAAGTTTCTGACTGTGGAAATTGACCCTCTTAAGGAAATATTTAAACCTAAAGAAAGCGGACTGCTGAAAGTCAGAGTTCTCGATAATGAAGGTAAACCTGTGAGAAATGCAGAGGTTTCTATAGGTATCATCGACGAAAGTATATATTCAATTAAAGAAGATAATACCAAAGATATCAGGAAGTTCTTCTATGGAAAGAGCTTTAATCCGGTTTATTCCTCTTTCACAGGCAGTTATAATAATTACGGGTATTCAAGATTGTTGTCTATTTATGAAATGTTTGATATGAAATCTATGAAAGAAAAAGAATTCGGAACAGTAAAAGGAATTCTTACAGACAAGGAAAATAATCCCGTCATCGGTGCTGTTATTGTTATTAATGAAATATACGAAGCAGCATATACGGATGATTCTGGTAAATTCGAATTCAAATTACCTGAAGGCGAATTCAATTTAGGTATTCTTACTGATGATGAAGAGATTATCGGTGATACAAAATTAAAAGTTAAAAAAGGCATTACTACCGATATTAAACTTGTTATAGATGACGGGGATATTGTTCAAAGATATCCTTTATTTATGACAGATGAAATGAATGGGGGAATCGTATTACAGCAAATGACTTTACAACCTGAATCGAAGGAAGCACCCAAAAGAATAGAAGCTGAGACAAAAGATAAAAAAAACGGGAAAGAAGATGCTGAAAAAATGAAAGAAGCGGAAATACGAACGGATTTTAAAGATGCTATTCTTTGGTCGCCTTATACTGCAACTGATGCCGACGGATATGCGCTCGTTATGGTTAATTATCCTGATAATCTGACCTCCTGGAGAATGACTGCAAGAGTAATCTCTGCCGATACAAAAGTCGGGCAGAATATAAAAAATGTCGTTACAAGAAAAGACCTGCTTGTGAGAATGGAAACACCGAGATTCTTCCAGTATAAAGATGAAGTTACCGTATCAACGACAATACACAATTATTTAAGTACAGAAAAACAGGTGAAAGTAAAATTCAAATCCGAAGGAACTGAACTGCTCGGTGATAATGAGAAAACTCTGAATATTCCGAGTAATTCAGACCGAAGACTCGACTGGAAAGTAAAAGTAAATCAGGCTTACGGAGACTCAAAATTATATGTGGAAGCATTGACAAATGAAGAATCGGATGCTATGGAAATTAAAGTTCCGATGCAGCCGAGAGGACTCCAGGTATCAGTGCCTGTCATTACGGATTTTTCGGAATCGGGAAAAACTGAAATAAAATATTTCGATATTCCTGCAAATACGGATATGAAAACAAGTAAATTTAAATTTACATCTACTCCTTCGCTTGCCGCAACTATTATGAATTCACTCGACGAACTGATAGGATATCCGTACGGCTGCGTCGAACAAACTATGAGCAGATTCTTGCCCTCGGCTATGGTGGCAAATACATTGAAAAATCTCAATATACCGGTCGAAGAAAAAACAATGACTGAATTACCGAAAATGGTAGATGCGGGAATAAAAAAATTATATTCGTTCCAGCATTCGGACGGCGGATGGGGATGGTGGACTAATGATAATTCGAATCCCTTTATGACTGCTTACGTTGTATACGGACTTTCTGTAGCGCAAAATTCCGGTTATAATATTAAAAATGATGTTATAACAAGAGGTATTAAGAAAATGAAAGATTTCATAAAAGATAAAAATATTGACGCTACAACAAAAGCATATATTATATATGTGGTTGCTGTTTCAAAAGGAAAATCGGAATCTGCTTTTGTAAAAGAGAATATCGAAAAAATTAAAAATGAGAAACTGAATAATTATGCTCTTAGTTTAATTTCACTTTCTCTCTATTATGTAGACGAAGTTAATTCAGCTAAAGATTACCTGGAACAACTTGAAAGAAATGCAACAGTTTCTGAAACTACCGTTTACTGGGAAGGACAGTCATTCCACTACCGCTGGCAGGATGATAAAGTCCAGACTACTGCATTCGCTCTGAAAGCTTTCGTTAATGTTAATCCGCAGTCCGATAAAATTGATAAAATTATACGCT
>Ga0208828_1001158_pt1 | contig 10388 bp, 5 predicted proteins | sample Kivu_160m_FD_185487 | JGI IMG/M metagenome (GOLD analysis project Ga0208828, IMG submission 185487) | Freshwater microbial communities from Lake Kivu, Western Province, Rwanda to study Microbial Dark Matter (Phase II) - Kivu_160m (SPAdes)... | ecosystem: Environmental > Aquatic > Freshwater >... | reverse complement strand
GCATCACGTGTATCCACGGGGTCGAGGATGCCATCATCCCACAGTTGCGACGTGCTGTAGAGGGCATTGCTTTCCTTTTTCGATGCCTCGATGATGGGATTTCTAATAGTCTCCTCTTCCTCTTCATTCATGGGAGGCAGCCCTTCCTTCGTCAGCTGATCCTTGCGCAGCGTCACGAGGACGCCGGAGGCTTGCTCGCCGCCCATCACCGCAATCTCGGCATTGGGATACATCCAGAGAAATCGTGGATTATAGGCGCGGCCGCACATCGCGTAATTGCCCGCCCCGAAGGACGCTCCGACGATTACAGTGAACTTGGGTACTGTTGCACAGGCCTGGGCCATGACCATCTTGTGCCCGTGCTTGGCGATGCCCCCACGCTCATACTCCCTGCCGATGATGAAACCGTTGATGTTCTGTAGAAAGATAAGAGGAATCCTGCGCTTGTCGCAGAGCTGGATGAACTGCGCCGCCTTCATCGAGCTGTCGGGAAAAAGGACGCCGTTGTTGCCGATAATGCCGACGGGATATCCATGGATGTAGGCCCAGCCGCATATAACCGTCGGGCCGAACAATTCTTTAAATTCCAGGAATTCGCTTCCGTCTACGATCCGTGCGATAAGCTCGCGCACATCGTAGGGCACCTTGAATTCCTTGCTGACGATCCCATAGATCTCCTTTGGATCATACAGGGGCGGTTTCGGCTCGTGCATGGGCAGGCGCGCCTTTTCGCGTAGGGGCAGGCAATATAAGATGTTGCGGATTATTTCAATGGCGTGGGCGTCGTCCTCGGCGTAATAGTCCGAGACTCCCGATTCACGGCAGTGCAGGTCCGCCCCGCCGAGCTGTTCGGCGGTCACCTCCTCTCCTGTAGCGGCCTTGACCAGCGGGGGCCCGCCCAGGAAGATGGCCCCTATACCTTTAACGTGAATAACCTCGTCCGACATGGCGGGGACGTACGCCCCACCGGCTGTGCAGAGCCCCATGACCGCCGTGATCTGGGGTATGCCCATCTTTGACATGATCGACTGGTTGTAGAAAATCCTCCCGCCATCGTCTATATCGGGGAATACCTCGGATTGCATCGGCAGGTAACCTCCGGCTGAATCGATAAGGGTGATGATCGGCAGACGGTTCTGCATGGACATGGTCTGCACCCGCAGTGTCTTCTTCATGGTCATGGGGTAGGTGGCTCCGCCCTTGATGGTGGCATCGTTGCCGGTAATTATCACTTCCTTCCCGCAGACCACCCCTACGCCGCACACCAGTCCACCACCGTGGATCATGCCGTCGTACATACCCCGACCTGCCAATGGCGCTATCTCCAGAAAAGGCGTATTGCGGTCTAAAAGACGCTCCAATTTTTCTCGGATAGGCATCTTGCCCTGGGACGCGATGCGGTCTTTGGCCTTCTGCGGGCGGTCGTCCCGCGCCTTCCTCAACTCCTCCTTGACTTCCGCGACACGCGCCACCATGGACTCGTAATTCCTGCGGTATTCATCCGAGGTGGTGTTGATCTTTGTCTCGATCACATCCATGCCTTTCAACCTCACTGGAACAAGAATGCATTAAATACAAATGAAATACAATATTGAATCCGATTCAAAATAATAACAGCGTTCATGAGTTGTGTCAAGTGTTGTGTTTTTACCTGCTGAAAATATCCTTATTTTCGACTGAGTTTCAGTAAACGTGAGCAGTGGCGTTGACAGCTTTGCTGTAGAGGCATAATATGCTGAACAGTGTCTTTAAAGAATGGCTACCGCATAGTTTGATATGAAAGGGGATCCCGTGCTTAAGAAGGAGGCTTAATGCAGCAACTCACATTTGGTAGAAAGCTTTCATATTCCATGGGGGGCATGGCCCTCAACCTTGCCAACCTGGTGATTTCGCAATGGCTGATGAAGCTCTACGTTCCCAGCAAGGACACGGCCCTGGTGGCCGTAACCCTGTTTTCGATCATCTTCCTGATCGGCAGAATCATGGACGGGGTTACCGAGCCGATCGCCGGATTCCTCAGCGACCACTGGCGATCAAAGCTCGGTCGGCGCATCCCGTTCATAATGGTCATGACGCTGCCGACGGCGCTGATCACTTTCCTGCTCTGGACACCGCCCCTCCCCAACGAGATGAGCTGGGTCAATGCCGTATATGTATTCACGCTGGTACAACTGTTCTTCATATGCTGGTCGCTGCTGGCCAACCCCTACATGGCGCTCCTGCCCGAGATTACCAGCAATTTAAAGGAGCGCGTGAACATCTCTACCATGCAGGCGGTCTTTCTGATGGTAGGCACATTGATTTTCGCTGTCATGGGCCCGATCAAGGACACGTTTGGCTGGATCGGCATCGGGATAGTGACGGGAGGGATTACGATTATTTCATTCACGCCAACCCTGTTTGCCATCAAGGAAAAGCCGTCGGACGGAGACGGGACACTGCGTGAGAAGCTGAGGTTCGGCCTGATATTCGACTGGGCGAGGACAACGCTTAAAAACCGCGCCTTCGTTTACCTGCTGGCCGCCACGGCATTCCTGTGGTTTTCCCTGAACATGGTGATCCTCCTGGTGCCGTTCTGGACCCAGTATGTCCTGGGAATGCCGGACAGCGAGGTGACGCTGCTCATGGCACCGCTGCTGGCTACCAATATCATCTTCTTTTTCGTGTTTAATTTCCTGGCTAAGAAGTATGGAAAATATGCCATCTTCCTGGTTACGCTGGCCAGCGCCGTCGTCACGATGCCGCTGCTGAGCCTGGTCGGCTTACTGCCCTTCGGCGACAAGATGCTGCAGTCCCAGGTGGTGATGGCGTTGATCGGCATACCGGTCGCCGGGATCATGGTGCTCCCCTACGCCCTGCTGGCGGATGTAATCGACTACGACGAGAAACTAACCGGCAAGCGTCGAGAGGGTATATATGTGGGTGTACAGGCCCTCTTCCAGAAGTTCGCTATCGGTATCTCCATCGCTGTGGCGGCCGCATTGATGTACGCGGGCGGCGATTTGAAGCCCACCGAACTGGGCCTGAAGCTCATCTCCCTGACAGCCGGGGCCGTGGCGCTGATTTCTTTCCTGGTCTTCCTGCGCTATCCCATTCGGGAGAAGGAAGGGAAGGCCTACCTGAAAGAATAAACCGGATTCCGCTATTTCAGCCCGGTAAAAAGCTCTTTTCTTCCTGAGCTTCCGGCAGGCGGTTATGCTGCGCGATGAAACGGTAGAGGCGCGCCGATGCTGTTTCAGTCCTGTCAAGAGTGTCCATGTTCACCCTGTACAGTCCGAACTTGGGGCCGAACCCTTTGGCCCACTCCCAGTTGTCGGTCAGGCTCCAATAGGTGAAGCCGAAGATGGGACAACCCTCCCCGATCAGACGGTGCACCCAGGCCAGATGGTCCAGGATAAACCCCGGGCGGCGGTCGTCCTTTGCATCGGCCAATCCGCTTTCGGCGATCATGATGGGTACGTTCTTGTAGCGGCGCTCAACAGTTTTGCAGATGTGGTATATCCCCTCGGGATATATCTCCCACCCCATATCGGTCACCGGGTACGCGGAATAACTTGTGCGGTCGATCATGCCCGGTTTCAGCGGGTTGAACGAAAGTATCTCGCGCGTGTAATAGTTAACGCCTATCCAGTCCAGGGTCGCCTTCAGTGTGTCATCGCTTTCCTTGACCGAGGGGCCAAGCAAAATGTTTATATCTATAACTCCGCTATGGATCGCATCCAGGAAATTCCAGTTGAATATCCTGTCGGTCTGATTTACTACGACGTTGTCCATGAAGAAGCCCTTGGGCTGATAGTGGAAAAAGAAATATATGATACCGACCTTGGGTATTTTCAGCACACCGTTTTCTTCGACCGCCCCGTAACCCTTGATGATGTGATATGCCTTCGCGTGAGCATGGATAAGCGTCCGGTAGATCTGCACCGCCAGCGCCAGGTCCTTTTTGTTGGGCGGAATATCGCCCAGTCCGTAGCCTGACAGGGCGTATATCTGTGAATCGATCATGGTACTCCAGTAGTCGACATGCTTGCCGAAGCGGATCGCGCACTCCCTGACAAAGGCCTCCCAGCGCTCCATCACCGTGTCACTTTCCCATCCCCCCATGTCCACCGCCCATAGGGGCAAGGTAAAATGCCAGAGATTAAAAAATACGGTGAAGCCCTTGTCTTTGAGCGAAATCAGCATGGCTTCATAGTGCTTCCATGCTTCCACGTCATAAACGCCCATTTGAGGTTCCACGCGGCTCCATTCAATGCCGATGCGATGCGCATTCTGGCCATCGCGTTTGGCCAGATCAAAGTCGCTCTCATAGCGGTTGTAGAAATCCACGGAGCGTCCGCAGACATAGCCGTTTTCTATGGGCGAAGGTTTCTGTAACTCCCAGCGCGCCCAGTCATTGTTCAGGTTCCCACCCTCATGCTGGTAGGCGTCCTCGCCTGTCCCCCACAGAAAGCCGTCTGGGAATTCTTGGCCCTGTACGGGCAGTTTCCTCGAAGGAGGATGGATGCGCAGGCTCCCGTAGATAGCGGTACCGACGATCACGACTACCAGTACAACGATTGCGCAAAATATGAAATACATCTATTTCCACTGGAAGAATTTACTGTCCACTGTCAGAGGGAATGGTCAATAATTACCTATCATTCTACTTATTGTTCTTTCGACGTAGAATTTCTTCCAGGAGTTTATCAAATTTAGTATTGGTCGCCTCGTCTGGATTCCGCTTCACGGATTTGTTGAGGTTAATCATAGCTTTTTGCTTATTGCCGATCGCATTTTGGCGATTAGAACGGTAGCTTTCAGCAATCTGTCCAATGATTCCTCCGACTTTACCACCTATCCAGGACCATAATTTAACGTAGAGAAATATTAAGACTATGACTAACGCTAATGCAATTAGCAATTCCAAGTAAATGCACCTCTACTGTTCATTCCATAATAGAATCCAGCCGCCAATTATTGAACAGACTGAAGACGTACACCAGCACGACGCAATTTATATATAATTGCTTGATGTTGCGGCTGACGGAAATAGGCTAATATACTCTCAGCTATCATATGGCTGATGTTAGGAACAGCCGTCAGTTCTTCATAAGATGCTGACATTAGTTTATCCAGAGACCCGAAGTGGGCTACCAAGCGTGCCGCAGATCCCTTGTTGATATGGAAGATACCCAGTGCAAAAATCAAGTGGCGAAGTGGTCTCTGTTTACTTGTCTCTATTGATGTCTGCACCTTAGCGACGTTTTCCTCTCTTAATCTCGCCTGTTCAAGCAATTGCTCACGTGTAAGACAGTATAGATCACCCGCGTCTTTTATGAGACCAATATCGAATAAGGTCTGGTACTGTTCTACGCCGATACCTTCTATATTCATAGCATCGTTGCTTGCAAAATGCATTATGTAATGCAGCACTGCTGCCGGACAGGTTGTATTGGCACAACGGTATATCTCGTCCCCTTCGGACCATGTTATTTCCGCGCCACACTTTGGGCAAGTTTGGAGTAAAGAAAAACTTCTCTCTCTCTGTATACGATTATGTTTATAAGGCTCAACAACCTCCGCAACATGGCCATGAACAAGCTCAACTTGCACCGTATCTTTGATCATGATGTCTTTACGACGAATATCATCCAAATTGATATCGGCTTTGCTGGGGGAGAAACTCCTGTTATAGTGTGAAACAAGGATGGCATAAGGGTGAATACTTCCAGTGCACTCCACATCGTAGCTAATATCTTCAAGTGTTGCTAGGTCAAATTCTACCGGGAATTTAATGACTAAGTTGCTGTTCCCTGAGTTAGCCTTGACCACAATACCATCGACCTCATATGGCAATTGGTCATGCTTTTCTTCCCAGTAGTGGTAGAACTCCCTGATTTCATCCAGGGAGTGACATAGAACTGAGTTGGAATTAACTTTAAGGCCCAATGAACGTAACCACTGCAGTGTCTGCCACTCCGTACGTGGGACATCTCTGCCTTCTGCCAATATCAGTTGGTAAACAAAGGTATCCAAGTGCTGACCGGAAGTGACTCGGGGATCCACCTGGCGCAAGGCCCACGTGGCAGCTTTATGCAGGTCATTGGAAGGCTGTAGACCATATAAGGAACGCACTTCGTTAACCCTCACCAATTCCCGTTTAGGTAGAAAACATTCACCCCGCACTATGAACCGGGAAGGGGTATTGCCAATGACAACAAGAGGCACACTGCCAACTGTTCGTAAGTTTTGCGTAAGATTTTCACCAATTTGGCCATCGCCGCGTGTTGTACCTAAGGCAAATTTACCTTTTTCATAGGTGTAGATTACTGCTAAACCGGAAATCTTAAGCTCGCAAACGAAACCACCTTGCTTATCTCTGCAATCTTTATACCAGCTATCTATGAAGTCATCGTCATAGTGAACAGACATGTAACTACCCAAAGGCACATTGAGATCTATATTAAGGAACGCATCCTTGTCGGTAGGTCCCACACGTTGTGTAGGAGAATGAGGAATGATCAGCTCCGGATACTCCGTTTCCAGATTTCTTAATTCTTCCATCATTGAATCGTATTCCGCATCGCTGATCTCGGGGCTATCCAAGACATGGTACCGGTGAGAATGGTAGTATAACTGCTTTCGCAGCTTATTGATGCGATCTTCAACCGCTTCAATGATATTAAGATATTTTCCATTTGTGCTGCTCAAATGGTTTTCGAAATCTCCTTTCGTATAAACTGGTCTTACACCTTTAAATAATTTAGCTGCCAAACCATCGTAGTTTGGTTCATACGGCTTGGGAGCTTCTGCTTCAGTAGATTTTGAAGCAATTGGTTTATAGTCAGCTAAATATTGAAGACTGAGTTTCTTGAATTGCGACGCTTCGAAGTTATCAGGGTCAATTTTCAACGCCTTATTAAAACAGCGGAGGGCTTCTCGATAACGCTCTAAGTTATAGAGACTTAATCCTTTGAAATGCCAAGTATCTGCATATTCAGGGTCAATTTTCAGAGCCTTATCGTAGCATTCTATCGCCTGATCATATCGTCCCAATTCATCAAGTGTTAATCCTTTGATTCGCCAAACTTGGGAGTTCTTCGGGTCAATTTTCAGAGCTTCATCGTAGCAGTCTATTTCCTCATCATAGCGACCCAATTCATAAAGGCTCGATCCTTTGAAGCGCCACGCTTGGCAGCTATCTGGATCAACTTTCAGTACCTTATCAAAGCAGCGAATGGCCTCTTTATAGCGCTCTAAGTTATAAAGACAGAATCCCTTGTTTAGCCAAATATAATAAGCATTTTTATTAATCTCCAGCGCACGATCATAGCATCCGATGGCTTCCTCATAGCGATGCTGTTTATAAAGTTTGTTGCCATCATCGCTAAACCTATCAGCCAATATTAAAGGAACGGGAATCTTTTCTACTTCAAACTTTATCCATGTCTTGCCTAGGAGAATCATATCACCAGATGAAAGGGCTGTTTCGCCTAATATTTTTTCCCCATCACAGTAAGTTTTACTTTGTCTGTGTTCCTTATGTTCTAAATCCTCAATATAATAATTGCTGCCCTTTTTCGCTATCCTGGCATGATGTAATTGAACACTCGGATCATATTTCAGACACACATCGTTGGCCGGATCTTCTTGACCGATAACTATAGATACAGTAGCCGCCGGCAACTTAAATAGCTTGCCGTCGTCAGCCCCACTCATTACTGTGATCGCAATGTGATCTAAAAGCATATGTTATCTAACTTTCTGTTTTCTAATGGCTATATTCCCGTTGTAAAGAGCAATTCGCACTCTATCACCCGCTTTCAATTCTCCGGTGACTATCTTTTCACTCAAAGGATCCTTGAGTAATCGCTCAAACGACCTTTCTAATGACCTGGCTCCATAGTTTGGATCATAACCATCCCTACATATGAACGCAGGTACGTCTTTTCCGATGTTTAAAAGTATTTCTTGTTCTGCAACTCTCTTTTCCAGATCAGTAAAAAGTATATTAAATATTTGTATCATGTCATCTTGGGCTAAGGTCCGGAACGGGATGGTCGCATCTATTCGATTTAAGAACTCTATCCGGAAATACTTTTTTAATTCATTATTGATCCTGTCTTCCATCGGTATTGCTTCTTCTACAGTAGCTTTGAAACCAATTGGTGATCTTGTAGATAAATCGAGGCCAATATTGGACGTCATGATGAAGATGGCATTTCTAGCATCCACAGTGTTACCTTTGGAGTCTGTTAATCTCCCTTCATCAAATACCTGAAGGAAAATATCATGTATGGCAGGGTGAGCCTTTTCAATCTCATCCAACAGCACAACTGAATGAGGCTTACGTCGTAACTGACCGGTCAATTGTCCTTCTTCATCATAACCTAAATATCCTGGGGGAGCACCGATAAGCCGAGATGCTTCGTAGCGATCATAGTGTTCGGACATATCTAAGCGGATCATGTCCTTTTCTGAACCGAGAAGTAATTCAGCCGTTGCCTTGGCCAATTCAGTCTTGCCCACACCACTGGGGCCAAGAAATAAGAAAACACCGGCAGGCCGCCTGCTATTTTTCAAACCGACTCTGGCTCTCTGGATAGCCTTTACCAATTTTTGTACAGCCTCGTCTTGCCCCACCACTCGATTTCTAATTACATCTGCCATATGAAGCAATCGTTCTCTCTCATCTACTGTAAGCATGCCGATTGGTATGCCAGTTTTCTTGGATATTGCATGTGCCACATCCTCCGATGTGACCTGTATTGAACCCATTGTGTGTCCTTTATCCCCATCATATACGCTTAAACTGGACACACGCCTGTGTGAACATGCAGTCTCAAGTAAATCCTTGGCTTTATCAGGGAGGTGACGATTATGTATGTATGTAACCGATAGTTTTACGGCAGCATGAATTGCGGATTCAGTGATTGTTACCTGATAATGTTCCTCTAAACTATCCTTTATCTTCTTTAGTAGTTCTATCGTATTCTCAGGGGACGGCTCAGATATCATGATAGGCATGAATCGCCTTTCCAGAGTGGGGTCTTTCTCAATATATCTATAGTATTCAGCCGTCGTGGTGGCCCCTATGCATTTGATATCACCACGAGCCAGTGACGGCTTCAGAATATTTGAGGCATCTATTGCACCTTCCGAGTCACCTGCTCCCTTTATCGTATGTATTTCATCTAAAAATAGTATTATCTCAGGGTGTCTTTTAGACTCATTAACAATACCTGTTAGCCTTCCTTCGAATTCACCGCGATGTCTTGTCCCTGCTACTATCGAAGCCATATCTAATTGGATGATTCGTTTATCAAGAAGTTTTGCAGGTAGTTTCCCCTCGGATAGCCTAAGTGCTAATCCCTCCACTATAGCTGTTTTCCCAACTCCAGCTTCACCGATTAGGACCGGATTGCATTTGGTCTTTCTAACAAGTGTCTCAATTACCTGGATTATCTCATCTTCTCTACTAAATACAGGATCCAGCTTTCCTTCTTCAGCCAGTTGTGTGAGATCTCTTCCGAATTGATCAAGAAGGGGTGTATCCGATTGGTGAGACTGCTTTTGAGGCACTCCTTTGCCCGGGATTGATGAATTCTTTTTCCTTGAGGTAACTCTGGGTGCGGTTGAATAATCAATAACTGTGTCTTCGAATACCTTTAAGAAGTCAGCTATGCCCATTGTTTCCAGTTGCCTTACCGGTATGCTGTTACCTTCTCTTAAAATAGCCCAGAGGATGTCTTTCTCTTCTATTAAATCCCGATTATCCTTGCTTGCATGTTCGCCAGCAAGTTTCAATACTGCATCGCATCGTGGGGTTGTTCTAATACCTGGCCAATATCGTTTATTATTTCCGTTACCTATGTATTGGATAATTTCATTTCGTACTTGTTTGGGAGTAAGGTTAAATTTCTGAAGGAAATTATGGGTAAGACCATTTTTAATCTTAGTGAGGGCAATAAATACGTGCTCAATTCCAACATAGAAATGGCCCAAATCCTTCGATTCTTGACATGCGGAATCTAATATTCGTTTTGCCTTTGGGCTCAAGTTTCTTTCTGACACGAACTTTCTAACCCTACATCATCTTCCTAAGAAAGGATCATATACAACTAGTATTTTAACAGAAATTCATTGTAAAAGTTGGATACAAATCAAGTTGTTAGGCTGTATACAATGACGATTATGAGGAACCATGGATCTAAACTTGGTCAGCAAAATGGGCACATGGTCGGTGCTGAAGCCACGTTGGCCTTGATATACATCATTTTGTAATGCACCCCATTAATCAAGCTGAAACTAACTGAGTAATCTGGCTATTTTGATAATCGTTCTCGTATTGTATAGGTGCTTTGTAGCCCAGTGCTGAATGCAGGTAACTGCTATTGTATTTAGCG
>Ga0208828_1001148_pt1 | contig 10451 bp, 13 predicted proteins | sample Kivu_160m_FD_185487 | JGI IMG/M metagenome (GOLD analysis project Ga0208828, IMG submission 185487) | Freshwater microbial communities from Lake Kivu, Western Province, Rwanda to study Microbial Dark Matter (Phase II) - Kivu_160m (SPAdes)... | ecosystem: Environmental > Aquatic > Freshwater >... | reverse complement strand
GCCCTGAGATGGTGTTCAAAGAGGTCGTCTTGCCGGCGCCATTGGAGCCCAGCAAGGCCACGATCTCTCCTTCGTTGACCTCGAAGGAGACATCCCATAGCGCCTGGACATCTCCATAGTAAACGTCAATATTGTTTACCTTTAGCATATTCTTCCCCCAGATAAGCTTTGATTACCTCAGGATGGCTGGCTATTTCCTTTGGACTCCCCCGGGCTATCTCACGACCGAAATTGATGCACATCATTCGATCCGAAATGCCCATGATAAACTTCATCACGTGCTCTACCACGAAGCAAGTGATCCCCTTATCTCTAATCTTCTTGACAAGCTCCATGGCTCTCTCGATCTCCCTGGGATTCAGCCCGGCCGCTGTTTCATCAAGCAGGATTAGCTCAGGGTCTCCAGCCAAAGAGCGAGCTATCTCCATTCGTTTCTTATCGGCGATGGGCAAATCCTTGGCCAGCATGTCCTTGCGGTGTATCAGCTCACAGAAATCCAAAGCCTCCAGGGCCTTATCCGTAGCCTTAGTCACGTTGCTTGTCCTCAGGAAGGCTCCCGTCATAACATTCTCCAGAACCGTCATCCGCCTCAATGGCTTGACCACCTGGAAGGTTCGGCCGATGCCTAGTCGGCAAACGTCGTGAGTGGGCTTGTGTGTGATGGGGATCCCTTTGAAGATGATCTCCCCGCTGTTGGGCGGATAGTAGTTGTTGATGCAATTGAAGAGCGTGGTCTTGCCCGAGCCATTGGGACCGATGAGCCCGAAAATCTCCCCTTGCTCTATGCCCACGGTGATATTGTCAACCGCCACCAACCCGCCAAACCTTCTCACTACATGGTTAATATCCAGAAAGGCCATTTCATTCACCTCCGACATAGACTGGCTTCTGCCGGCTAAAGGCTCGCTTGATCTTCTCCCAATCGCCGATAATCCCATCGGGGAGGAACATGATGATCAAACAGGCAATGATAGGAAAGACCAAGTATGATATGGGCCCTATCGCCGCGCGCAGCGCCTCGCTAAGGATAGTGTAAATGGCTGCCCCGAAGGCAGGCCCCCACAAGGTGCCAGCGCCTCCCAGCATAACCGCCAAGATCATCATGATGGATACGGCCGATAGATTGAACACCGTATGAGGTTCAATGTAAGCGAAGTAATTCATGTAGACTGCTCCCGCCAAGCCGGTAAAGAAAGCGCTGGGAATGAGGGCATACAGCTTGTATCTGGTGGTGGGAATCCCCAGTCCTTCCGCAGCATCCTGATCCTCTCTGATGGCCACGAAGTAATAGCCGAATTTGGAATGGACCAGGCGATAAACAACGTAAATGCTTAAGGCCGCTATAGCCAAAGTGATGTAGTAATAGGGCAATTTCTCCGCCCCCCAGGTGCGGGAGGTTATTATGCCTACCGCCCCAGCCGTCACCGGCACCCAGTTAGTAAATACGATGCGGAAGGCTTCGCCCAAAGCCAGCATCGCCAGGGCAAAATAAGCACCACGCAGACGGAAGGTGACCAGCCCTATGGGAATGCCGATGACAACCGCCAGAAGGGGTCCCACGATCATCCCCCACCAGGGCGATAGGCCCCAGTGAAGGCGGAGAAGCCCCCCTCCATAGGCCCCTAACCCAAAAAAGACGGCGTGGCCGAAGGAGACCTGCCCACAATAGCCCCCCAGCAAGTTCCAAGCCGTGGCCATAATGATCCACATCATGATCAGGATGAGCACGTGCTGAAAATAGCCACCCAAAAAAGGGGGAATCGCTACAACCAAAATCCCCCCTAGAATTAACGGTACAAACCGGTTCTTTTTTGCCATCGCCTTACCTCCCAATTATCCTTTTGAGCCCACCAGGCAGGAACAAAAGCACGAAAATGAAGATGACGAAGCCGACGACATCTCTGTATCCCGGTGACCAATAAGTAGCGCCAAAGGTCTCGGCAATACCCAAGACCAAGCCACCGGATAGAGCTCCCACCGTGCTCCCCATGCCTCCCAAAATGGTGATGATAAAGCACTTGGCAAGGTACGGGTGCCACACATCGGGAAAGAGATAGAATACGGGCAGAAGCAAAGCTCCCCCAGCCGCAGCCAGAGCCGTGCCCAAACCAAAGGTGAAATTGGTGATGCGTTTGGCATCTACTCCCATATAGATCGCCGCATCTCTATCCTGAGAGGTTGCTCTAATCGAACGGCCTAAATCGGTCTTGGTGAGAAAGAGGTGTAGGCCAGCCACCAGAACCATAGCAAGGCCAAAACTGAGCAAATAAGGCGCGCTGATGGACATATCGCCAAGGTAAAAGCACTTGGCAGAGAACGGTGTATAGGCAGACTGATAGTCAGAGCTAAAGATGAGCCGGACGATCTCCGTGATGGCCAAAGCCATGGCCAGGGTCAACAGAACCTGGCTCTCAGGCAAGATAGTCTCCACCCCAGAGACCCGCTCAATGAAGTATTTCTGAAGGAGATAGCCAATGGCAAACAGGATAACCATGGCCGGAATCATACCCAGATAGGGATGCACCCCAAAAGACTTAAACAGAACCAGGCAGATGTACATGGCCACCATCATCAACGCCCCATGAACCAGGTTGATGATCTTCATCACCCCCATTATCAACGTCATGCCGATGGCAATAACTGCGTAGATGCCTCCGATCAGTATGCCGGTGATAATAGTTTGACCCAGCAAAGTCATATTAAACCACCTCCATTTTGATAAAAGAGGGGGATGCTTTAAGGCAATTTCCCCCAATTGTGTTGAGGTTCGCCATGCTTCATCAACACAGTTGGGAAAAACTACACTTTAAGCATCCCCCAACTTTTGGTCACCTTTCCTCATAAGGAGGAACGGGGAAAACGTAGTCGGCTGAGGCTGCGTCCTTGGGCCAGACAACCTCTTGCTTACCATTTTGCCATTGCATGACGTAGGTGAGAGGCAAGCCCTGATTGTAGTAATGATGCCCCATCTCATCGGTCCACTCGTGATGCTCTATCAAGCCCATAACCGTCATTAGCTTGGTCTCTTTTAGAGCATCTCTAATGGTCTCCCGGTTAATGGGTTTTCCGGCGGCATCAATCCTCACCAGGGCATCCAGAGCTACCTGCCAGGCAGCATAGCCCTGGGCTCCGTGATAGTCAGCCTCCCTCCCAAGGGAGGACGCTAGATACCCCTCGTAGTATTTCTGGTTGGTCCACTCCACACCAGCCAGAGTGCCTTTCCAGGCCGCCAGTGGGCTCCAGTTGGCCGTGGTGAAGATATAGTTAGCGTGCTCGCCAGCCAACTCCACGAACTCAGGCATGGTGTAGCCTCCCGCCTGACCCATGTAAGCCATCACATTGACCCTCAGCTCCGCCGCCTGTCGGGCCAGCAGTCCAGCGTCCGTAAGGTAGGAAACGGCCATGATCATGTCCGGCTTGGCTTCCTTTACCTTAGACAGCATGGGCTTAAAGTCTGTGGCAGTGGAATCGTATGGCTGGTCATAGACAAGCTCGATGCCTCTTTCCTCAAAGCTGGCTCGCAGAGCCTTGGCCGAGCTGGTGCCCCAGTCGGTCATCTCATAGTACAGGGCTACTTTCTTCACCCCGCCTGGGATGAGCACTTCGTCCACAAAGCTCCACATGGCATCGGCATAGTGAGAGGCCGGCACTCTGGGGCCTGAGAACACCCATTCGTAACCTGCCATGGTGATGTCATCTTTGGAGGCGTTGACCAGGATATGGGGAACCTTGAGATCGTTGGCCGCAGCAGCCTGGGTCACGCCACAGGCGCTGGAATAACCCCCGATCACCAGGTCCACCTTATCCAGAGTGGCCAACTTCTCCTCAGCCGATTTGGCTGTAGCGGGATCCCCCCTGTTGTCCTCGACGATAAAACTAATCGCCCGCCCGCCTATGGCGCTAACGCCAAAATCGCGGTAGGCCAACTGGATGGATTCCCAGTCCATCGTCCCGAAGTCGGCCTTGGGTCCCGTCAGTGATAGGTTGATGCCAATCTTGATGGGGCCTGGGGGTGCTGCTGGGGTGACCTCGACCTTGACCTCCTTCTCGACGACCACCTCCTTCTCCACCTCGACGGTGACCGGCACCTCTTTCTCGACGACTACCTCCTTCTCGATCACCTGGGGGGTGGGTGCAGCGCAGGCGGTTGCGAGAGTGGCTAATACGGCCACAATGACCAATAATGTTGCTAGCCTTTTCATTTCTTTCTCCCTCCTTAGAATATAGAGTAACTGGAAACGAAACACCTTCGTTTAGCTAATTCTCTGAGATCCATCACCCCCTTCCTTAAGAATCTCATATCGCATGCCGGAGGACAATAAAAGGGGGGCCAAGCTGAACAGCCTTCGCCATTTCCACCCTTGGCATCAATCAAAGCATTTCAGCTCGGCCCCCCCCTTCTGCCCGCTTTGCTATTTCTCTTGACATGCATCTTAGCTCGTCAAAGTCTGCTATTATCAGTAGATGGAGAAACTCACTGGAGTGCGGACGCCAGCCCGCCTTTTCCAGACCTGAAGCAGGCTTGCGCCTGCACTCCGGATTCCAAATTCTATGGTATTAATTATAACACACAGAGATAAGAATGTCAAAAAACACCCTGTCCCCTCATGATTTACCGCGCGGCAGCGCATACCCCAGGCGACGCAGCTCGTCCTCGTCTTTGCGCCATTTTTCGCGCACCTTGACCCACAAGTCCAGGTAGACCTGGGTGCCCACTAGCACCTCGATCTCCTCCCGCGCCGCCCGGCCGATGCGCTTTAGCATCTGGCCCTCCTGGCCAATGATGATGCCCTTTTGGGAATCCTTCTCTACGAAGATGTTGGCCCCGATGTAGGTCAGGTCTTCCGGCCGCTGCTTCCACTCCTCTATGACCACGGCCACAGAGTGGGGCACTTCTTGATGGAGGAATCGTAGCACCTGCTCGCGGATCAGTTCGGCCACGATGAAACGCATGTCCTGATCGGTGAGTTGATCTGGTGGGTAATAGCGCGGGCCCAAGGGCAGGCGAGCCACGATCATATCCAACAGCTTGTCACGGTTGTCGCCTCGCGTGGCGGAGATCATCATCCAATCATCGTATTTGACCAGCTCGAAATAAGCATCGGCGTGAGGCTGCACTTTCTCAGGCGGCAACAGGTCAGCCTTGTTGAGAACCAGAATGACGGGCGCTTTGCCGTATTCTTCGATCAGTTGGGCGATCTGCTCATCCTCCGCCGTGGGCATCTCTGACACATCCACCAAGAAGAGAACCACGTCGGCGTCGGGGATGCTTTTCGTAGCTGTCTCCACCATGAACTCGCCCAGCTTGTGGCGAGGCTGATGGATGCCGGGGGTGTCCACAAAGATGATCTGGGCCTCAGGCCGCGTCAGGATGCCGCGCAGACGGTGGCGCGTGGTCTGGGGCTTCTCGGAGACGATGGCGATCTTGTGACCCAGATAGGCGTTCATCAGGGTGGATTTTCCCACATTGGGCTTGCCGATGACAGCCACGAAGCCGGAGCGGTGGTCGGGGGGCAACTCGTCGTCCTGAATCACACTTGCCTCATTGTCCATTTTCACCTCTCGATTTTTTCGGGCACAAGATAGATCGCCGGTAGACTGACCAGCGTGGTTGCCCCCTTCACCAACACGTTGGAGACGACGATACTCCAGACCACAGCGCTGGGAAGCACTCCGCCAAAGGCCAACCAGCAAAAAATCAGGCTGTCCAAAGGCACACTGACGGAGTTGCTGGTGAGCACCCGCGCCCATTGATAGCGTCGCGTCACCCGCGTCACCCACAGCCGGTAGACCTCGGTGTCAATTAGCTCGGCGATCACTTCGGCCAGGATGCTGGCGATGACGATGCGCCAAACCGGCGTCAGCACTGCGGCGTAAGCATCTTGAAGCCTCCAGGAGGGGTCGGGCGGCAGCGCGGCGGTAAAGGCAAAGAGGAGGGCCATGACCAGGTTGATCACTGCGGCGGTGATGATCAACAGCCGGGCCCCGGCTGCGCCAACGATCTTGTGTACCAGGTCTCGCAAGGTGAAGGTGAGCGGATAAACGAAGGTCCCTGCATCAATGGAAAACCCGCCCACAATGGCGATCTTGAGACTGGTCACATCGGCCAGCATCTGGGCGGCAATGTAGGCCGACGTGACGAGGATAACTCGATTGAACCCCCTGATGTACATGGCATCAGCGTCATCATCGCAGGTGACTTTCATGGTTCCCCCTCAATACGGTTCACGTAGAGCACCCTCGCGTGGTCATCGAAGCAAAACATCAGTCGGTCAAAGATGCTGAAGCGACCCAACAGGTTGAAACCGATGCCCAATCCTCGTCAGTTGGGGCTATCTTCCCCGTCTCAGTGTCGAACTCATACTTTCCCACTCTTATTTCCACAGCCATATCCGCTACCTCCTATCTTTATAAACCTTATTCTCAGCCGTCAACATGCGCCCCGCCTCAGGCACCGGCACTGGCCTGCCACGAAGGGGACGGTAAGGCGTCATCGAATTCACTAACAGATGAACGGATAGCACGTTCCGCTTATTTGCTATCCGTCCGTTGCCACAGACGACAGAACGCGCACAGCCCCGGCGCGGTGGTCGGCTGGCCACATTTCTCACACTCGTTCAACTCCAATGCCTCCCCTGGCCGTGAGAACAGCCCCTCCTTCCTGGCTTGCAGAAAGCTGAGGTAGAAGCTCAGCTTGGTCCCCGGAGAGCGGCTCTCCAATTGGTTGAGGAGCTCTTTGTAAAAGTTGGTGGTGGAGCCCACGGCATGGGGGCACTCGTCGTAGATGTAATCAATGCCCCGCACGATGGCATAGGCCGCCGTCTCCCGCTCGTAGAGGCGCACGAAGGGCTTGACCTTGCGGGCCAGCCGGGGCTCGGTCGGAGACCCTCGCCCAACGGAGGGAAGGACGGGAGCCTGACGGGCCAGGTAGCCTGTCTGCCAACGCAGGGTATTCTGCATCAGCACGGCGGCCTCATCGTCCAGGTTGTGCCCGGTGGCGATGGCATCGTAGCCGCCCTCGTAGGCCACGCGGTTCATGATGTGGCGCTTCACCAACCCGCAGAGCGCACAGGGCTTGCGTCCGCGGTACGTCGTCCGCGCCAGCTCCGGCACCGATTGGCCATAGTCAGCCTTCAGGTCTACGACCTGAAATCTCGCCCCCTCCCGCGCCGCCGCGAATCGCTTCACGTACTCCAGCGAGCTGTCCGAGTAGCCTCCACCGTTTATGCCCAGATGGATGTGAAGCCCCTCGGCCTGGTAGCCCAGGCGCAACAACACGTCCCACAGGGACAGACTGTCTTTGCCGCCGGAGACGGCCACCAGGATCCTGTCCTCAGGGCCAAACATCTCGTATTTCTCAATAGCCCGCTGCGTCTGCCCAGGAATCCACTCCAGGAAATGATCCTCGCAGAGAGCGAGCTTGTGCTGCCGCATCTTGATCACGGCCGTCGCGCCGCATTTCCGACACTTCACTCGATTTCACCTCGATCTTTGTCAGTTCGTCTATTCGCCACGATAACTGCTCAGCCACGGTTGTCATTGCGAGCGGTTTTTGCGAAGCAATCTCCTGCTCGTGGCTTGGGGATTGCTTCGTCGGCAAAAACCGCCTACTCGCAATGACAGCCTGAGTAGTCATTCGCCACGAGAAGCCAGCTTTCGAGCCCTGGGCCAATCTATCAGCTTCTTGATGCCGATGAGGGGAAAGAGGAACACGGGGTAAAGCACCTGTCGAGGTGGCTTCCCGAATAGCCAGGCCAGAAGGGGCAACGCTCCGAAACCGATGCTCCAGCTCAGGTCCCAATTCCGCGTGAGGAGCAACAGCACCACAGTCAAGGCCAGGATCAAGAGGGTCTCCCGTGGAAACAGGATCAGAACGACGCCCACAGTGGCGGCCTGGCCCTGCCCGCCCCGGAAACGCAGAGGGAACATCCAATCGTGGGCCAGGACGGCAACGAATCCGGCCAATAAGACGGCGATTTCCGACAGCCCCAACCATCTGGCAGTCAGCACCGCCGTAGCTCCCTTGGCTGTATCCAACATCGCCACGATAACACCAGGGATACGTCCTACCTGTAGATAGACATTCCTGGCCCCCACGTTGCCATCGCCCAGCATGTGAATATCAACACCAGCCACCAAGCGGCTGATGACGTAAGCCGAGGGAATCGAGCCCAAGAGGTAAGCGAAAGCTATGCCTAACCATGCTTTAGAGTCCATCCTATCACCCCCTTTTGGCCCCTAACCGCCTGAGATCACAGCTATTAACTTCACGGTGTCGTCGTCTTGCAGGATCATCGCTTCGTTGATCAGCTTCCCATCGCGCACGGCCAGGACGGCCTGAGGGTCCAGCCCCACCTTCAGGATCGCATCCCGCACCGTCATCCCGGCCCGCAGGTCCCATTCCTGCTCTCGAAATATCACCTTAACCATGCTCTACTCCTTGTCACTGCGAAGTCCAGGGTACAACACAGTTAGTATAATGCAAAAAGCCGCCTGCGTCAACTAGGCAGGTGGCTTTTTGGGCATTACTGTGGTTTTCTTAAGCCTAAAGCTTCACCACGTTGGCGGCCTGAGGGCCTTTGGGGCTGCTCTCGACAGTGAACTCCACCCGGTCGCCTTCTTCCAGAGTGCGGAAACCTTCACTCTGGATGGCGGAGAAGTGGACGAACACATCGTCGCCGCCTTCGCGCTGAATGAAGCCGTAGCCCTTGTCACGGCTAAACCACTTTACCGTGCCCTGGATTCTTTCAGCCACGAGATGGTGCACCTCCTTCCCTCTGAAATGTCGTAGGGCGGAACAGTTTGTTCTTTGTCCTGCTTACCAACTCGCGCCGATTGGGCCACGGCTGTACAGAGACACCGCCCGAGGTCGTAGCAGCTCGGGCGGTTCGTCGTGATTGGCACTACGAAACAAGAACTTACTACGTCCTACACTTGATATGATAGCATACTTCCCTGCTTCTGTCAAATCGGATCTTTTTGGTTGTTGCCAAACGCGCCGAAATCTGATATACTACTACCTGGCAACCAAGACCTTTCGAGACGCCAGTGATAAATCTGAAGGGAGGTAAGGAGATGCGAGTAAACGAATTCGTCCGCTGCGAAAGATTTCCGTGTGCCGATGTAAGGCACGAGTGCTACATTGTTCCAGACACCGTCGTGGAACCGAGTGGGATTTCGGTAGCGATGATCTCGGAAGCTGCACCAGCCGGTCTTGACGACTACTACTACGCCGAAGGCAATCCCTTGTTTGCGCAAACCACCGTGCAGGCATTCAACGACGCGGGTGCAGATGTCTCGTCTATGCAGGACATCCTCGATCTGGGGGTGTACCTCACCACCGCTGTGAAATGCGGGAAAACGGGGTACGGCATAGAGACGAGCACGATCAAAGAGTGCTCCCTTATATTGGAGAAGGAATTGGCCCTGTTCCCCAACGTGCAAGTGTTTATGCTAATGGGGGACGTCGCCATCAAGGCCGTCAACTACATCGCCAAGAGGGCTGGTGAAGGAAGGGTGATTCCCGCCGGCTCCACGTACAAGATCCGAGGGCAGGAATACTTCTTCCAGGGGAAGAGGGTCTTCCCATCCTACCTCCAGGCAGGTCCCAGCTTCTTCATCGAGAAGAGCAAGAGAAGGATGATTGCCGAAGACATCGCTGCCGCACTGAGTCTGATAAAAAATCACCCCGAATAACTCCAACAAAAAAGCCACGTGCAGTTGATGCACGTGGCTTTTCTGTGTTCATGTGGCTCTTGTGGTCTAGATCCTCATCACGTTGGCGGCCTGAGGGCCTTTGGGGCTGCTCTCGATGGTGAACTCCACCCGGTCGCCTTCTTCCAGGTTGCGGAAACCCTCGCCCTGGATGGACGAATAGTGGACAAACACGTCATCGCCGCCTGCGCGCTGAATGAAGCCGTAGCCCTTGGAGCGGTTGAACCACTTTACTGTGCCCTGGATTCTCTCAGTCACTAGCTGGTACACCTCCTTCTCTGTGAAATGTTGTAGAGCGGAGCAGTTTGTTCTTCGTCCTGCTTACCAGCTCGCGCCGCCTGGGCCACGGCTGCACGACGAGAAGGCCCGAGGTCGTAAGGAGCTCGGGCTGTTCGTGTATTGGCACTCCGAAACAAGCACTTACTACGTCCTACTACTAATAATGATACCACATTTTCCCGATCTTGTCAAATCGGGTGGTATCTTGACGAATGCCCAGGGCCTATGACCACTCGCGGCCCGCCCCCTATCTCCCCCGACTCCTCAACTCCAACAAATAGGCATAGGCCTCGACAGCCGCCTTGGCCCCCTCGCCGATGTGCACTAACACCTGCTCGGAGATGTGGGTCACGTCGCCGGCAGCGAACACGCCAGGGTAGCTCGTGGCCCCGTATAGGTTGATCTTGATGCGACCTTCTTCTTGCTTACTATGCCAGCTCCGCCGGCAGCGGTGGAAT
>Ga0208828_1001145_pt1 | contig 10476 bp, 6 predicted proteins | sample Kivu_160m_FD_185487 | JGI IMG/M metagenome (GOLD analysis project Ga0208828, IMG submission 185487) | Freshwater microbial communities from Lake Kivu, Western Province, Rwanda to study Microbial Dark Matter (Phase II) - Kivu_160m (SPAdes)... | ecosystem: Environmental > Aquatic > Freshwater >... | reverse complement strand
CTATTCCAAGATCCTGGTGATGACGCCGGCGCCGACGGTTCGCCCACCTTCGCGAATGGCAAACCGCGACCCAGGCTCCAAGGCCACCGGCTCGATCAACTTCACATTCATGTTCACGCTGTCCCCAGGCATTACCATCTCCACCCCCTCCGGCAGCGTCACCGTCCCTGTCACGTCCATCGTCCGAATGAAAAACTGCGGCCGATACCCACCGAAGAACGGGGTGTGCCTGCCCCCCTCGTCCTTCCTCAACACGTACACCTCACCCAAAAACGCCGTGTGCGGCTTGATCGAACCAGGCTTGGCCAACACCATCCCCCGCTCCACCTCGTCTCGATCTATCCCCCGCAGCAAACACCCGATGTTATCTCCCGCCTGCCCTGTATCCAACGTCTTGTGGAACATCTCCACTCCCGTCACCACTGTCCTCTTGACATCATCCCGCAACCCCACAACCTCGATTTCCTCTCCTACCTTGACCGTTCCCCGCTCAACTCGACCCGTCACCACCGTCCCCCGGCCCTTGATGCTGAACACGTCCTCTACGGGCATCAAGAACGGTTTGTCCATCTCCCGAACAGGCGTCGGGATGTACTCATCCACCACTCTCAATAGCTCCCAGATACACTCATATTCCGGGGCCCCCGGATCGTTGGACTCGCTCATCATAGCCAAGAAGGCACTCCCTTGCACGATGGGTGTCTCATCACCAGGGAATCCATACTCGTCCAATAGCTCCCTCATCTCCAACTCCACCAACTCCAACAACTCGGGGTCGGCCATCTTGTCTACCTTGTTCAGAAACACGACCATCGAGGGCACCTCCACCTGCCGTGCCAACAACAAGTGCTCCCTCGTCTGGGGCATGGGCCCATCGTCAGCCGCCACCACCAGGATCGCCCCGTCCATCTGAGCCGCACCGGTGATCATGTTCTTGATGTAGTCACGGTGACCGGGGCAGTCTATGTGGGCGTAGTGGCGCTTCTCCGTTTCGTACTCCACGTGGCTGATGGCGATGGTCAAGCCCCTGGCCTTCTCTTCTGGGGCGGCGTTGATGACGTCGAAGGGAACGAACTTGGCCAATCCCTTCGTCCTCAGGGCCTTGGTCATCGCCGAAGTGAGGGTGGTCTTTCCATGTGCGACATGCCCGATCGTCCCCACGTTCACGTGTGGTTTTGTCCTCTCAAAATGCTCCTTGGCCATTGAAAGTCTCCTTTCGATTTCGGATTGTAGATTGCGGATTGCGGAATGTTCTGGGAGACATCATGCGAATCCGAAATCCGCAATTCCGCTAACGCTGCTATCCCTGGGCAAACCGCTCCATGACTTCTGGCGGCACCCGATCGTAGTAATCGAACTCCATAGTGAAAACCCCGCGGCCTTGCGTCCTCGAGCGCAGGTCGGTGGCATAGCCAAACATCTCTGCCAAAGGCACGTGGGACTGGATGGCTTGCAAGCCTCCGCTCAGGGGCCTCATGCCCTCGATCTGAGCTCCCCGCGCGCTCAGGTCGCCGATGATTTCGCCTGCAAACTCCTCCGGAGCTACCACTTCTAGCTTCATCACAGGCTGCAAAAGGACGGGGGTAGCCTGCTGCACGCCGCTTCTCAGGGCCATAGAAGCTGCGATCTTGAAGTCTATATCCGACGAATCCACCTCGTGGTAAGACCCATCCACCAACGTAGCTTTCAAGTCAACCAGCGGATAGCCTGCCAGGACGCCGCTATCCAAAGCTTCCCGCGCGCCCTGTTCTACGGCGGGGATAAACTGCTTGGGGATCGCGTTTCCCACGATCTTACTCTCGAACTGAAAACCCTGGCCCTTCTCCAGGGGTTCCAGTTCCAGCACAACGTGGCCGTAGTGGCCTCGCCCCCCTGTTTGGCGAACGAATCGCCCCTCGGCTCGCACCGGCTTGGTGATGGTTTCCTTGTAGGCCACCTGAGGCCGCCCCACGCCAGCCCTGACCTTGAACTCCCTCAACATCCGTTCGACCAGGACTTCCAGGTGCAGCTCCCCCATGCCGGAGATGATGGTCTGCCCTGTGTCCCCGTCAAGCCTCACTTTGAAAGTCGGGTCTTCTTCGGCCAAACGGTTGAGGGCCTCGGCCATCTTGTCCTGATCGGCCTCAGTGCGAGGCTCGATGGCCACCGAGATGACCGGTTCTGGGAACTTGATGCTTTCCAGGATAATCGGGTCGTTGAAGTCGCTCAGAGTCTCGCCGGTGAAAGTGTCTTTGAGCCCCAGAGTGGCCCCAATGTCGCCGGCCAGCACCTGGTCTATTTCCTCACGGCGGTTAGCGTACATACGCACCAGACGGCCGACGCGCTCTTTGATGTTCTTGTTGGTGTTGCGCACCGCCCGCCCGGCTGTCACCTGGCCCGAGTACACCCGGAAATAGGCCAGACGGCCCACATAAGGGTCAGTAACTATTTTAAAGACCAGAGCGGCCAGAGGTTCTGTCTCGTCAGCAGGACGCTTCTCCTCTGCGCCAGTCTTGGGGTTTATCCCGGTGATGGGAGGTATGTCCTGCGGCGAGGGCAGGTAGTCTACCACCGCATCCAACAAGAGCTGCACACCCTTGTTTCGCAGCGCCGACCCACAGAGCACAGGCACCAATTCACCCTTCAGGGTGGCCTGGCGCAGGGCACGTCGCAACTCCTGGGCGGTGATCTCTTCGCCCTCCAGATACTTGATGGTAAGGACCTCGTCGGTCTCGGCCACCTTTTCCAGCAGGATGTCGCGCCATTGGGCTACCTCCTCCTGCAATTCGATCGGTATCGGGCTGACCTCCGGTTGGGCACCCAACTCGTCGCCGTAGCAGACGGCCTGCATGTTAATGAGGTCTACCACGCCGCGAAATGAGCTCTCGGCCCCGATGGGTACCTGCAGGGCCACAGGATTGGCCCCCAGCCGCTCCTCGATCATTTCTATCGTGCGCCACAGGTCGGCTCCCAGGCGGTCCATCTTGTTGACGAAGCAGATGCGTGGCACCCCGTAGAAATCGGCCTGCCGCCAGACGGTCTCCGATTGGGGTTCCACGCCCGCCACGGCATCGAATAGAACGATGCCCCCGTCCAGAACTCGCAAGCTACGCTGCACCTCAACCGTGAAGTCTATGTGGCCTGGTGTATCAATGATGTTAATCTGATGATCGCGCCAATAGCAGGTGATGGCCGCAGCAGTGATGGTGATGCCCCTCTCTCGCTCCTGATCCATCCAGTCGGTGACCGTGGTCCCATCGTCCACGTCCCCCATGCGATGAGTACGGCCTGTGTAAAAGAGCACTCGCTCAGTGACGGTGGTTTTGCCCGCGTCTATGTGGGCAATGATGCCTATATTGCGCATCCTTTCCAAAGGGTATTCTCTAGGCATATCCAATCAAGCTCAAAATCCAAAGTTCAAAGCTCAAACGCCCTTGCGTTCTTTGGATTTTGGGCTTTGAGTTTTGGATTTCTTGTGTTACCACCGGTAGTGAGCGAAGGCCTTGTTGGCTTCGGCCATTTTGTGAGTGTCGTCCTTCTTTTTGATGGTGGCCCCGGTACCCTGCGCCGCATCCATCAGTTCGCTGGCCAATTTCTCGGCCATGGACTTGCCTGGACGACTGCGAGCCGATTGCACCAGCCAGCGCATGGCCAGCGAGATCCGTCGGTCGGATGGCACCTCCATCGGAATCTGATAGGTCGCCCCGCCCACTCGCCGGGGCTTCACCTCCAGAACTGGGGCTGCGTTGTTGACGGCCTGTTCAAAGACCTCCAAAGGGTTCTTCTTCATCCTGTCTTCGATGATGTCCAGTGAATCATACAGGATTCTGGCCACCAAGCTCTTCTTGCCACCTTTCACCAGCTTGTTAATGAACTTGGCCACCAATACATTGTTGTACTTTGAGTCGGGCCTCGTCTCCCGCTTGGCAGGACGATAGCGTCTGGGCATGATAAACTCCTATTTCTTGGGCATCTTGGCACCATACTTTGAACGCCCCCTGCTGCGAGCCTCGACGCCGGTGGCATCCAGGGTCCCTCGGATCACATGGTAGCGAACACCCGGCAAGTCTTTCACGCGGCCGCCCCGGATCAGGACAACGGAGTGTTCCTGCAAGCCATGCCCTTCGCCGGGAATGTAGGCCGTGACCTCGACGCCGTTGGTGAGACGCACCCGCGCGATCTTGCGCAGAGCAGAGTTGGGCTTCTTGGGGGTCATTGTTTTGACCTGAGTACAGACGCCTTGCTTCTGGGGCGCCCCTTTGGAACGCCACTCTCTCTTCTGCTTCAGGGCGTTGAAGGTGTGATGCAAAGCAGGAGCCTTGCTCTTCTTTCTTTGCGCCTTCCGTCCTTTTCTGACCAGTTGGTTAATGGTTGGCAAGTTACGCCCTCCTCTCCAGGGGGATCCATTCACCGAACGAGGCCATCGTTAAAGAGTCGCGATGGCCTCGTCTTCAACCTACGCGCCCATCATGAAGTGAGCTAAACAGCCGCCGGTAGCTCACAGTGTCAAATTAATAGTATAGCACAAATGGCGAAAAAGGGCAAATCAAACCCCTCACCTTTGTGGCCCTCTCCCGTATCCGGGCAAACCCAGGCCCAGACCAAGCCGAGGAAGCTTATCCGTATCCTCGTCCTTCCCAAACTTGAGGACCTCGCCGCTATCACTGATGGCCTCCACAGAGAGGCCCAGGCTCTGTAGCTCCTTTACCAGAACCTTAAAAGAGGCTGGCACGCCCGGTTCCTGGATCTCCTCTCCCTTGACGATGGCCTCATAAGTCCTCACTCGCCCTACGACGTCGTCGGACTTGACGGTAAGCATTTCCTGCAAGGTATGGGCAGCTCCATAGGCCTCCAGGGCCCATACTTCCATCTCCCCGAATCGCTGGCCACCAAACTGGGCCTTGCCCCCCAAGGGCTGCTGGGTGACCAGGGAGTACGGCCCCGTGGAGCGGGCGTGTACCTTGTCTTCCACCAGGTGAGCCAACTTCATCATGTGGATCACGCCAACCGTCACCGGCTGATCAAAAGGCACGCCGGTTTTGCCACCGTAGAGGATGGTCTTGCCTAGAGTGGGCAAAGGTATACCGGTCTCCTTACTCACCCGCCAGGCCTCCTGCTGCACTTCCTCATCACTCAAGGTCGCAGGTCGCAGGTCACAGGTCGCACAGACTTGAGACCTGAGACTTGAGGCTTGTTCCTCCAGCCAAAGGCGCAGGCAGACCACACGCACTCGACGGTCGGCCTCCTCTTGTTCGAGCCGCGAGCGCTGGTCATTCTCAAAGACCAAGATCTCCTCCGGGTCGTAGTCTTGCTCTTTCAGCCACTCTCGAAGGACACAGCGCCGGGCATAGATTCGGTCCAGGGCCAGGGCTTCCTCGTCGTACCCCTTCCCCTCTAGCCATTGACTGATGTAGAGAAGGCGGGCCTCTTCGTCATCATCCAGGGACTCAGGATCGTACCCTATCTCCTTGAGCCATTGCCAGGCCCGCTCCGTGCTTTTCTCCCAGGCCGTATCAATGAGCCAGGCCCGCGCCAGTTCTGCGGCAATCTCATCCTCGTCAGCTCCATCGAAAACGGGCGAGATGGCCCGGAATCCCAGCCGATCAGCGGCCCAACCCAGGTGGGTCTCCAGGACCTGGCCGATGTTCATCCGGCCCGGCACACCCAAGGGGTTGAGAATGAGCTCCACTGGAGTGCCATCGGCCAGGTAAGGCATGTCCTCAATAGGCAGCACCCTGGAGATCACCCCCTTGTTGCCATGGCGGCCAGCCATCTTGTCGCCCTCGGTGAGCTTGCGCCGCTGAGCCACGCTAACCCGCACCATTTTGTCCACGCCCGCCGGCAGGTCTCGGTGTTCATCGCGGGTGAAGATCTTCACGTCAACCACCCTGCCTCGCTCACCGTGGGCCAGGCGCAGGCTCGAATCCTTGACCTCCCGGGCCTTTTCGCCAAAGATGGCTCTGAGGAGTTTCTCCTCAGGGGTCAGCTCCTTCTCACCCTTGGGAGTGATCTTGCCCACCAAAATGTCATTGGGTCCCACCTCTGCCCCGATGTACACGATACCATGTTCATCGAGGTTCTTGAGGGCATCCTCTCCCACATTGGGGATGTCGCGAGTGATCTCCTCAGGACCAAGCCTGGTGTCGCGGGACTCGATCTCGTATTTCTCGATATGAAGGGAGGTGAACTTATCGCCTCGCACTAAGCTCTCACTGACCAGAACGGCATCCTCATAGTTGCCACCCTCCCAGGACATGAACGCGACCAGCACGTTCTGCCCCAGGGCCAGTTCACCGCTCTCGGTAGACGAGGAATCGGCCAAAACGTCTCCCTTCCTGACCCGTTCACCCTTGCTCACAACGGGGCGCTGATCAATACAAGTGGATTGATTGGAACGGTTGTATCGCCGCAGGGGGTACACCTGGCGGCCATTGCTGCCGGCCAGCACGACTTGGCGGCCGGTGGCGCTTATCACCTCGCCATCCTGTCGAGCCCAAACCACCTGACCCGAGTCAATGGCCGCGTCCCACTCCATGCCGGTGCTCACCAGGGGCACCTCAGGTGTGACCAGGGGAACCGCCTGGCGCTGCATGTTTGAACCCATCAGCGCCCGGTTGGCGTCGTTGTGCTCCAGGAAAGGAATGAGGGCCGCCGAGATGCCCACTATCTGCTTGGGCGAGACATCCATGTAGTCTACCCTGTCGGCCAACTCAAACAGGAACTTCTGGCTGCGCCGCACAGAGACGCGGCGGTTGACGAACTGCCCTTTCTCATCCAGGAGGGCGTTGGCCTGGGCAATGGTGTATTTGTCCTCCTCGTCGGCCGAGAGATAGACGATCTCGTTGGTGACCACGGGCCTGATCTTGACCCCCCCCTCTATCCCCCCCGTCGGGGGGGAGGAAAGGGGGGGCAACGGCAGGGCAGCGATGCGCCTGGCCAGCTCCGGGGTAATGACCGTTCCCGCCTCTGCCACCATCTCGCCGGTATCGGGATCGAGAATCTCTTCCCGCAAGGTCTTATCCACCAATTGCTCGTACTCGTTGGGCACAGTTCTGATGACCTTGCGATACGGGGTTTCGATGAACCCAAAGTCGTTCACCTTGCCATAGGTAGCCAGCCGACCGATGAGGCCGATGTTGGGCCCTTCGGGGGTCTCGATGGGGCAGATGCGGCCATAGTGACTGTGGTGCACATCGCGCACGTCGAAGCCCGCCCGCTCGCGCCTCAGCCCGCCTGGACCCAAGGCCGACAGGGTCCGCTTGTGAGTGAGCTCTGCCAGGGGGTTGGTCTGCTCCATGAACTGGGACAACTGGCTGCCGCCGAAGAACTCGCGGATGATGGCCACCACCGGGCGGATGTTGATTAGACCCACGGGGGTAACCTGCTCCGGGTCGCGGATGCTCATGCGTTCCTTCACCACCCGCTCCATGCGCCTGAAGCCGACGCGCAACTTGTTCTGGATGAGCTCGCCCACGGTCTTGATTCGACGATTGCCCAGATGGTCTATGTCATCGGGCTCTTCCACCCCGTTGTTGATGCGGATCATGCGCTCCACCAGTCTCACCAGGTCTTCTTTGGTGATGGTGCGTAGCTCAAGAGGTATGTTCAGGCCAAGCCGCTGATTGAGCTTATAGCGCCCTACCCTCTCCAAGTCATAGCGTTGCTGGTCAAAGAGCTGGGCACGGAGATACTCCCTGGCATTGTCCAGGGTTGGCGGATCGCCAGGGCGCATCTTCTTGAAGAACTCCAGCAGGGCCTCATCGGCCACGGTGCGACCATTTTTCAGTTCCCACTCCGGCTCTTGCTGGATGGTGGTGGCGATGTACTGATGGTCGGGCATATTGTCAACGTCCCTGAACAGCTCGAACAGCTCCTCGTCGGTTCCCTCCTTGAGAAGCTCGCTGTCCGTACCGTCGTCCACCGCTGCCAGGGCGCGCAGCAGGATAGTCACCGGGAAGGTGCGCTTGCGGTTGAACTTGATGATCATGTAGTCGCTCTTGCGGGTCTCGAACTCCATCCACGCCCCGCGGTCAGGGATGAGCTTCGCCGTGCTGAGCAAGCGCCCCGTCGTCCGATCCTCCTCGACGTCCAAGTAGGCGCCGGGCGAGCGAATCAACTGGCTGACCACCACTCGTTCGGTGCCATTGATGATAAACGTGCCGCTTTCGGTCATGATGGGGAAATCGCCCATGAAGATCTCCTGCACCATGGGTTGGTCGAGTTCCCTGTTATAGAGCATGACCTTGACGTACAGAGGAGCGGCGTAGGTGATATCCCTCTCCAGGCACTCCTTCTCGGTATATTTGGGCTCCTCGAAGCGAAAGTCCAGGTCGAACTCCTCGCTCAACTGGCGGTTGAAGCCAGGAAAGTGAAGCTCGAGGTTCCTGCCGTAACTGACGATGGGCGAGATTTCATTGAATAGTTCCCGCAGGCCGACCTCCTGAAACCACTTGAAAGAGCTCAACTGCAACTCGATCAAGTTAGGCAAGCCATGTACGTCTGATATTCTGGCATACGATTTGCGACCAAGATCACTGATCATAAGCTACCTCTGGTTTTGCCTCTCCGCAAGCAAAGAAAGTACCTTACCTTGCACATTGGACAAGAACCACGAAGACACAAAGAATCTTTGTGTCCTTTGTGACCTTTGTGGTTCAATTCATTCTTGGTTCTGGCTTGTCCACGTTAGGGTAACAAGCGCAAGTTTATATTATAGCCATTTTCTATATTTTTGTCAAACCACGTTTTTCTGCAACGTGGGCAGCGATGAATTCGTACACCCGCGCCCACATCGCCTGGCGTTCGCTGTCCACGGTGATACAGTGGCCAGAGTTCGGCCACCAGACGATCTCCTTTTCATCGCTGCCAAGCTCCTCGAAGATGAGGCGGGCGCTGTCGGCGGGAATGTGGTGGTCCTTTTCCCCCTGCATGATCAGGGCCGGCACCTTGACCTGAGAGAGCTCCTGCCTGACCAGGCGCAATAGCTTTCCCAGGCTGACGATGCAGCGGACGGGGAGCACCGGGTAGGAGAAGATACGCTCTTCGGCCTCGGGGTCAGTCAGGTCCGACTCGATATTGGGAGTGACCCAGCGCAAGAAGTGCTGAGCTAAGGGCAAGAAGCGAAAGTGCCAGTCGGCGATATAAGCTGGAGCGGACATGGCGACGATCCCGGCCACGGAACGATTAGCCGCCAGGTGCAGAGTGATCAACCCACCCATGGATAGGCCGGTGACAAAAACCTGGTCGCAGCGCCCTTGTAACTCTCGCAACCCCTCCTCGGCTGAGGCCACCCAGTCACGCCAAGTGGTCGTGGCCATGTCCTCAGGCGTGGCGCCGTGGCCGGCCAGCCGCACTCCCAGCACGGTCAGCCCGTGTTGGGCCAGGTACTCCCCCATGGGGCGCATCTCCGGCGGACTGCCGCTGAAGCCGTGGATGAGCAGGCAGCCGGTGGGGCCGCCTTCGAAGAAAAACGGATTTAGATCCAGAGCTTTCGTAGACATAGCAAACACCTCCAAATCGCGCTCGGTCAGACCTTCGCCCATCAAGAAACACCCCCTGAGTTCCCCCAAGTTCCCCCAAGTTCCCTCAAGTTCCCTCAAGTTGCTCTGAGTTACTCTGAGTTCAAATCCAACATCGCCTCATACATGGCCAGAATATTCTCCGGCGGAACGTCCGCCTGGATGTTGTGACTGGGGGCAAAGATGTAGCCACCTCCCTGACCCAGGATGGCCACGATACGCTTGACCTCTTCCTTGACTACCTCCGGCGTGGCAAAAGGGAGAATCCGCTGCACGTCCATCCCCCCGTGGAAGATCAACTGCTGGCCGAACTCCCGCTTGAGGGCCGCCGGGTCCATCCCCTGGGCAGAGGTCTGGATGGGGTTCAGGATGTCCACCCCCACGTCAATCAGGTCCTGCACGAGAGGGAAGACGCTGCCGCAGGTGTGGTGCATGATTTTGGCCTCGGTGCGCGAATGGATGAAGTCGTACAGTTCCTTGTGGCGGGGCTTGATCAGCCGGCGGTAGAGAGCCGGCGAGATGAGGGGACCGGTCTGCATCCCCAGGTCATCCCCCAGGGCCACGATCTGAACGTAGGGGCCCACTGCCTCCAGGTAGACGTCGTAGAATTCGATGTACAGCTCCAGCAGGGTGTCCAGGAGAGCGGTGGCGAAGGGTTCGTCGCTGACCAAGTCTATCATGAAGCGCTCGAAGCCCCGCATCCACAGGGCCTGCTCGAAGAGGCCGCCGCCCAGGAAGTCGGCCACCAGGGCGTAGTCGGTTTCCTCGTAGAGGCGCTGGGCCTCCTCGGCCAGGCCGGCCACCCGCGCCGGATCGTGAGGGTCGGGCCAGGGATAGTGCCGCAGGTCTTCCACCGTGGCGTCCGCCAGCGGATGCCCCACCATCTCCCAGTACAGCTCGGTGCGCTGCCGCCGCATCCCCCACTCATCCACGTAGGTTTCGTCGCTATCTGCGGGCAAAGCGGCGGCGCACCGAGCTG
>Ga0208828_1001143_pt1 | contig 10500 bp, 10 predicted proteins | sample Kivu_160m_FD_185487 | JGI IMG/M metagenome (GOLD analysis project Ga0208828, IMG submission 185487) | Freshwater microbial communities from Lake Kivu, Western Province, Rwanda to study Microbial Dark Matter (Phase II) - Kivu_160m (SPAdes)... | ecosystem: Environmental > Aquatic > Freshwater >... | reverse complement strand
AGAATAGCCTTTCTGTTCCTCGAGCACAGTCCAGGCATAGACGTAATATGCATCCCAGGAGTCATCCGCACCGCTCACAATAACGGGACTGTCGCCATATCGGCGCCAATAAATTCCATCCAGAGAGTAGGCTAAGGCGGTGGCTTCCGTCTCGCCGGGGAGGCAGTTTTGCGGAGCAACATCGTAGTACATGAGATATTTATGTCCCATGGGATTTCGATCATGCCAATTCGGATATCCATTGGAATTATAGATTACTGCACCCGGGCCATAGGTGCCATACCACCAGTTAAATTCGCCGGTGATTAGAGGATAAGATGGATCTTGTGATATCGGTTGATCATTGACCCAATTTACGCCGTCCGCTGATTCGGCATATCTGATCGTCTCATGCGTATAAGGCCAGACATCGGGATCGGCATACCACATTTTATAATAAACCGGTTCTTTTTGCTTTGGGTGTCTTTTACCCTTGTTCAGAAATCCGTTGGGATCGTAGACAACTTTGCAGTGATAACTCACATTTCCCTCGACGATTCCAAAATCGGTCCAATTGATTCCATCATCGGAGTAAGCGAATCCGACCTTGCTATCACTCGTGCCATACCACATTTTATATTTAGCGCTGATTCCGTGCTCCGAGAAATTACTCCAATCATACAAAACGCTCGGATAATATGCTTTTGGTCCACCATTTTGTTGACCAAAGACCGGATTACTACTGGATTCCGTCCAGGAAAGATTTGGTTGTGCATCGGCTAATAAGGTGCAAAATAAAATCACGCAGAATGCCCGCCAGGTGATTGTGCTACTCATGACGATTCCCTCCGTTCATTTTAAAGTAATTTTTGAAATAGAATAAAATACAAACTCCCGTGAAATACACTAAACAACCTGATATAAACTAATTGAATATTCTATAAAATATTTCAGATTGTCAAGAAATAAATCCGGGTAACCAGCCTGGATCGCCAAATGATTCAAATTCTTTATTGATATTTCTTCCGGTTTTAATTAATCTTTGTTAGGATTGAAAGGTGATCAAGATGAAAGCCATGCTGCTTAACCGGATTGTAGATATTGCTTTAGATCCTCATCCGTTGGAGGCGGCCGGTTTACCAGTCCCTCAGCCGGCGAATAATGAGTTGCTGATTCGGATCCATACCTGTGGTGTTTGTCATACCGAACTGGATGAGATTGAAGGTCGCACTATGCCGCCGCATTTCCCGGTGATTCCTGGTCATCAGGTAGTTGGCAGAATTGCCGCAGTCGGTTCAAAAGTCCAGAATTATGCTGTCGGGGAACGAGTAGGAGTGGCTTGGTTTTATTCATCTTGCGGTTACTGCGAGTATTGCCGGTCAGGCAATGAGAATCTATGTGCCAAATTTAAGGCAACCGGGCGGGATGCTGATGGCGGTTACGCTGAATATATGGTGGTGCCGGAAAGTTCGGTGTGTCGCATTCCGGAAGTATTCAGTGACAGCGAAGCGGCTCCGCTGCTGTGTGCTGGCGCGATTGGTTATCGTTCCTTGCGGCTGTGCAATTTGAAAGATGGGCAGCTGCTTGGGCTAACCGGTTTTGGAGCCTCGGCGCATCTGGTGCTGAAAATGGTTCGCTTTCAATTCCCACATACCAAAGTATATGTTTTTGCCCGCAGTGTGGTGGAACGTCAGTTTGCCCTGAGTTTGGGCGCAGCCTGGGCTGGTGATACCTCTGATATTCCCCCGGATTTATGTCGTGCAATTATTGATACGACACCGGTTTGGAAGCCGGTTGTGATGGCATTAAAACACCTTGCGCCGGGCGGCAGATTAGTGATTAATGCGATCCGCAAGGAGGAATTGGATAAGGATTTTCTATTGAACCTGAATTATCCGCAGCATCTTTGGCTGGAAAAGGAGATAAAGAGTGTGGCAAATGTGACCCGACGGGATGTGATGGATTTTTTAGAATTGGCAGCTAAAATACCCATTAAACCACGGGTAACAGAATATTCACTGGGCGAGGCAAACAAGGCTCTCTATGAGCTGAAGCAAGGTCGAACTGTCGGGGCTAAGGTGCTGAAAATTTTCCAGCCCGAATAACCTTATCGTATTTTTTATCCAGAATAAATAATTGTCCTGAAATTCAAGCTGAGTAGATCCTGGAGCTATTATCCGGCTGCCGCTCGATAGGAACCGAGAACTTTCAGCAGGGAAGTGATCTCTTCTAAGTGTCGGATCGCATTGACACAGCGTTCCTCCTGCATATTACCCGCGAAATCAAGGTAAAAGAGGTATTTCCAACGTTTGCCGCGGATTGGACGTGACTCGATTTTGAGCAAGTCAATGTCGCGCAGGGCAAAGACACTCAGGCTTTTGAAAAGCGCCCCCGGAATATTTTTCATTGAGAAGACAATCGAGGTTTTATTGGCGTCTTGCTGTTCACCGGCAGTCAGGGCAATAATATGAAAGCGAGTATAATTATCGGGATTGTCTTCAATTTCTTCACGGACAATCTGCATTCTGCATTCAACCGCTGCTTCGCGGCTGGCAATTGCCGCGGCATTTAATAATTTGCGATCCCGAATGTCTTTGACGCTGCCAGCGGTGTCATAACTGGCGATCGTCTCAATTTCCGGTATCGAGGATAGAAACAGACGACACTGCTCCAGCGCCTGAGGATGAGAGTGGACGACCCGAATATCCTTCAACTGGACTCCGGGATTGGTGATGAAATGCAGCGAAACACGCAGCGATATTTCACCAACAACCACAACCCGGGAATTAACGATCAGATCAAGCGTTTGATAAATACTTCCGGTGGTCGAATTTTCAACTGGGATAATCCCAAAGTTGCTCTTCCCATTCTCAACGGTTTTGAAGACATCCTGAAACTGGCGACAGGGGAGCGTTACGATTTCCTCCCCGAAATATTTTCGGGCAGCAATCTCACTAAATGCATAATGAGTTCCCTGAAAGGCTACGACCGGTTTGTGGGCAATTGTCATAATTCGATTCCTTTGCGGGCTTTAATCCCGGCTTGATAATAGTGTTTTATTTCCTGCATGTCGGTTACCAGATCGGCAGCTGCGATTAGCCGGGGATGAGCCTTCCGACCGGTAATAATTATTTCGACATGTTGGGGCTTATTGTGAATAATTTTTAAGAGATCATCAATCGAAAATAATTGATAGTAGACGGCGATATTGGCTTCGTCGAGAATGACTATATCGTAGTTGCCAGTCTGGATAATTTTATCTACCTCGGTCAATCCCTTTTGAGCCAGTTTGACATCATCTTCAGTTGGTTGGTTGATGATAAAACAGTCGCGACCATACTGCCGGATGGTAATTTCAGGGAATCTTTCCCGAATAGTTTTTAATTCACCGTATTCCATCCCCTTGACAAATTGGGCGATAAAGACCTTGAGTCCGGCGCCGACTGCCCGCAGGGCAAGTCCAAGCGCAGCGGTAGTTTTACCCTTGCCATTACCCGTGTAGACTTGTACTAACCCTTGCATCGCTTGACCCGTCTGAAATTTGAATTAATTTAGCATGATTTTTGACAATCGGAAAAGGAGAGATAAACTTATGTTAGTTAAGCTTGACTCCTTATTACTCAATGATTATTTCCCCTTGTATCTTATGATTAGCTAAACTAATATAAACCTAAATGAAAAACATCTATTTTAAATGAGGTATACTATGAAGCTGACCTGGGATTCGATTGCCGCTTTGAATTTAGCGCTGAGTGTCCTGATCCTGGTGTTAGGGATTCGAGCCGCTCGGCAGGGTAAGGGAACAACGCCCTTGTGGATTGGTATTGCTTTTGGGTTGTTTGCCTTGTCGCATTTAGCGGAGCTCTTAGGATTAAAACAATCCTTTACCGAAGTATTGGTAATAATCCGCACCCTGGGCTATCTGCTCATCGTCTTTATTCAGTACAAATTAGCGAGTGCACCGCCGGTTAAAACCGAGGATTTGCCGGAAAAACTATAGCCGATGACGATCCGAAATGCCTGCCCGGAAGATAACCAGGCACTGTTAGAATTATCCCGCCAAGCCCCGATGGCGGCTGATTTAGTCGTCAGTGTGGACCGGTCGCCGGATTATTTTTGTCTCTCCAATCTGCAGGGCGAAAATCCGGTTATTTACGTTGCTGAGAAGGATGGCAAAATCATTGGTTCTGTCGGTTTTTCTTTTCGCACTGTTTTTTTTAAAGGAGCACCGTTAGAGATAGCCTATATCGGGGGAATCAAAGTTGATCGGGATTTTCAGAAATCGCTAGTCGCCTTTCGCCTGATGAAACAGGTGGCTGATTTTCTTGATCGGTCGCCAGTGAAATGTGCGATTATTCTGGTAATTGGTAAAAATGCAGCCATGGACGCCTTGCTTTCCGGGCGAGCCGGCATCCCTGTTTTTGATCGTATTGCTCAATATCAGATTAAATATCTACTCCCGGTTCGCTTTTATCGGCTGTCTGAAAAACATCTAATTCGCCCCGCTACTCGAGCGGATCTTAAGGAATTGAGCGTCCTCTTTAAACAATTCTATCAGAATTACGAATTATCACCAAGTTGGGATGAGGATTATCTATCGGCACGTTTTCAGGAACCGGGTTTTCGGCTGGAAAACAGCTGGTTGCTGGTGAAGGATAATCGGTTTATCGCCGCCGTTGGTTTGTGGGATCAGTCGACATTTAAGAATACCATCGTGACACATTACGGTGGCAAGTACACGTTGTTATCGCGGCTACTGCGTCCGATGAATATATTACCAGCGAAAAATTGTCCACTGTCAGAAATCTGCCTGCGTTATTTGGTATGGGTGGAGCAATATCCTGAGGCGGGTCGAGTTTTGGTTCGCTGGCTACTCAAAAATCAAACCCGCAACTACCGATTTGTACGGTTTGGTTATCATAATCAATCGGTCTACTCGGCGCTGCTAAAACAATTTTGGGGCTTTACCGTCTCGGTTAATCTGTATTGTGCTTTCCGAACGGGTGATCCCGATCGAGTTGGGATGATTGAGTATTTACGAAAATCTCCAGTCTGGGAGGATCTGGCATTACATTGAATAAGACCCGATCTGAAGAATTATATTTTATTGTGAATCTATTAGCCGGCGGCGGCAAGGCACGGAGTAAATGGGAGAAATTCCACGAACAGCTTTTAACGAAAAAATATGCAATTCGCTGCAATCTGACTCAAAGTAAAGGGCATGCAATTGAGTTAGCCCGGCAGGCGGTCAGAGATGGAATCAAACGGATATATATTTTCGGGGGAGACGGGACACTCAACGAGGTCTTGAACGGCGTCATCGAAAATGATCGCCTGCTCAATCCCGATCTCGAACTGATTTTTTTGACTGCCGGTAGCAGTTGTGATGTGGAAAAAATGTTTCCGCAGCCAAAGCCGCTGGTAGACCGGATTGCGTCGCATCAAGCCTACTTGGTGGATGTCGCCAAAGTTATTTGTCATGATGTAAATGGCACTCAGCAGACCCGCTATTTCCTAGCTAATTCCAGTATTGGAGTAATCAGTCAGGCGGTTGAATTATTTAACCAAAAAACACCGTTTATGTCTTTTTTGAAGCGAGTCAATATTGATGTTGCGGTAATTTATGCCGGGCTAAAAAATATCCTGAAATTCGGGAATTTTGGGAGTGAAATTGTCATTGATGAGCAGGTAAAATTAAGTCGTACACTCAAGAATCTTACGATCTTTAAATGCCCGTATTTTGGCGGGGGCATGAACTATGGCGTCCAGACGGCTTTTGATGATGCCAGACTGCATATTGCCTTAATGAATCAGATGAATTGTCTGCAAACACTAATGTGTATCGCGGCTCTCTATAATGGCACGATTCTGAAAAAAAAGCAGGCGGAATATCATCAGGGCAATCGGGTAAAAGTTATCACGCAAGGATTATCGGTTGTCGTCGAAACCGACGGCGAGATTGTTGGTTATCCGCCTTGTGAGTATTCGATTCTGCCAAAAATGCTTCGGTTGATTGTATAGTTATATTTTTTATATTTCGTAATAATTGAGGGAGTCAGCATTCTTGAATCATAATTCGAAGTTACTTCAGAGAATCAAAGAAAATCTGCGCGGAACAGTTCTGGTTGATGAACCACTTGCTAAGCATACCTCTTTTAAAATTGGCGGACCTGCCGATTTTTATATTATGCCGAGTGATGAGGCAGACCTGCTGACCTTGCTCGATTTGTGTCAGAGCGAGGGGATTCCCCGATATACTATTGGAAGAGGGACTAATTTACTGGTGAGTGATGCGGGCTTCCGAGGAATAGTAATTGACCTTTCCCGAGCCTGCTCTAATTTTCGGATTGAAGATTCGCTGGTTATTGCTGGTGCGGGAATTCTGATCAAAGACCTGATTACGCGAAGTATGGCATCCGAATTAAGTGGTGGGGAGAGGCTATCTGGAATTCCAGGCAGTGTCGGCGGTGCGGTGATTCTGAACGCCGGTGCGTTTGGGAGTGAGGTTAAAGACATCCTTGCTGCGGTGAAATTGGTTGATGCTGATAACAAGATTAAGAATGTATCCCGAGATCGAATTGTGATGAGCTACCGCCAGACTGATATTGCACCTGATGCTATCGTTCTGGAAGCAAGTTTTGACCTGCAACCGGGAGTCAGGTCGGAAATTGAGAAAATTCGAAAGGAGATTTTGGCTTGCCGACAGGCAAAGCAACCCCTCTTGCTGCCCTCAGCCGGCTCGGTGTTTAAACGTCCACCGGGGGATTACGCCGGGCGGCTGATCGAAGAGGCGGGACTGAAGGGCTTGCGGGTCGGCGCTGCGATGGTTTCGGAAAAGCATGCTAATTTTATTGTCAATTGCGGTGCGGCAAGTGCCAGTGATGTCTATCGGCTAATTACCGAGATTCAGGAAGTTATTTTGAAACGTTTTGGAGTCTTGCTGGAACCGGAAGTCCGGCTGCTGGGCTTCTAAGAATCTTGATCAAAATTAGTTATTAGATAATCATTAATTCCGATAAGTATAATTTAATGGGGATGGTAAAGAGATGAAGGTACTGTTAGTTTATAATCCTTTCGCCGGTCACGGCTGGGGCAAGAAAATTCTACCTGAAGTGGAAGCTTATTTTCAGGAAAAGGAAATCGAGTTTGACTTGCGGACTACCGCTTTTCATGGACATGGCATTCAGATTGTTCAGGAAGCTGTCTTGAATCAGTATGCTGGCGTTGTGGCGGCAGGTGGCGATGGAACTTTGTATGAGGTAATTAACGGCTATTTTCGGAATCCTGACAATCACAAAATCCCAATCGGCATTTTGCCAATTGGGACTGGCAATGCCTTTGCCCGCGATTTAGAATTGCAAAATACTCAATGGCGCGAGGCGATTGAGATTATTGCTTGCCGTTCACCGCGCCTGACGGATGTTGGAATGTTCATCTCGCAGGGTGAGACTTACTATTTTCTGAATATCTTAGGGCTTGGCTTTGTGGCTGATGTGACCGAGATTGCCCACCACCTGAAGATTTTTGGGAATATTTCTTACACTCTCGGTGTATTTTATAAAACGGTCTTTTTGAATAGTTTTCCTTTAAGTATAATTCTTGATGGTCAAGAGCTGCAAAGAGATAGCATTTTTGTCGAGATCTCGAATACCCGTTGGACCGCTAATTTTTTGATGGCGCCTGCGGCTGAGACAGATGACGGCTATCTCGATGTTACCATTTTGAATAAGTTGGGGCGAGTCAAACTCCTGCAGAGTTTCCCTAAAATTTTTACCGGCGAGCATATCCATATTGATGAGGTGGAAACAGTTAAGGCAAAATCAATCAAAGTCACAACTGCGATTCCGAAAGTTTTAACTCCTGATGGTGAATTAATGGGCACCACCCCGATCGAAGTCCGTTGCCTGCACCAGGCAGTCCCGATTTTTTGGCGCTAGAATATTTTATCGGCTATAATCATCGTTTCAATTCTGTTGAATGATTTTGTTGAGCGATTGTATAACTATTGGCGCAGTTTCGATCGCTTTATTATCTGTGATTCGGCGGGCGAGCGCTTCGAATTCCCGGGAGTGCTCCGATAGTGTCGGAGCATTTCCGAACGGAGTGAGGAAAGAAACAGAATGAGGGAAAAAGATCTCTCAATTCTCCTTTATTGTGTTCCAAACCGCAAAATTAATATAATATTTGCGGTTTAAATCGCAGAGGTTATTTTTTATTCTATGATTAATCGGGAGTGTACCAACGGTATTTGAACATTTCCGAACGAAGTGAGGAAAGACCTGCAACCTGCCGGTTGCATGCGTCAATATTGTTGACGCACTCCAATTCCTAACACAGTAAGGAAAGTAATCACAACCTGGCGGTTGTGTGCATCACCACCGTTGACGTTCCCCAGAAACTGCATCAAAAAACTCCAGTTTCAGAAAAAGCTTGCCCAAAATTAATCTTGATTTTGTATATTAGGGGAAAGAAAGCAAAATCATGCAGAAATTTGCTCCAAGTCTTTTGTGAAAGGTTTGAAAATGAGCAACTTTTTTCGAATCGGCTTTATTACTCTCATCCTGATTTCGACTCTGCAACTCTATTCTCAGACTAAGACTACTCTCGCCGTCCTTGACCTCGACGCCAAGGGTTTGGAAAAAACTCAAGCTGAAATCCTGACCAATCGTCTGCGCAGCAATGCCGTCAGCCTTGGTATTTATGAAGTTGTCGAGCGCCAGAAGATGCAGGAAATCTTAGACGAGCAAGAATTTCAGCTCTCCGGCTGTACCACAGATGCCTGTGCGGTGGAGGTTGGTCAACTACTTGGCGTCCAGAAAATGATTAGCGGTTCAATTGGCGCGATTGGCAAAGTGTATACCGTAGAGCTCCGTTTGCTGGATGTGGAAACCGGCAAGATTGAACGCAGCGCCACTTACGATTTTCAGGGTGAACTCGAGATTCTGCTAATGGAAGGCATGCACAATGCTCTGCTGAAACTACTCGGCTTACTGGATATGCCAACGGCAACCGCGGTCTCGATCTACAACAAAACCGGAATGTTGATTTTGAATAGTATTCCTGAAGGTGCCGAAATCCTGATTGATGGCAAACCATCTGGAACTACGCCATCGAAGATCGAACAAGTACCCGCCGGTCTACGAACGGTGGTACTGAAAAAAGCCGATTATCAGCAATTCACTACTTTTATCAACATTCTGGCTGACAAAGAGAATTCGCTCAGCGCCGACTTGAAATCTCAGTATGCCAGTGCTAATATAGTAGTAAATGATCCGAATGCAGAAATCTATCTGAACAACAGCTTGCTGGGAAAAGGTAAGTGGTCGGAAGCGAAAGTCAATCCCGGCAATTATATCTTGGAGGTCAAGCACTGGCGCTATCTGCCGCACAAGGAAAACATCCAGCTTAATCCAGACGACTCATTCCAGCGCACAGTCGAGCTCCAACCCCGGCTGGGTTCATTGACACTCAATGTTGTGCCAAAAGATGCTCGAATCTTGATTAATAGAAAAGAATATACAACTTGGAATAATCTAAGTACTATTCAAATTGGCGACTATCAAATTACTGCCAGGAAACCATATTACTATCCAAGTATACAAAAATTCACTATTACTGAAAATAACACAACCAAGATCAATCTTAATTTGCTAGATGGTAGCAAAGATTATCAACGCCTACAGGCTAGGCGTAATCAATCCTTCTTAGCGACGGCTAGTATCTGGTGTCTGACCGGCGCTTCGGTGCTAATATCTGGGTTTTACTACGATAAATATTGTGACGGAAGAACGGTTGCCGAGGTAAAGAAATATCGCAGCCGGACAGAATTTTATAATAATATCGCCAGAGGTGGACTCGTAATCGGGATTGGATTTTCCGGCTATAGTTTCTATGAGTTTTTTCATTTGATTTATCTCGGAAATGTCCTAGAGGTGAACAAATGAAGCGAATTGGTTTTTTTGTTAAGACATTTATTATCTGTCTATTCTTGCTGTTATTTACGTGTGAACAAAAATTTAGAAATCCACTCGATCCAAATACTGAATTGAAACCCGACAAGTGGGCACCTGAGAATTTTACGGCAGAAGCGATTGACGACTCGCATATTCGCTTATCCTGGACCCAGGAAGAGTCGCGGATTGAGGGATTTATTATCGAAAGAAAAGAAGGTACAGCAAGTTATAGAGAGATAGGAAGGACCGACACGACTGTTTTTATTGATGATAGTTTGAAGATAAATACAAATTACACATATAGAATCGCCGCCTTTGCTGGTAAGAATTTGTCAACCTATTCAAATGAAAAGTCGGTTTATATGATTATTCATGCTCCAACTGATTTAAATGCAGAAGCAATTAATGACCAAACCATAAGATTGACCTGGACTGATAACTGTTCATTTGAATCAGGATTCAAAATTGAGCGTAAAGCCGGAAGTAGTAATTTTAGTCAGGTTGCAGAGGTTAATGCCAATACAACAACTTATGAAGAAAGTAGCTTAACTTATGGCGAGATCTATAC
>Ga0208828_1001141_pt1 | contig 10506 bp, 6 predicted proteins | sample Kivu_160m_FD_185487 | JGI IMG/M metagenome (GOLD analysis project Ga0208828, IMG submission 185487) | Freshwater microbial communities from Lake Kivu, Western Province, Rwanda to study Microbial Dark Matter (Phase II) - Kivu_160m (SPAdes)... | ecosystem: Environmental > Aquatic > Freshwater >... | reverse complement strand
CCTATATAAATTAGTTTATCATATTCAAAAAGAAGTTAGGGAAGCAATAAGAAGATATTTCTGGAAAATATTGAAATTATAGTTTTTAAATGGTTTGATATATTGGAAGCATCTTTGAAATTTTCGAAATAATAGTTTAGGTTGTAAAGATGAAATTATTAATAGTGGCAATGGCAAATAGTGTACATACAGCAAGATGGATATCCCTTATTTCCAGACAGGGGTGGGATATATATTTATTTCCTACAAATAACTTTACTTCAGTATATCCGGAGATGCCGCCGGTTAATATTTGCAGCTCAAAATTTTTAAGATTTTTAGTTAACAGGTATAAAAGTAAAAAATCAGTAATAAAAATTCCAGGTTTTCTGCTGGATGAAAATACTAATTTCTTCAGTTGGGGAGATGTTATAAAAAAATTTTTCCCTGAAAGAAAAACTGAAAAATTGCTTGATGTTATAAGAAGAATAAAACCCGATTTGATTCATTCAATGCATATACAGGAGGCAGGATATCTTACTCTAGAAGCAAAAAAAAGATATAAAGAGACATTTCCGAAATGGCTTGTTACTAATTGGGGAAGTGAACTGAATTTGTTCAGTAAGATTTCCGGCCATAGGGAAAGAATCATGGATGTTCTTTCAAACTGTGATTATCTCTCGGGGGAATGCAGTAATGATATTAAGATTGCAGAAAAGCTTGGTTTTAAAGGCAGGTTTTTACCTGTTATTCCTAACTCTGGTGGAATTGATTTTGAGAAGATAAACAGAATAAAAAAACCCGGGTTAACTTCTGAGAGGAAAAATATAATGCTTAAAGGTTACCAGAATTGGGCAGGGAGAGCGCTTGTAGGATTAAGAGCGCTGGAGCGATGCTCGGATGTGCTTAGAGGTTACAGGATACTTATTTATAGTGTGGATACAATAGATGTAATAATTGCTGCAGAGCTTTTTACACAAAAAACAGGAATTGAAACATTTGTAATACCTTTTGGTACTTCTCATGATGAAATACTTTCATATCATGGAAGTGCAAGAATTTCTATAGGGCTAAGCATAACGGATGCTATAAGCACTTCTTTACTTGAAGCAATTGTTATGGGTTCATTTCCGATACAATCTGATACCTCATGTGCAAGTGAGTGGTTTGAGAACAGGCAGACAGGAATTCTTGTAAAGCCTGAAGACCCTGAAGACGTTGAAAAAGCTATCAGGAAAGCTCTGGCAGATGATGATCTGGTAAACAGAGCTGCACAGTTGAATTATGATACGCTTTTTAACAGGCTTGAGTATTCAAAAATAAAAAATAAGGTTGTTAATATTTACAAGAGTCTGGTTGGCAACAAAGATTAAAAATAGAATAGGGAATTTATTATGAAGAAAATCAGTGTTTTGGGCATGGGTTATATCGGACTTCCAACTGCATGTATGCTTGCAAACAGTGGATTTGAGGTTTTGGGAGTTGATATTAATGAAGATATAATCAATAAGCTAAATTCTGGAAAACTTCATATAGAAGAACCGGAACTTGAAAAAATATTTTTAAACGCATTCAAAAATAAAAGATTAAAAGTTTCTCTTGAGCTTGAAAAATCAGATGTATTTATAATAACTGTTCCCACGCCACTGGATCACGGGAATAAGGCTAATCTGAGTTATGTAATAAGTGCTGTAAACAAAATCAGAGATAAGATTGAAAAGGGTAATCTTGTAATACTTGAATCAACATCGCCCCCCGGCACAACACGTAATATTATCGGTAAAATAATTACAGACGGTACCGGATTTGTAGCAGGAAAAGATTATTATCTGGCTTTTTGTCCGGAAAGAGTTCTTCCGGGTAAAATTGTATTTGAGCTTGTAAATAACGACAGGATAGTGGGTGGTATTGATAAAAAATCTTCAGAAATAACTGAAAATATATATAAAACTTTTGTTAAAGGGAAAATATTTTTAACTGATCTTGAGACCTCGGAATTAGCAAAATTGGCTGAAAACACTTACAGGGATATAAATATCGCATTTGCCAACGAACTAAGCCTTATTTGCAGGGACTATGGAATTGATGTCAGGGAAGTAATAAAGTATGCCAACATGCACCCAAGAGTAAATATCTTAAATCCTGGTCCTGGAGTGGGAGGGCACTGCATAGCTGTCGATCCATGGTTTATTCTTGAAAATACAGGCAGGAAAGATACCCTGATTGAAAAGTCCAGAAATATTAACAACAATATGCCCTTTATAATCTCTGAAAGAATCGCAGAAATTGTTAGCAGGTATAAGGAGCCGAAGGTTGCAATTTTTGGTTTCAGCTACAAAGAAGATGTAGGAGACATAAGGGAAAGTCCTGCTGTTGTAATTAATAATGAACTTATTAAAAAAGGTATTAAAGTTTCAATTTATGACCCGCTTGTAACAAATACAAAGTATAATTTATCCGGCCTGGAAGATTCAGTTGATGGCTCTGATCTTATATTGCTTTTTTCAGGCCATAGTGTTTTTAAGAAGATTGATCTGGTTTTAGTTTCTGGTTTAATGAGAAACAGGAATATTTTTGATACCCGGAATTTTTTCGGTAAAAAAACTGTAGAAAAACTGGGATTTAATTACCATAATATCTGATTTGATTAAGTAACATTAAAGAAAAATGGTTATTAACAGCATCGAAAATAGTGAAAATAAAATAAATATATTTATTTCATTTGGTACAAGACCTGAAGGCATTAAACTTGCCCCCGTTGTAAAAGTACTCCAAAGAAATCAACAAATATTTAAATTAACGATTTGTTCCACGGGGCAACATAAGGAAATGCTGGATCAGGTAATGGATTTTTTTGAAATAAAGCCTGACATTTTTTTAAACCTTATGACTGAAAACCAGACGCTCGGGAGTCTTTCTGCAAGAATTCTACAAAACATGGAGAAAGTTCTGGCGCATGCTTTACCCGATATTTTAATTGTACAGGGTGATACTACAACTGCGTTTTTAACTGCACTTGCGGCTTATTATAAAAAGATAAAAATTTGCCACATTGAAGCGGGGCTTAGAACTTATAACAAATTCAATCCTTTCCCTGAGGAGATAAACAGGCAGCTTATCAGCAGGATAGCGGATTTTAATTTTACTCCAACGAAAAAATCCAGTAGCAATCTGCTAAATGAGGGAATTAACTCTGATACTATATTTTTAACGGGAAATACAATAGTTGATGCTCTTAAATGGGGCATAGAAAAAATTAAAAGTAGGCAGGCAGACATTGAGAAAAAAAGCATTTTTAAAAGGATATCCGGACCTGGCAATGAAAGAATCATTCTTGTAACAATGCATCGAAGGGAATCTTTTGGGGGAGAACTAAAAAATGTATGTATTGCTTTAAAAAAAGTTGCAGAAGAAAATAAATCAATTAAAATAGTTTATCCCGTGCATCTAAATCCTAATGTAAAAAAACCTGTCCATAATCTCTTATCAGGATTAGATAATATAATTCTTATAGAACCATTATGTTATGAGGATTTTTTATGGCTGATGTTTAGATCTTACCTGATAATTACTGATTCAGGTGGAGTTCAGGAAGAAGCTCCAACGCTTAAGAAACCTGTACTTGTTATAAGAAAGTTTACTGAGAGGCTTGAATCAGTAGAGATGGGTATTTCCAAATTAGTCGGAACCGAAATAGAGGCTATTATCAGAGAAATATCACTTCTTTTAAACAATGAGAATGAATATAAAAAAATGATTGCAGTGTCTAATCCGTATGGAGACGGCAGAGCTTCAGAAAGAATAATCAATATAATAGCAAACGTGTATAATAGATCCAATAATATTAAATAAAATAATTTTGTAATAATTCCATGGAGTAAGAAATGAAACAAGTTTTTAATAAAAAAGGAGAAATCATAGTCGGTGAAGTTCCTGCGCCAATTGCAGGTGATGACGAGATTCTTGTTCAAGTTTATTATTCCTGCATATCTTCAGGAACAGAAATCTCCGTTTTAAAAAGCCAGGGAAAATCATTGATTAGGAAGGCATTAGAAAAACCTCAAAATATAAAAAAAGTACTTGATATGATCAGGGAAAGAGGCCTCGTAGATTCAGTTGCAAGGGTAAGAAATAAAATTGATGCAAAGACGCAAACAGGTTATTCAGCGTCCGGTGTTGTTCTGGAAGCCGGTAAGAATATTTATGATTTTAAACCCGGAGATTTTGTTGCTTGTGCGGGTGCAGGAATGGCAAATCATGCCGAATTTATATCTGTTCCTTCAAATTTAACTGTTAAATTGCCCGAGGGCTTGTCTCTGAAAACTGCTTCGACTGTCGCACTTGGAGCAATTGCTCTACAGGGTGTAAGGAGGTGCTCTCCTGAAATAGGAAGCTATGTTGTTGTTATTGGACTTGGTATCCTGGGCCAGATCACTTCTCAGATATTAAAAGTATCAGGATGTAGAGTATTGGGGATCGATATTGATGAAAACAGGATAAATAAAGCTATGTCTTTTGGACTTCATAAAGGCATAAATGCGAAAAGTTATGATATAGTCAATGAGATTATACAAAATACAAATGGGTTTGGTGCAGATGCTGTTATAATAACGGCTGCTTCGGAAAGTGATTCTTTGATTAATCAATCGGTTGAAATGTGCAGGAAAAAAGGTAAAGTTGTAATTGTTGGAGATGTTGCCATTAATATAAAAAGGGAAGAATTTTATAAAAGGGAACTTGATGTTCTAATTTCTACGTCCTATGGTCCGGGAAGATATGATGATAATTATGAGGTTAAGGGATTCGAGTATCCATATGCTTATGTAAGATGGACAGAAAAAAGAAATATGGATGAATACCTGAAGCTGATATCAGAAAAGAAACTCGACATAGATGCTCTTATTGAGGGGACTTTTCCTGTAGAATCTGCAACAGAAGCATATGAATATATAAAATCTGACAAAAAGCCTTTAATAGTTCTTCTTGAGTATAATCCTGAATCAAAACCTGAAAATAAAATTTCATTTGAACATGAGGCCGGGAGAAAAGATGGAAAGATAAATGTTGGAATAATTGGCGCAGGCAGTTTTACGCAGGATATGCATCTGCCGAATCTTGAAAAATTAAAAGACATTTTTAATATCTATGCTATATGCAGTAAAATTGGCGGGGAAACAGAGAGCCTTGCCAGACGGTACAAGGCTCATGTTGCGACAACTGACTATAAACAGATTTTAAATAATGAGAATATTGAAATGGTGCTTGTTTCAACCCGGCATAATCTTCATGCAAAAATTGCAGTTGATGCCTTGAAAGCTGGTAAAGCAGTTTTTGTGGAAAAACCTATGGCATTAAATGATAGTGAACTTTTTGAGTTAAAAAAGATAATAGAAAAAACAAAAAAACCATACATAGTGGGATTTAACAGAAGATTTTCACCTTATTCTGCAAGAATTAAGAGCATAATAAAAAATAGAACAAGCTCATTACTAATAAACTACAGGATGAACGCAGGATATATTCCGAAGGAACACTGGGTACATGGAGAAGAAGGCGGAGGCAGAAATATTGGTGAAGCCTGTCATATCTATGACTTATTCAATTTCTTTACAGATAGTGAGTTTTACTCAATAAGCGCTTATTCCATTACTCCTTTATCTGAACAGTATTTGATAAATGATAACTTTTCGGCAACAATAAAATACAAAAATGGATCTGTTTGTAATCTGATGTACACTTCAATGGGTTCAAAGGTTGCCCCAAAAGAACAAATGGATATCTATTTTGATGGCAAAAACTTATATCTTAATGATTTTAAGGAATTATATTTGTATGACGAAAGGATTAAATTACTCAATAAAGGGATACAGGACAAGGGACATCTGAATGAATTAAAGATTTTTGGAGAATATATAAAAGGTAGTAGTGAAGCTCAAGTAATACCCCTTTGGCAATTGATTCAGGCAACAGAAATAAGTTTTGAAGTTGAAAAGCAAATTAAAGAGAACTGATGTAATCTAACTTATGTGTGGAATTGTAGGTATATTTAATTTCCAAAAGAAATCTAGGGCTAACGAGTCGCTCCTCGTAAAAATGCGTGATGAAATGATTCATCGTGGTCCGGATGACTGTGGTTTATGGATTTCCGATGATGGATTTACAGGATTGGCGCATAGAAGGCTTTCTATAATTGATTTATCATATTCTGCAGCTCAGCCAATGTGCAATGAGAGTAAAACAATCTGGGTTGTATTTAATGGAGAGATTTATAATCATGCTGAAATAAGGATTGAACTTGTGAAAAAAGGACACAAGTTTAAAACAGATCATAGTGATACTGAGGTTATAGTGCATGGTTTTGAGGAGTGGGGAATTGATTGTCTGCAGAAGTTTAGAGGGATGTTTGCAATTGGCATATGGGATGACAGTAAAAAAGAACTCTGGCTTATAAGAGACAGGATAGGAATTAAACCACTTTACTATACTATAAATAATGGCAGTTTTATTTTTGCTTCAGAAATTAAAAGCCTGCTTACTGATAGAAATATTAAAAGAGAAGTAAATGAGGAAGCTCTCTATCATTATCTTTCATTTCTTACCACACCTTCGCCGCAAACAATGTTTAAAAATATAAAGAAGTTGTCTGCAGGACATTATCTGAAAATTGACAGCAGGGGTGATATTAAAATTAACTGTTATTGGGATGTTCTTGATTTTACTATTCCACCCTCTGATATTTCTGAGACCTGCATAGCTGAAAGATTAATAGATGAATTGAGAGTTTCTGTAAAGTACAGGGCTATTAGTGATGTGCCTGTCGGAATTTTTCTATCAGGAGGCATAGACTCAAGCGTAAATGCTGCTCTTTTTTCAGAAGGTCGTTTGGATACTGTAAATACTTTCACTATTGGTTATGAAGGTGAAAATCCAAGCTGTTTAAATGAGTTTGTATATGCGAGAAAAATGGCAAAAATTATAGGAGCGAACCATCATGAAAAAATGCTTGGAGTTGATGAGTTTATAGATTTTCTAGATAAACTTGTTTTTCATCAGGATGAACCAATAGCAGACCCTGTCTGTTTTCCAATATTTCATGTTTCCAAGCTTGCAAAAGAAAATGGAGTTACAGTGTGTCAGGTTGGAGAGGGTAGTGATGAGCTTTTTATGGGATATCCGGGATGGCTTACTGCCTTGAAGCTTTATAAATTAAACAGTTTGCCCGTTCCAAATTTTATTAAAAAAGCCGGGCTATCCTTTTTAAAATTATCCGGGAGGTGTGACAGCTACTCTTATGAGTGGTTGAGAAGAGCTGTTGAGCGTTTACCGATATTCTGGGGTGGGGCCGAGGCTTTCTTTGAATCTGAAAAAAATTTACTTATTTCTGAAAGACTCAGAAATAATTTCAAAAACTTTAGCTCTTTTGAAGCAATCAGACCAATTTTTAATACTTTTAATGAAAAGTCGTGGTCTAAGACACCACTTTGCTGGATGAGTTACCTTGATCTTAAATTCAGGCTTCCAGAACTTCTTTTAATGCGCGTTGATAAAATGAGTATGGCAGTTTCCCTTGAAGCAAGAGTTCCTTTTCTTGACCACAAGTTTGTAGAGTTTGCAATGTCTATCCCGGAAGAAATAAAATCAGGTGGTCATGAGCTAAAGCATATTCTAAAAAAATCAGTAAAAGGTTTAATTCCTGATGAGATTATTTACAGGAGCAAACAGGGTTTTGGAGTTCCAATATATGAATGGTTTTTCGAAGAGCTCGGTGTTTTTGCGAGAGAGAAGATTGTAAGTTTTACAAATAGGACAGATTTCTTTGATAAAAAATATTTACAAGTATTATTTAAAAGCAACAATGCTCAGAAAATATGGTATGTTTTAAATTTTGCTCTATGGCATGAGGCGTGGATAGAATAATAATTCTATCTCTTATTATGACAAAAAATGAAAGTTTGAAAAATATTTTAAACACTCCATTACATTTATTAATTTTTAAAATAGTCCACAGGCTAGTAATTAAAATTAGAGATTTTTTTAACTTCAAAAGAGCCAGTAATCCCAGATTATCAGATGGATACGAGAAACTATTTTTAAAGGAATCAGGTTTCTCTAACTCTAACGGCTGTGTCGATAAATATCATTTCGTAAATTCAATTTTTACAGAAATTCTTACAAATGAATGTTGGGATAGATTAATTAATTTAGATTCGAAGAATTTTATTACAGAGAATTTAAAAAATGGACAAATGATTGTTAAAAATGCTGATTTATATAGCAGTCATATTTTTGACTTACTAGGTTCAGGAAAAATAAAAGTATTTTACGGGTTAAAACCAGAAGGTGTCGAAAAAAATATATACTATACGGATCCTGATGTAATAGAAATTAAAAATTACATTAATAAAATTAGTCACAGGATTTCAACAGTATTTAAAAGTTTGAGAAAAAATGGACTCGAATCCCTGCAAAGTTATGAATATGATCCGATAGATTGGCATATTGATTTTAAATCAGGATACAGATGGGATAATAAAACCTGGTACAGAAAAATAAAATTCGGAAATACCCCTGGTGCTGATATTAAAGTGCCCTGGGAACTTTCAAGATGTTGCCATTTTTTAACATTAGGTCAGGCTTATTTTATAACCGGGGATGAGAAATATACCAAAGAGTTTATTTGCCAGTTTATAGATTGGGTTGAAAATAATCCCATTCAATTTGGAGTGAATTGGGTTTGTACGATGGATGTAGCAATACGAGCATGTAACTGGATTTTAAGTTTTCTGTATTTTAGGAATTCAAAATTAATCAATAAAGAATTTTTATATGAGTTTATAAAAAACATTTTTATGCATGGTTTGCATATTAGAAAGAACCTGGAAAAAGATCCCTTTAGCCCAAAAACTAATCATTACATTTCAAATCTTGCCGGTCTTGTATATATTGGGAAATTTTTGGACAATTTGAAATTTGGTAGATCATTGCTTAGTTTCGCAATTCGTGAACTAAATAATGAAGTTCAGCGTCAAGTTTATAACGATGGAAGTAGTTTTGAAGCATCAACATGTTATCACAGGCTGGTTTTGGAATTACTTTTTTATCCTGTGTTATTTCTAACGAGATCATATAAAGAATTTAATGGATATAATTTTAAAGATGTGGCCGTAAAAATTTTTGGTGATGTTTATATTAAAAAGATCTTCAAGATGTTTGAAGTCTTAAAATATTGTTTAAACCCGGATGGTCATATACCGCAAATTGGTGATAATGATAATGGAAGGCTTCATATATTTGGTTATTCTGATGTGCTGGACGTAACTTATTTGTTGCAAATAGCATCTGTATTTTTTAATGAAAGCAGTTTTAAGATTCTTGATTTTAATTTTATTGATTCGAATAAAAGAAAAGATGAAGTTTTATGGATATTTGGAAAAGCTGGAGGCAAGATATGGGATAACCTGGATGGGGTAAGCATAAAGTCTATTGAAAGCCGTGCTTTTTTAAATAGCGGCTGGTTCATAATGAGGAAAAATAGTAATTTTCTAATGATTTCTGCAGGTCAAAATGGCCAGAGGGGTAATGGTGGGCATGCACATAATGACAAGTTAAGTTTTGAATTATACATTAAAGGTAAAAACATAATAGTTGATCCAGGGACATATCTATATACAGCTTCTCCCGAATGGAGAAATAAATTTAGGTCCACAGCATACCATAATACTATTTCAATTAATAACCAGGAACAAAATAGATTTATTAAAAAAAGTCTATTTCTATTAAAGAGTGACTCAAATGTAAAAATAAAAGAATGGACGTCAAATGAATACTACGACTTATTAGATGCCGAACATTATGGATTTACCAGATTTAAAAATCCTGTAATACATCAAAGGCAAATAATATTTGATAAGAAAAATATTAGAATTTATGTTAAGGATATCATTAAAGGTAAAGGTAGACATTTATTTGAAGCATTTTTCCATTTAAATAATAATGTTGAGGTTAAACAGTATGCTGATGACAAATTAATTGTATTTAAGATTTTAGGTAATACAAATTTTAAATTATTTACGCCAAGCATAAAGGAACTTGACTTTGAATTAATTGAAGGTTGGATTTCTTATGGTTATGGTGAAAAATTGAAAGCCCCAGTCTTGAAATACTCAAATGAAGTAGAGGCACCATTTGAAAACTTATTTATAATTTCAGAAGAAAATTATGAATATGACGAAGATTTTGTAGACAGGTTTTTTAGACTTGATGTGTGATTCTAAATTAGAGTATTAATGAAAGCCGGGCAATTTTTAAAAAAAGAATAAGAAAAAATAAATGCCAAAAAAAATCTTAATAGCAACTTCTAACTATTGGAATTCGCCTTACCAGGTGGGCAGTCATCACTACGCCAGAGTATTTGCTAAAAACGGTTGGGATGTTCTTTTTATTTCAGATCCGATTTCTCCTATTCATTTCTTAGTCCGGAGAAATGAGCGATTAAAGGAAAGATATGAAATTTATAAAGGCTTATAC
>Ga0208828_1001138_pt1 | contig 10521 bp, 8 predicted proteins | sample Kivu_160m_FD_185487 | JGI IMG/M metagenome (GOLD analysis project Ga0208828, IMG submission 185487) | Freshwater microbial communities from Lake Kivu, Western Province, Rwanda to study Microbial Dark Matter (Phase II) - Kivu_160m (SPAdes)... | ecosystem: Environmental > Aquatic > Freshwater >... | reverse complement strand
GATTATGAGGCCGTCCTGGACTGCGACCTTTCGACCCTCGAACCTCAGATCGCCTGCCCTCACACGGTGGACAACGTCAAGCCGGTTCGCGACGTCGAGGGCCGTCCTTTCCACCAGGCTCTCATCGGGACGTGCACCAATGGCCGCCTCGAGGACCTGGAGGCCGCCGCCCGGATCCTCAAGGGTCGCAAAGTCCATCCCCGCGTCCGGCTGCTCGTCTTGCCGGCTTCTCGGGAAGTCTATCTCGACGCCCTCCGCGGCGGCCTCCTGGAAACGCTCTCCGAGGCGGGGGGGGTCATCCTCAATCCCGGCTGCGGCCCCTGCCTCGGCGCCCACCAGGGCCTGCTGGCCGCGGGCGAGGCCGTCGTCAGCACCTCGAACCGCAACTTCAAGGGGCGGATGGGGAACCGCGATTCCGAGATCTTTCTCGCCTCGCCGGCGACGGCGGCCGCCTCCGCCTTGGAGGGGAAAATCACCGACCCGAGGAAATTCCTATGAGCCGAGGACGCGTCTGGAAATACGGCGACAACGTCAACACCGACGTCATTTATGCCGGCAAATACACCTACCAGCAGCTCGAGCCGGCCGAGATGGCCAAGCGGGCCCTCGAGGACCTCGACCCGTCGTTCGCCAAGAACGTCAAGCCCGGCGACGTCATCGTCGCCGGCAGGAACTTCGGCTGCGGGAGCTCGCGCGAGCAGGCCGCCTCCTGCCTCCGCTATGCCGGCGTCCAGGCCGTCATCGCCAAGTCGTTCTCCCGGATCTACTTCCGCAACGCCATCAACCTCGGACTGGCCGTCCTCCAGTCGGCCGACGCGCCCGACGCCCTTCAGGCGGGAGACGAGGTCGACATCGACATCGCCGCCGGGACGATCCAATCGGGGGGCCGGGTTTTCACCTTCTTTCCCCTGCCCGCCTCGGTCATCGGGATCGTCGAGGCCGGCGGCCTGATCGAGTGGACGAGGAAGAAGCTGGCCAAATAGAATCCGGCGGTCTGGATCTTCATTTGACCTCCCTGAGGATCATGGATTATCATTCTTTGCGACGGGATGAGGCCATATTGGAAGAAAGCGAGCGGGAGTCTCCGATCGCGACTGGACATGAGGGAGAGGAGGTCAACATGAACCGGGATGACGTCATCGCCTATATCAAGGATGTGAAGGTCGCTTCTCTGGCGACGATGGGTCCGGACGGCGGCCCCCGGGTGAGGCCGATTTACCTTGAGGACGTCGACGGCGATATCCTTTACTTCTTCACCCTGGCCATCACCCGGAAAGTCGGCGAACTGAAGGCCAATCCGCGGGTCGAGGTGGCCTGGACGAAACCGACGGATTTTTCGCAGGTCCGCGTCGTGGGCCCGGCCGCTCCGGTGACCGACGAGGCCGTCGTCCAGCGCTGGCGGGCGGAGCATGAGATGATTATCCAGAACCTGCCCCCCGGCACCGGGCCGCTGCTCCGGCTGTACCAGATTCGGCCCGAGAAAGTCGAAGTCGCCATGGGCCGTGTGCCGTACACCGAGGTCGTTTGGTAGCCGTCTCCGCCCCGCTGGAAAAATCACCCGCCAGATTTCTAAAGAATCGTCTTCGAGGAGGATCCTCAATGTTTCACCTGAAGAACATCACGATTTTCCGCAAGGTCCTGGCACTCGCCGTCTTCGCGGCCGCGGCCTGGACGAGCGCCGCCGCCCAGGCGACGCCCCTCTGGCTGCGCTATCCGGCCATTTCTCCCGACGGGAAGACGATCGTCTTCACCTATAAAGGCGACCTCTACCGCGTTCCGAGCGGCGGCGGGACGGCCTCCCTCCTGACGCTTCATGAAGCCCATGACTTCATGCCGGTCTGGAGCCCGGACGGAAAGACGATTGCCTTCGCCAGCGACCGCTACGGCAATTTCGACGTCTTTGTCATCCCGGCCGATGGCGGCGAGGCCCGAAGGCTGACCTATCATTCCGCGGCCGAATCCCCGTACGCCTTCACTCCCGACGGAGCTTCCGTCCTCTTCGGCGCGGCCCGCCTCGACGCGGCGTCGAACCGGACCTTCCCGACCGGATCCCAGCCCGAGCTCTACAGGGTCCCGGTCCGGGGAGGGAGGGTCGAGCAGGTCCTGACGACGCCCGCCGAGGACGTCAAGCCGAGCCGGAGCGGGCGCTATCTCGTTTACCACGACAAGAAAGGCGGCGAGAACATCTGGCGGAAGCACCACACCTCGGCCATTGCCAGAGACATCTGGCTCTACGACGCCCAAGACGGATCCCATAAAAAGCTGACGTCTTTCGCCGGCGAAGACCGGTGCCCGGTCTTCACCGCCGATGAGAAGGCTTTTTACTATCTGAGCGAGGAAGGCGGTTCGTTCAACGTCCGAAAAATATGCCTGGCCGGAGGCTCCTCGTCGCCGGTCACGTCCTTCAAGACCCATCCCGTCCGGTTTTTGAGCGCCTCGGCCGACGAAACCCTGTGCTTCGGCCATGACGGGGAAATCTACACCCAGAAACCCGGCGGCCGGCCGGTCAAGGTCCCCATCGCCCTGGCCGCGGACAACCGGACGAACAACGAGAGGATCATCCCCGTCGGCGGCGGCGTCCGGGAATTCGACGTCGCCCCGGGCGGAAAGGAAATCGCTTTCATCGTCCGGGGCGAAATCTTCGCCGCGAGCGTCGAGGGCGGCGTCACGAAACGGATCACCTCGACTCCCGAGCCGGAGGCCGGGGTCAGGTTCTCGCCCGACGGAAAGGCCCTCCTCTATGCTTCGGAGCGGAACGGCCGTTGGCGGATCTACGAAACCCGCCGCGTCCGGGACGAAGAGCCCTATTTCTACGCCTCGACGATCCTGAAAGAGAGGCCGCTTATCGACGTCGGGAAAGCCGCCTCTCAACCCGAATATTCTCCCGACGGCAAGGAGATCGCCTACATCGAAAACCGGATGACGCTCAAGGTCCTCAACCTCGCCTCGAAAGAGACCCGGACGCTCCTGACCGATAAAGAGCTTTTCTCCCAGCGCGACAACGACCAGTATTTCGAGTGGAGCCCCGACGGCCAATATCTTCTCTTCAACCTCTCCATCCCCGGCTTCAGCCCCACCGAGGTCGGGCTCGTCCGGGCCGACGGACAGGGAAAGGTCGTCAACCTGACCCAGAGCGGCTTCGAGGACGCCAGTCCGAAATGGATACTCGGCGGGAAGGCGATGCTCTGGTTCTCCAACCGCGACGGCCTGAAGGCGGTCGCCCAGAGCGGGGGCTCCCAGTTCGACGCCTACGCGATGTTCTTCACCCACGAGGCCTGGGACCGCTTTCGGCTGACCAAGGAAGAGGCCGCCCTCCTCAAGGAAATGGAGGAGAAGAGAGACAAGGAGAAGGCCGAAGCGGCCAAGGAAAAGAAGGAAGCGGCCGAGAAAAAGGAGCCGGAAAAGATCGTCATCGAATGGGACGGCCTCCCTCTCCGCAAAGCGAGGCTGACCATCCATTCGTCCTCAATGAGCGACGCCCTGGTCGGCAAGGACGGCGAGACGCTCTATTACCTGGCCCGGTTCGAGAAGGGGATGAACCTCTGGACGACCAACCTCCGGACGAAAGAAACGAAGATGCTCGTCGCCCTGAACGCCAACGGCGGAAGCATGGTCTGGGACAAGGACCAGAAATCGATCTTCCTCCTCGCCGACGGGGGGCTGTCCAAGATCGACCCGGCCTCGGGGAAGAGGGAGACGATCGGCGTCGGCGGGGAGATGGTCCTCGACGTCGAGGCCGAGCGCCGCTCGATGTTCGAGCACGTCTGGGGGAGGACGAGCGAGACGTTCTACACGGCCGGCTTCCACGGCGCGGAGTGGCTCGCCCTCAAGCCCGTTTACGAAAAGTTCCTCCCTCATATCAGCAACGCCTACGAATTCGCCGAGATGCTCAGCGAGCTCCTCGGAGAGCTCAACGTCAGCCACTGCGGGGCGAGCTATTCGGCCTCCAATCCGAATGCCGACGCCACGGCCTCGCTCGGGATCTTCTACGACCAGACTTCGGCCGGGGCGGGAGTCAAGATCGACGAGGTCATCAAGGGCGGACCGTTGGACAAGGCCGGGATGAGCGTCGTCCCCGGGACGGTCATCGAATCCATCGACGGCGAGCCGGTCGCCGCCGACAGGGATTTGCCCCAATTCCTCAACCGCAAGGCCGGGAAGCAGGTCCTTCTCGTCCTCTCCGAGGGGGGGAAGAAGCGCGAACTGGCCGTCAAGCCGGTTTCCCTCAGGGAGGAGAGCGCTCTTCTCTACGACCGCTGGGTCCGCAAGAACCAGGAGGAGGTCGAGAAGACGAGTCAGGGCGCGCTGGGATATATCCACGTCCCGGGGATGAACGACGGCTCCTACCGGACGACCTTCGAGGAGGTCCTGGGCAGATTCGCCGAAAAGAAGGCTCTCGTCGTCGACACCCGGTTCAACGGCGGCGGCGATCTCGTCGCCGACCTGGCCATGTTCCTGAGCGGGGAGAAGTTCTTCGATTACACGACGGACACCCGCTCGAACGGCTACGAGCCCAACTTCCGCTGGACCAAGCCCTCGGTCTCCCTGGCCAATGAGGCCAACTACAGCGACGGCCACTGCTACGCCTTCGCCTACCAGCGGTTGAAGCTCGGAAAGCTCGTCGGCATGCCCGTCCCCGGGACGTGCACCTTCGCCGGCTGGGAAATGCTCCAGGACGGGAGCGTCCGCTGGGGCGTGCCGCCGCTCGGGGTCAAGGCCGTCGGGATCGGCTATCTCGAGAATCATCAGACGGAGCCCGACATCAAGGTCATGAACGAATACCAAGTCGTCATCAAGGGCCGGGACCAGCAGCTCGAAGCCGCCGTCGCCGCGCTCCTCAAGGAGGTCAAATAGGGCGATGAGGCCCGAGGTTCGCGAAGCCGTCCGGAGCGTCGACGTCCGAGGCTGGAAGAAGGTCGAGGTCGAGTTCGGAAGCGATATGCTGGAGATCGCCGTCCCTCCGTCCTGCGAAACGCTGAGCATGAAGGACGCGAACGTCCTCGCGGACCCGGCCCGCGCTCTGGAGAAAGGGCTGGCCGCGCCGATCGGGAGTCCGCCGCTCGAGGCCATCCTCCGGGCGAAGAATAAACCGCCCGCCGAACTCGCCGTGGCCGTTTCGGTCTCCGACATCACCAGGCCCGTGCCTTACAAGGGCGGCTCCGGCCTGTTGGCCCCGCTTCTCGGACGCCTGGAGAAGGCGGGAATCCGCCGCCCGAACATCACTTTCGTCGTCGGGACCGGAATGCACCGCCCGAGCACGGCCGAGGAGAAAATCGAGATGTTCGGCGAATCCGTCGTCCGGGACTACCGGGTCGTCGACCACGACTGCGAGGACCTTGGCTCCCTCGTCGATATCGGGCGGACGGCGACGGGCACGGAGGTTTACGTCAACGGCGCTTTCCACCGCGCGGACGTCAAGATCGTCACCGGGCTCGTCGAAAGCCACTTCATGGCCGGAGTCTCCGGGGGGAGGAAGGGCGTTTGTCCGGCCCTGGTCGACAAGCGGACGATCGAAAAATTCCACAGCCCCGCCTTCCTCGAATCCCCACTGGCCGACAACCTCATCCTCGAGGGAAATCCCTGCCATGCCGAGGCCCTCGAGGTCGCCCGGACGGTCGGCGTGGATTTCCTGGTCAATGTCACCCTCGACAGGGACATGAGGCCGACCGGCGTTTTCGCCGGCCACCTCGAAGAGGCCCATCTCGAGGCCGTCCTTTTCATGAAGGATTACACGGCGATTCCCCTCAGCCGGGAGTACGACATCGTCTTGACCCACGGCGGCTACGCCGGCCGCAACCACTACCAGTCGGCCAAGGCGGCGTGCACGGCGGTTCCGGCGGTCAAGAAGGGGGGGGCGATCATCCTCGCCGCCGACAACCGCGACCCGGAGCCCGTCGGAAGTCCGGAATACCGTTATTGCCTCGGCCGGTTCAAGGAGCGGGGCGGGATCGAAGGCTACCTGAAGATGGTTCTCGACCCCGGCTGGACGTTCACCAAGGACCAGTGGGAGCCGGAAGTCTGGGGCCGGGCAGTCCGGAAGGTCGGAGAGGAGGGGCTGATCTACTGCAGTCCCCAGATCGGGGCCGGCGATTATGCCCTTCTACCGGGCCTTCCGGGGCTCGACTTTCTCGGCGCCGAAGAAGGCCTCATCGGCCGGGACGCAGCCCAAGCCATGGTCCAGAACGCGCTTCTCTTTGTCGTTCATCGATTGCGCGAAAGAGAAGGGGCGCTTCCGTCCCTGGCCGTCCTCCGCGAGGGTCCCTACGGCGTTCCCGTCGCTATCTGATCGCCACGCCCTGCGTGTCCCGGTGGAAGTCGATGAGCGATCTCATATAGGGACCGATCTCGTCCGGGCTCTTGAAGCCGGCCTGGCGCGCGGCTTCCGCCCTTTTTTCCTTGGAGATCTCCCCGCTGTCGGCCCAGTGCTTGATGTCCCTGTAGAAATCGAGGGTGAAGATGTCCCAGGCGGCCCCTTGATCGCGGACGAAGATGAGATATTCCGGCCTCCCGAGGGCGACCTGGTAGGCGCTCTCCATCTCCCGTTCCTTGTAGAGCTCGGCCTGTTTTCCGGGAAGCGAAGCCATGATTTCGATGTGGTAGTAAGACGCGCCGGCGAAGGCCTTTTGGACGGCTTCGAGCGGCGGCCCGAAGACGAAGATATCCTCCCGCCAGGCGGTGCAGGCCTCGAGCTTCCTTTGGAATTGCTTGGCGTTAAGGGGAGAGGCCTCGGCGGCCTTTGTCCTCCGGGCGACCCGCTCCGGCCCGTAGTAGGCCGTGTAGCTTTCCAGGGGATAGATCATCATGAGGTCCCACTGGTCGCCCTGGGTGTGGCGCCACCAGAAGGGCTTCTCGTCCCCGCCCGCCGCGATGACGTCCATCCGGCCTTTGTAAAGATCGATGAGCTCCAGGAGCTTTCCCGGGGCGGCCCGGACGAATGTCGTCTTATAGAGATAGGCGGGCTCCGCGGCCAATGCGGCCGATGACGCCAAGCTCGCCCCGATGAATGTGGCCAAGACGGCGATCATCTCCGCTTTCAAGTTTTTCATGCGATCTCCTTTTCCGGTCTCCGTTCCCCTTTCTTCAGAGAGGCAGGCGAACGCCGGCCAGCAGGAAGAACGTCCGGGTTTTAAACTCGAACCGGCCGGGCATGTATTCGTCCGACTGATAGAGAAGTCCCCAGTCGTAGCGCCCTTCCAGAGATAAGACGGTCCGACTCAGCCGCTTCTCCACCGAGCCGCCGGCTACGATTCCCCAATCATGTTGTCCATAGTTGGGGTCCATGTCGGTCAGGAAACGGGAATACCGGCCTCCGCCGAAAGCGGACAAGGATACGGTGGAAGACTTGTCGAGAAAAACCCGGGCCTTCAGAAGAACGGGAAAGCTGATTTCGGAAAAGCCATGGACCTCATCGATCCAATCCAGGTCATAGCCTTTGCGGCAATAGAATGCGTCGACTTCCAATCCGAAATTCTTGAACATCCAGAAATCGAATCCGGCTCCGAATCCGAGCCGGTCGATCGCCTCGGGTGGCGGGGAATAGACGCCGGCGCGCGTCCAGCCCGCCAGGAACTTCAAGCCGAGATCCGTCGAGCGGAGGCCCGAAACGACGAAAAGAAAAAGCCCCGCGGCGAGAAGAACCCTCTTCGCGGCCGCCTGTTCCCGACGGATCGATTCGCCCAACGACGATCTCCTCTTCTCGTTATGCTACGCGAGGCCGCCCCGGCATTCAAGGGGGTCGTCCTAACCTAAGAACAGGTTTTCTCCCTCGATCTTTCTTCGTCGCCAGCATGCGGGAACGGCCGGAACATAGTTAGGTTTTGCCGCCCCCAGATGTTCCTCGAAGGACCCGGCGTGTCAGGCGGCGGCATGGCCGTCCTCGTGACCCCGTAGCGGAAGGGGGGCCCCCTGGCTTTGCCGAGGGGGGGAACCGACGGGACTGGTTCCCCGGGGCCGGGGTTAGAGGATGGCTATGACGCCGCGACACGCCCAGGAAAATAGACCAGGGCAACGCGAATTTGCACGCGTGTTAGAAAGCCGAAGGCCGTTCTCGGATGCGGCGAATCCTTGACCCCTTTCGACTCCTGGTCTACAATCCCGCTGAATTCGGACGCCAGGAGGCCAAACATGCCGTCTTCGAATTGGAGCCGTCGGTCGTTTATCCGGACGGTCGGAGCCCTCGGACTGGGAGCCTGCGGGATGAAGGCCGACGCCCTCGAGCGGGTCGCCGCCGCTTCCCAGTCGGTCGCCGGCCGCTCGGCCGAGGAGGTCGCCAAGGACGAGTTCTTCTGGCGGGAAATCCAGCTCGCCTTCAAGCTCGACCGGTCGCTCATCAACCTCAACAACGGCTTCACCTGTCCGACGCCTCGGGTCGCCCTGGAGGCCGTCTGGCGCTATATGGACATGGTCAACATGCTCCCGGTCCACTACCAGGCGATGATCGCCCGGAACAGCGAGACGATCCGCCTCCGGATGGCCAACGAATTCGGCTGCGGTCCCGACGAGATCGCGCTGACCCGCGGGGCGAGCGAGGCCCTCCAAATCGTCCAGAACGGGATCGACCTCGAACCCGGGGACGAGGTCGTGACCACCGATCAGGACTATCCCCGGATGCTGACGACCTGGGACCAGCGGATGAGGCGCGACGGCATCAAGGTGACCCGTTTTCAATTCCCCGTCCCGACGACCCAGGACGATCTCTACGAGCGGTTCGAGAAATCGATCTCCCCGCGGACGAAGGTCTTCCATTTCACCCATATCACCAACTTGACGGCCCAGCTTTTTCCGGTCCAGCGGATCTCCCGCCTCGCCCGGTCCAAGGGGATCGTGACGATCGTCGACGGCGCCCACGCCCTGGGGCATTTCCCCTTCAAGCTCCGGGACCTCGAGTGCGACGCCTACGGCGTCAGCCTCCACAAATGGCTCCTCGCCCCCCTCGGGAACGGCTGCCTTTACGTCCGGAAGGAAATGATTCCGAAGTTCTGGCCTCTCCAGGCGGCCCCCGAACAGCAGGACAACGACATCCGCAAATTCGAATCCATCGGAACGCACCCCTGGGCGATCCGGGCGGGGCTGGGCGAGGCCTTGGCCTTCCACCAGGCCATCGGGGCGGAGCGCAAGGCGGCCCGGCTGCGCACCCTGAACCTCCGCTGGGTCAACGCCCTCAAGGTCCATCCGCGGATCAAGGTCCTGACCGATTTCTCGGAGCCGCCCCAAGCCTGGGGCGTCGGCGCGGTCACGATCGAGGACATGGATATCCGCTCGCTGGCCCGGTTCCTCATGGACAAGTACCGGATCATCTCCGTTCCCCTGGTCGGCGGGGCACCTCCCAACTCGGTGTTCGATTACCAAGCCCTCCGGATTTCGCCCAATGTCTACACAACCCTCGAGGAGATCGACACCTTCGTCACGGCCATGGAGGACGCCCTCAAGAGCGGCGTACCGGAAGTCCCCGCTTCGGCCGTCGAGGAGCTGGAGATTTGCCGGTAGGCTGCGGCCTCGAAGAAGCCAAAGGAGGTTGACGATGAACAAGCGGGTCATCGCGGTGGTCGGCGCGACGGCGTTCGTCCTCGCCGTTGGAGTCGCCGCGGCCTCCGCCCAGGGGACTTTCAAGATCTCCTTCGAATTCAGGGCGGGAGGTCAAAAGCTCTCGAGCGGGGAATACTGGATCGGGCCTCGGGAGGACGGGAAGATCGTCCTCCGCCGGGAGTCGAGCGGGAAGGAAATCGCGGTGGCCGTCCTCGAGCGGACGCCCCAGCCGACGCCTCCCCTCGAGGAACCGCAGCTCGTCTTCCACGTCGTCGGGAACTTTGAGCCTTCCTATACGGAATACGTCACGGAATACGTCCTGGCGGAGATCTGGCTGCCCGGTGCCGAGGGGTATGTCCTGGCCGTCACCAAGGGGGCGCACCAAAACAAGACCGTCAGGGGACAGGCCGCCAAGCGGAGCGATTAGCCCTCGCGGCGCGGACGGGTTTGTCCGTTCGAGTCGATCAAAGGAGTCATTCATGCCGAAATATCGGATAGCCGTCCTCCCCGGCGACGGGGTGGGCAAGGAAGTCGTCGAGGCGGCCCTCATCGTCCTCAACCGCCTGAACGTCGAGGCGGAATACCTCCACGGCGACATCGGCTGGGAATTCTGGCGCCGGGAGGGCAACGCCCTCCCCGACCGGACGGTCAAATTCCTGAAGGAGACCGACGTCTGCCTTTTCGGAGCCATCACCTCGAAGCCCAAGGAGGACGCCGCGGCCGAGCTCGACCCCGCGCTCCGGGGGAAGGGCCTCTCTTATTTCAGTCCCATCGTCCGCCTCCGCCAGGAGTTCGACCTCTATTCGAACCTCCGGCCGTGCAGGGCCTATCCCGGGAATCCCCTCAATTATCGGGACAACATCGACCTCGTCATCTTCCGGGAAAACACGGAGGGGATGTACGCCGGCGTCGAATTCTTCCCCCTGCCCCAGACCGTCCGGGACGCCCTGGCCGTCCATCCCAAGATGAAGGCCTTCAAGGACGTCCCCCTCGGCG
>Ga0208828_1001136_pt1 | contig 10533 bp, 12 predicted proteins | sample Kivu_160m_FD_185487 | JGI IMG/M metagenome (GOLD analysis project Ga0208828, IMG submission 185487) | Freshwater microbial communities from Lake Kivu, Western Province, Rwanda to study Microbial Dark Matter (Phase II) - Kivu_160m (SPAdes)... | ecosystem: Environmental > Aquatic > Freshwater >... | reverse complement strand
ACCGGACGTTGAGCGAGTCATGCGTGAATACATAGACGCCGGCTACAACATCATCTTTACCCACGGCGGCCAGTTTGTTTCACAGACGCAGGCCCTGGCTAATGAGTTCCCAGATGTGTACTTCATCGCGGAAGGCGACGCACCTGTGGAAGACGCCCCCCCCAATTTCTGGCTTATAGACAGAAACTTCCAGATAGGCTTCTATGCCATCGGTGCCATAGCCGCGAAACAGACCCAAACCGGCAAGATTGGCTACATCGGCGGGTTGACCCTGCCCTTCTCTTATGCTGAAGTCCACGCCATCGAGCAGGCAATTGATGACCTGGGCTTGGACGTAGAGTTCAAGGCAGTTTGGGTCGGGGACTTCAATGATCCCACCAAGGCTCGAGAACTGACTGATGCTATGATAGCAGAGGGCGCTGATGTGATCATGGGCTCCCTCAACCTGGGCATGTTTGGTCTTTTCGAGGCCGTAAAGAGCGCACCCGGCAAGGTGTTGGCGACAGCAAAGTACACCGATAAGGCCACCTTTGCCCCCAATAACTACATCACCTCGGTGCTCTACGACTGGGCAGGGCCACTGAAGGAGATCGTCCAAAAGATAATGGGCGGCGAAACGGGTGGGCATTACCCCTTGGGGTTCGCCACTGGGGTCGCTATTCAGTTCCCTCTGCGGAATGTCTCCGACGAGCTTAACAGCGAGATCGAACAGATCGTCGCTGCCGTACGGTCTGGTAAGATCGAAGTCGTCAAAGACATCACACCCATAGAATAGGCAAAACGCCGTCTTGTGGCGTCCGATGAAAAACTCAACCATACTTGAGATGAGGGGTGTCCACAAGTCCTTTGGGGCGGTTGTGGCCCTTGACGATGTGAGCTTACAACTGAATAGCAAAGAGATTCACGGCCTTCTCGGAGGAAATGGCGCGGGGAAGACCACGCTGATGAACATCCTGTACGGCCTCTACAGACCGGACGCTGGGGAGGTATCCTTGCACGGCGAGAAGGTGGAGATTCAGTCGCCCAGGGATGCCATCAGGCATGGCATTGGGATGGTTCACCAGCACTTCCTTCAGATAGATAACTTCACGGTAACTCAGAACATCGTGCTGGGGACTCTGCCGAAGAATAGGCCTACCCTGAACCTTGTTCAGGAGGAGAAGCGGATCAGGGGCCTGTCTGAGAAGTTTGGGCTGGAGGTCAATCCCCGCGCCTTGATCGAAAACCTCCCTATGGGGGTTCGGCAGAAGGTCGAGATTCTCAAAGCCCTTTATCGAGGCATCGTCATCCTCATCTTGGATGAGCCGACCACAAGCCTCACTCCTCAGGAGGTGGATTCCCTTTTCCAATCCCTAAGAGCGATGGTCGAGGAGGGAATGAGCGTTGTCTTCATCACCCACAAGCTTAGGGAAGTGCTGAGCGTCTGCGACAGGATTTCGGTGCTTAGGGACGGCAAAAACGTCCTCACCGTGCAAAGGGATGAAGCCTCCGAGGAGACGCTGGTCAAAGGAATGGTCGGCGAGGAGCTGGACATCGAGAAAAGTGTCCTGTTCTCCACGTCAGGTCTCGACCAAAAAGCTCTGCAGGTAGGCCAAAAGCCTGTCTTGCAGGTCGAGGGATTGCAAGTTGCCAGCGAAGAGGGTGGTCTGTCAGTCAAAGATTGTTCCTTCCAAGTCCGCGAGAAAGAGATCCTGGGCATCGCGGGCGTGGCCGGAAACGGCCAACGCGCACTGGCCGAAAGCCTGATCAGCATCCGGCCGATTGCCGAGGGCCACGTTTGGATTGACGACACGAGCATCGCTAACACAAAAACCAGAAGCCTGTTGGAGGCAGGGGTCACTTACATTCCAGAAGACAGGTTGCATGACGGCTTTTTGCCGACAGCCAACGTAGCTCAGAACCTCATCTTAGGCTCCCATCGCCAGAAACCGTACAGCCAGGGAAGGTTTCTCGACTGGAAGGCCATCTTCCAAGCTGCCCGAAACTTGATCTCCGAGCACAACATCAAGACGCTGGGCCCAGGAGAGGTCGCGGCGAACCTTTCAGGAGGAAACATCCAGAGGGTTATGCTCGCTCGGGCCTTCTCCCGCCCGGCCAAGCTTCTCGTTGCGCACAACCCAACGAGAGGCTTGGATATCCCTTCGACCGAGTTTGTCTACTCCAAGCTCCTGGAGCGAAAGAAGCATGGGATGGCTACCCTGCTACTGTCCGAAGACCTGGACGAGCTTCTTCTCCTGTGCGACAGAATCGCCACCATCTACCGGGGCGAGGTAGTGGGGATCCTCGAGAGGAGCGAGTTCGATAAGTACGAGATAGGGCGGATGATGAGTGGAGTCAAGACCCGTGAGTGAGCGAGCTATGGAGCTAAGTCATGGCGTCAAGATCGGGGTCGGAAGATTGACCCCTTACCTCCTGGCTGTAGTCGCTTCCTTTGCCGCAGCGGGGATATTCATCGCCGCTATGGGCTTCGACGTGCCGAAAGCCTACGTGACCATCCTCTTCACCTCCTTCAGGACCCCCAGCGGGATCGTTCAGACCCTTCTCAAGTTCGTTCCACTGTTGCTACAAGCTCTGGCCTTCACAGTGCCCCTGTCAGCCGGCAAGTTTAACATCGGTGGGGAAGGACAACTCATCGTTGGCGCTATCGGAGCGACCGCAGTCGGCATCTTGTTCGCCGGCCTTCCTGCTCTTCTCCTGCTACCTATGGTCATCCTGGCCGGCATCCTGTTCGGCGCCTTTTGGGCTGCCATTCCCGCCTGGCTGCTCTACCGGTTTAACATCAACGAGATTCTCACTACCGTCCTGATGAACTTCGTCTCCTTTAGCCTCATTGATTACGTTGCGACCAAGGTCTGGCGAGACCCGGCGGCCGGACATCCCACTACCGTTCCAATCGGGGCGGGGGGAGAACTTCCTTTGCTCATCGCTCGGCCTCCTCTGAACATGGGCATCATCCTCGCCGTATTCATCGCTGCCGCCGTATACATCTATGTCAGCCGAACTGTCGCCGGATATGAACTGGTAGCGACCGGCGCAAACCCCAGGGCCTCAATGGTCTATGGGATAGACGTCCGCAAGATGTTTCTCCTTTCATTGATCCTGGGTGGAGCTTTGGCCGGCCTCTCTGGGGCCATCGAGGTGGCTGGGATCCAGCACCGGCTCATCGAAGGGCTGCAATCAAACTACCTGCTATTGGGGATCATCATCGGTCTCATCGCCAAGGGCAACAACCTGGCCGTTCCTTTCGTGGCGTTCTTCATCGCCGTTCTCGAAGTCGGCGCCAGCGCCATGCAGAGAACCATGATGATACCCGTGGAGATGGTATTCATCGTCGAGGCCCTGATTCTCCTCTTTGTTCTTCTATCAGACGTGGTCAGGAGGCGATAGCCAGTGGGTCAGTTTGAGATACAGATCGTGAATTTCGCCAGGTTGGTGATGCTCGCCCTGGTTCCTTACGTTCTCGCCAGTCAGGGGACCATGTTGGGCGGAAGAACGGGCATCTTCAACGTGGCCCAGGAGGGCATTATGCTCGTCGGGGCCTCCGTAGGGTTCCTGGGCGCCTACCTCTACGGCAACCTGTTCTACGGCCTACTTCTGGCCATGCTGGTGGGCGGCCTGGTTGGCTTGGCCTTGGCCTATTTCACCACCACGTTGAAGATGAACCAATTCGTCATTGGCCTGGCGCTCTTCTTCTTTTGTCTGGGCTTGTCAACCCTCCTCTACAAGTTCGTGATCGGAGTCAGCTTGCAACCCCCCCTCATCCCGACTCTCCAGGGCGTGCCGATACCCGGCTTAAGCCAAATACCGATACTGGGAGACATTCTCTTTAACCAGAACTGGCTGGTCTACATCGCGATCCTCCTGTCAATCTTCCTATATTATCTCCTCTACAAGACGAGCATTGGCCTGGAACTGAGGGCGGTTGGGGAAAACCCTATGGCAGCAGACAGCCTCGGCGTGAATGTGGCCCTGATGCGATACACTACGGCCATTGTGGGGGGTGCGCTGATAGGACTCGCGGGCGCTTATCTGCCAATGGTCTACACCGGGACCTTTACCGCAGGAATCGTTAGAGGCCGAGGTTGGCTGGCCATTGCCTTGACCTTCTTCGGAGGTTGGAGTCCCCATCTGATCTTCCTCGGTTCCCTCTTCTTCGCTGGAATAGAGGTCCTGTCCTTCAGAGTGCAGGTTGTGGGGCTTGGGATCCCCTATCAGTTTCTTCTCATGCTACCCTACGTTGCCACCATCCTCGTTATGGTATTCGCTTTCAAGTGGGTAAGGGTTCCTGCCTTCCTGGGACAGAACTACGACCGCGAAAGGAGAACTCTGGCCTAGCGGCACCTCACCTCGACGCAGCAAGCCAAATCCTTCAGGAGTTACTATGGCAGTAACCAAAGCAGAAATTCGCTCTGGTGCTTATTACGACTCGGTAGTCCTCATGCAGTTGCAACGCTCCCTGGCAGCCCTGCCTGGCGTCCTCGATGCGGGGGTGATGATGGGCACCGATGCCAACAAAGCCGTCCTCGCCCAGAGCGGCTTGCTGACGTTGGAAGCCCAGGCCGCCCTGGCCGACGACCTGGCCATCGTCGTCCGCGCCGAAAACGACGCCGCAGCCCAGGCTGCCCTGGGCCAGGTGGATGAGCTCCTCACCCGGCGTCGAGAAGCCATCGTCCAGGAATATCGCCCCAGGAGCCTGGAATCGGCGGCGCAGATGATGCCCGATGCCCAATGGGTGCTGGTCTCGGTTCCGGGGCGCTACGCCGCCGGCGTGGCCCGCCAGGCGCTGCGCCTGGGCAAGAACGTGTTCCTCTACAGCGACAACGTCGCCCTGGATGATGAGATCGCCCTTAAACAGATGGCCGCCGAAATGGGCCTGCTGGTCATGGGGCCAGACTGCGGCACGGCCATCGTCAACGGGGTGGGCCTGGGCTTTGCCAACCGGGTGCGGTGGGGGCCGATTGGGGTGGTCGCTGCGGCCGGCACGGGACTGCAAGCTGTGACCTCCCGCATCCACCAATTGGGTAGTGGCATCACCCACGCCCTGGGTACCGGCGGGCGTGATCTCTCTCAGGCCGTGGGCGCGGTGACCGCCCGCCAGGGGCTCGACCTTCTCAGCCGTGACCCCGAAACGCGCGTCATCGTCCTCATCTCCAAGCCACCATCCCCCCAGGTAGCCGATGACGTGCTGCGCGTCGCCCGGTCGGCAGGCAAGCCGGTGGTGGTGGACTTCATCGGCTATTCCCCTCCGTCCCGGCAAGTAGACAGCCTCCACTTCGCCACCTCTCTCGATGAGGCCGCTGAGCTGGCCGTGAAGCTCGCCACCTCGCCACGCAGCACGGAGCCCGTCGTTGAGCTGGGGCGATTTGCACCAGGACAACGCTACCTGCGCGGCCTCTTCTCCGGCGGCACTCTGGCTTACGAAGCCCTGCTCATCCTGCAAGGCTATCTGCCCGCCATCTACTCCAACGCGCCGTTGAAAAAAGAGTACCGCCTGGCCAACTCGCTGGTCAGCCAGGAGCACACTATCGTTGACCTGGGCGAAGACGAATTCACCGTGGGTCGTCTGCACCCCATGCTGGACAACGACCTCCGCCTCCGACGGCTGCAGCAGGAAGCCGACGATGCGGAGGTCGCGGTGATTCTGCTGGACGTGGTGCTGGGCTACGGCGCCCACCCCGACCCGGCCAGCGAACTGGCCCCGGCCATTGCCAGGGCGCGGGCGGCGGCCGCAGAAGCCGGGCGATACCTGGAGGTAGTGGCCGTCGTAGTTGGCACCGACGAAGATCCCCAGGACTTCGATGCCCAGGTACGACAATTAAAGGATGCTGGCGCACGGGTCGAAACCAGCAACGAAGCCGCCGTCCACTACGTCGGCCGCCTCCTCCAATCTCCAATATCCAATCTCCAATATCCAACACCCGTAGACCTCTCCGTACTACACCAACCCCTGGCCGCCATCAACGTCGGCCTGGAGTCCTTCACCGAGAGCCTGAGAGCCCAGGGCGCGCCGGTGATTCAGGTGGACTGGCAGCCGCCGGCCGGCGGCAACGAGCGGCTGATGGCTATCCTAGAGCGAATGAGGTAGAAATGCGGGTTCGAGCCAAACTGCACGGCATGTTCATCATCGGGGTCAAAGACCCTGATGGTGTGGTCGAGCTGACCCTGCCTGACGAAACGGACGTAGCGGGGTTGGCCGAGGCCCTCCGTGAGACTTCCCCCACGCTCGACCCTCGCGCCTGTCTGGCTATGGTCGGTGGCGCGATCGTGCCGCTGGACCGAGCCTTGAAGGACGGCGAGGAAGTGCACTTCTACCCCACCCTCACCGGAGGGTGAAAGACCCCCTCGCCCCTTTGGGGAGAGGGTGGGGGTGAGGGTAAGGTTTCTGCCCATCACACCCAGCCATCTCTTATGACACGCATCGCCTGGCTTACAGACATACACCTGGAATTTCTGCATTCGACCCGTGAGGTTGATGCTTTCTCCGATAGTGCGGTCATACCCACGGCCACGGAGAAGCCACCATCTTGCCTAATCTCCGCGTTAAGACTGGCGGGGCCGAATATGGTCAACCAAAACTCCAGGAAGTGATCGTCGTGGAATAACTATTGGTGGAAGATAAGTAGATTTCCGCTTCCAAGTGGAGGAAAACCAATGAACACAGAGGAAGCATTGCGCATCGCATTCTGGGGTTTGCTCGTGCTGCTGCTATTGATGCGGGGGTACTTCTCATTCCGGGTGCAGCGGGCCAGCGAACGGCTCATGCCTGACCGGGCGGCCATCAAGCGCGAGGGCACGGGGATATTTGCCATCCGGGTGGTTGGGTTTCTTCTCCTCATCGGCCTGCTTGTGTCTTACGGGATCAATCCCCCCTGGATGCAAGCCTTGCTCTTCCCGCTGCCGAGCTGGCTACGCTGGGCGGGCGTCGTCCTCGGACTGGCCAGCCTCGGCCTCTGGACCTGGACGCAGATCGAGTTAGGAACGCTATGGTCAGCCCAGTTGCAGCTCCGCGAGGAGCATCACCTGGTCACCACCGGCCCTTACTCCCGGGTGCGCCACCCCCTTTACACCGCCATGGTCGGCTGGGCGGCGAGCCTTGCCCTGGTGACCGCCAGTTGGCTCTTCGTTGTCGTGGCAGTGGCGACGGTAGCCATGTTCTTCGTCCGGGTCCCCCGTGAAGAGCAGATGATGATAAAGCAGTTCGGGGATCAATACCGAGCCTACATGAAGAGGGCGGGGAGGTTCTTCCCGAAGTTGGGGCACCCCTCGTGGGTGCCCAGGAGAAAAAAATGACTGTTCGTTTCTTCAACTGACAAATCGCTGGAGTATTTCGTAAAGCGTGATCTCTTGGACGAGAACGTCGGGCCAATTGATCGGGCCTGTCCTGAGTGTAAGCGAAGGATATGGCAATGCCCGAAGCAGCGATGCAATTATGGGTGAATTTAGCGATCTGTCGAATATTCAAACGGTTCTATGGATGATGTCATTTTGCAATTCCTGCGAACCAGGAGTAAAATTCGGTTTCAGAAGGAGGTACAAACAATGAGCTACCGAAAGTTGTTGAAATGGATGATCGGCTTTACGTCACTCGCAGTCCTCTTATCGGCGTGCGGTGCGCCACCAGCCACTGCTGTCCCCACTGCTGTTGCCAGTCCGAGCCCGGCCGCAGAGCAAGGCCAGTTCACTGATCCCTTCGCCTATTGTGCGACGGTGGGCACGATGGATGTGCCAGACGCGCGATATACCGGCCCCAAGACGCCCGACGTGGTCGTCAACGGTCTGAGGAAAGTGTTGGAGACGCCCGCTGACGTTCCGATGGAGCCGTTCGTGGCAGGGACCTTCTGGCGCTGCATGGACGGCAAAGTCTGGGCCTGCTTCGTCGGCGCCAATCTGCCCTGCACAGAGAAGGCAGACACCAGCCGCACCCCCACGCCCGACATGGCGGATTTCTGCCAGGCAAACCCAAGCTCCGATTTTATTCCAGCCTACGTCACAGGCCGCGCCACGGTCTACGAATGGCGTTGCACGAACGGTGCGCCTGAGATCGTCAAACAACTGGTCGAGCCGGACGCGCAAGGCTTTCAGTCGGACATCTGGTACGAGATCAGCCCGGGTGACAACCCCTGATGCGTGTGGGGCATGAGTCGAAGATACACGACATGAACATCGCCAACCGCGTTTTCATCAACTGCGATGACCACGAGAACATGCCCGATTTTGTGACCAGGTTCTGACTACTTTCCCAATCCAGCTTTGCCAGGTAAGTGCAGCTTGTGTTTGCTGGCTTGACAAAAACCGGAAGTGGGTGTATCTTCTTAGTAGATACTAAAAGGAGGCGTTACTTATGATAACGAGAGTGCAAAAATGGGGCAACAGCTTGGCCCTACGTATTCCCAAACCTTTCGCCACCGAAATAGGACTACAGTGGAATTCGCCAGTTGAGGTATCGCTGGTTGATGGGAGCCTGGTCATCGTACCGGTTGTCGAGCCAGCTTTTGCTCTCGAAGACCTGTTAGCGCAAGTCACCGAAGACAACTTGCACGGTGAAATCGAGACCGGTCCGGCGGTAGGGAGAGAAGTGTGGTAAATCCAGCGGGTTATGTTCCTGAACGTGGTGATATAGTTTGGATTACCTTGGATCCGCAGGCGGGACATGAACAAGCAGGACGGCGTCCAGCAGTAGTACTCTCGCCTTCCACCTACAATGACAAGGTGGGATTGGCGATTCTCTGCCCCATCACGAGTCAGAGCAAGGGGTACCCGTTTGAGGTACAGATTCCCAGCAGATTAGCTATCACTGGAGTGATCTTGGCCGACCAGGTCAAAAGCCTGGATTGGCGCGCTCGCAAAGCCGAGTTCGCTGGTACATTACCAGCAACAACCATAACCGAGGTTCTACAAAAGCTCAATACGCTGTTATCCAGGTAGCCAGTATGATTGGCAAGCGACAGAATCCGACAGATGACGAACAGGCAGATAACCGACCGTTGCTAGACGGTTCGCAGATCATCACTACCAGAGATACTGCTGGCGCTGTCTTCCTGGGCATCCTGGCACTGATCCTGCTCGTTGCGCTGCTGCGCTCCGAGGCTCGCAATCGTGCATTGGTTGCTCAGTTGTCGCAGCAAGGCCGGTGATGAGGTTCTGGCTATAGCGGTATCTCAGCAAGGAAATGGCATTATGCTTGAGATTAGAACGGAGCGATTACAGCTCATCGCCCTGACCTTGAGCCAGCTAGGACTCTACGTGGCCGCTGCCGAGCAAGTGGAACAGGAACTGGGGTTATCAATTTCCCATGGTATCGTCACCGATCCTCTTCGCAGAGCGATAGACATCAAGCTCTCGAAAAGAGAGAAGCAACATCGCTTCCAACCGTGTACTGGAGAAGGTAGGGATGCGGGTATCTGGTGAAATGGACGAGACTTTGGATTGGAGACTGGATAGGACTGAGCGACCATCGTAGACGAGGTATACCAGGCCATGCGAAACAACCCTGGCTTACCCGACAAGGACGAATTCGTGCAAAAACTGAACACCAAGTTGCAGGCCAGGCTCAGTGTACAGTTTAGTCAAACTGAAAAGCAGGGGAGATGAAAGAGTTACGATTTGTCTGGGATGACAAAAAGGCTGAAGAGAACCAAAGAAAACACGGTGTTTCGTTTGCCGAAGCCAAAACCGTTTTCTACGACGAGAATGCCAGGTTACGGTATGATCCTGATCACTCTGAAGACGAGGACCGTTTCCTGCTGCTTGGTGTGAGCTATTCCTTGCGTATCCTTGTCGTCAGCCATTGCTACCGAGAGAAGGACGCAGTGATGCGCATCATCTCTGCTCGGAAGGCAACCAAGAATGAGCAGAGACAATACGGAGAGTTTTTGTAATGAGAGAAGAATACGATTTCTCACAATCAATCAAGAATCCCTATGCCGAGCATCTGAGGAAACCCGTCACTATTCATCTGGGGGTAGATGTGATCAAGTACTTCGAAGGGATGTCAGAGGAGACAGACATTCCATATCAGGTCTTGATCAGCCTATACTTGAAGGACTGTGTGCAGTCAGATCGTAGACTGTCCTTTGCGTGGGTATCCCCAAGAGAGGCATCTTTGGATAAGAAAGGGGCGGACTAGCCACCGTACCATCCGAAGCGGCCATCGTGGCGTCAGAAGCGAAGTAGCAACGCTGACATCACCGTTGTTCGTCGCCTATGGGTGATCACTGGTTGGCACCCCCCGGCTGACTGTCCCTTCTCAATCCCCATATTTCAATGTGGGGTGTCCGCTTGAACCGCAGCCTCTCTTGTTCTTGAAGCACTACACTTTGAAAAGTGTAGTCTGTGGCCGCCTTTACTGTGAGGAGCCGCTTCGTTTCGACCACCGTAGACGAGGTATACCAGGCAATGCGAAACAACCCTGGCTTACCCGACAAGGACGAATTCGTGCAAAAACTGAACACCAGGTTGCAGGTCAGGCTCAGTGTGCAGTTTGGAACAAAAGAGTTGCATGGCGGAGGCTCTTTCTCACAGCCACGCGGCGGG
>Ga0208828_1001132_pt1 | contig 10605 bp, 7 predicted proteins | sample Kivu_160m_FD_185487 | JGI IMG/M metagenome (GOLD analysis project Ga0208828, IMG submission 185487) | Freshwater microbial communities from Lake Kivu, Western Province, Rwanda to study Microbial Dark Matter (Phase II) - Kivu_160m (SPAdes)... | ecosystem: Environmental > Aquatic > Freshwater >... | reverse complement strand
CCAAGAACCTTGGGACGCTGCCGAAATGGCACAAGAGCGCCGCCGCCCAGAATCCGGCGGCCATCATGTCGTTCGACGAGATCATCGTCCAGTAAATCGGAGGGCGATGTCATGACGGAGCTCATCGAATCCGACATCATGTATCGGAGGTGGAGCGCCCCTTCGGCGAGGGCCGCTCTTCTCCTCGTCCACGGCCTCGGCGCCCACACCGCCCGGTGGAAATTCCTGGCCGGCTATTTCGCCGAGAAAGGCTACGCCTCCTATGCCCTCGAGCTGCGGGGATTCGGGCGGACCAAGGAGCGGCCCCGCGGGCACATCGGCTCCCTCCGCGTTTACGACCGCGACATCCTGAGCCTGCGGGCCGTCATCGAAAAAGAGCTCCCCGGCCGGAAGATCTTCGTCCTGGGCGAAAGCCTGGGCGGCCTCATCGCCTTCAACCTGGCCGGGAAGCGGCCCGATCTCTTCGCCGGACAGATCCTGATCTCGCCGGTCTTCAAGAGCGGGATGAAGTTCCCCTTGACCTCATATCTGACGCTCGTCGCGAACATCCTGGTGCGGCCTTGGAAGTCGATTCCCGTCCCGTTCACCTCGGCCATGTGCACGCGCGACGCCGCCTACCAGGCCGTCATGGATGCCAATCCCGACGAGCTCCGGGAAGCGAGCGTGAAGCTCCTGGCGAGCACGCTCGGCGAGCAGAGGGCGGCCCGCCGGCTGACGAAGGGCATGGAGGTCCCGGTCCTGTTCCTGGTCGCCGGCCGCGACCAACTGGTCGACGAGCGCGCCGAACACAAAGCTTTTGCCAGGCTGAAGCTGCAGGACAAGACTCTCCGGCATTATCCCGAGATGCACCATGCCCTGTCGATCGAGCTCGGCCGGGAGCGCGTCTTCGCCGACATCCTCGATTGGCTCGAAAAACGGACCTGAGATGAAGTACGTCCTGGCCATCGACCAGGGGACGACGGGAAGCCGGGCGATCCTCTACGACCGTCGCGGCCGGGCCCTGGCGAGCGCTTACCGGGAATTCAAACAATATTTCCCCCGGCCGGGCTGGGTGGAGCACGATCCCGAAGAGATATGGCAGAGCGTCCATGACACGATCCAGGAGGCCCTGGCCGGGGTCCCGGGCTCGGCCGTCGCCGCGGTCGGCGTCGCCAACCAGCGGGAAACGACGATCATCTGGGACCGGGTCACGGGGCGGCCCGTCCATCCGGCGATCGTCTGGCAGTGCCGGCGGACGGCGGAGCGCTGCCGCCGCCTTGGCCGGCAGAAGGGGTTGGCCGACGACATCCGGAAGCGGACAGGCCTTCCCCTCGACGCTTACTTTTCGGCGACCAAGGCCGAGTGGATCCTGTCCCGCGGGGGATTGACGCGGGCGGCAAAATCCGGGGCCTTGTGTTTCGGCAATCCCGATTCTTGGATCCTATGGAAGCTGACCGGAGGCGCGGTCCATGCCACCGACCCGACCAACGCCTCGCGGACCATGCTCTTCAATATTCGGACGCTGCGCTGGGACGACGACCTTCTGAAGCTCTTCGGGATTCCCGAAGCCATGCTTCCCGAGGTTCGCTTGTCCTCCGGCGATTTCGGCCGGACGGTCGCCCTCGGCCGCCTGCCGGCGGGTATCCCCGTGACGGGAATCGCCGGCGACCAGCAGGCCGCCCTGTTCGGGCAGGCGGGATTCGCCGCCGGCGCGATCAAGGCCACCTACGGCACGGGTTGTTTCATCCTCATGAACACGGGCCGGAAAAGGATCGAATCGGCGCACGGTCTGCTCACGACGCTGGCCTGCGGCCCGGGCGGCGAGGTCACGTTCGCTCTGGAAGGGTCGGTTTTCGTCGCCGGCGCCTCGGTCCAGTGGCTGCGCGATCAGCTCGGCCTGCTGAAAACGGCCGCCGATTCGGAGGCCATGGCCGAAGCCGCCGGAGACAACGGCGGTGTCTATTTCGTTCCCGCCTTCGTCGGCCTGGGCGCGCCGTATTGGGACCCTGACGCGCGCGGAACGATCACGGGGCTGACGCGCGGCACGACGGCGAACCAGGTCGTCCGGGCCGCCCTCGAGGCGATCGGCTATTCGACCAGGGATGTCCTCGAGACCATGGAAAAGGATTCGAAGCTCGCCGTGCGGGACCTGCGAGTGGACGGCGGGATGGCGGTCAACGACTTCCTCTGCCGGTTTCAGGCCGACATCCTCGGGATCCCCGTCCTCCGGCCGAGGGCGGTCGAGACGACTGCACTCGGAGCGGCCTATCTTGCCGGCCTCGCCATCGGTTTCTGGAAGGACGCGGCCGAGATCGAGCGTCTTTGGGCCGCCGATCGGACGTTCAAGCCGGCGCTAAAGCAGCCGGAGGCCGACGCTCTTTATAAAGGATGGCTGACGGCGGTCAAAAAAACGCTGGCCCGCTGAAGGGGAGCAATCCCCCCGGCTACTTCCTTGGGGGGACACGTACTTTGGGGACACATGCAAGAGAATGTGTCCCCAAAGTACATGTCCCCATCTCGGCACATGCAAGAGAATGTGTCCCCGTAGTACATGTCCCCATCTCGTATTTCCCCATTTCGGCCGCCAGCTCCGCGTATTCCTCTTCGGTGTTGATGTTCCGGATCCAGCCCCTGTCGGGAATCTCGACCCGGTTGACCTTGATCCGGCCGAGGAGGTCGAGGATGCTCCGGCCTCCCGCGGCGAGAATCCGCCGGGCTTCGGGGACGACGCTCTTCCGATAGACGGCATGGAGAGGCTCGTAAAAACGGGGACACGTACCTGGGGGACACGTACCGGAGAACGTGTCCCCCAGGTACATGTCCCCATCATAATAGGGCAGGACCAGGTCGCAGCCGAGGGCGGATTTGACCAGCCGGTTGACGAACGGCAGGTTGAGGCGGGGGATGTCGCAGGCCGTCACAAAATTGAGTTCGTGGGTCATGCGCGGAAGGCTCGAGGCGATGGCCATGAGCGGCCCCTGCCCCGGCTCGAGGTCAGGGAAGATGGGCAGCCCGAGGAAGTCGAGCGTGCTTCGGGGGTCGGCGCTCACGGCGATCTCTTCAAACAAAGCTTTGAGCTGATCGGCTACGACGGCGATCATAGGCTTCCCTCCGAGCGGAAGGAGGGCTTTATCGCGGCCCATGCGGCGGCTGCCGCCTCCCGCCAGGATGAGGGCGCCGGCGTCCGGCCTGAGCATCCACTCATCTTCGACATACAGGCAATCCTCCAGCCTCACGTCCCATGCGCGGTCGCGGAATCGGGCGACCCGGTCGGCGAAGGGGAGAACCGCGGCGCAGGAATCCTTCATGGCGGCGGCCCCCTCTCCCCGGAGTATGAGGAATGCGCCCGGCTCGATGACCGTCCGCGCCGATGTCCCTTCAGCGATGCAGCAGGCCTTATCCGGGATGAGGCCCAGGAGAGCTTCGATCCCTGCCCGAAGATGATCCCGCTTCGCTTTCAGCCAGAGAACGCGCCGGGCGCCCGCCTCGAGCATCCGGCCCGTATCCGTGTCCGGAGAAGGGGCTGTTTCTTCGAGGATTTGAAATGGTCCGTCGAATGCCCTATAGCCGCCGCTCCCGGAGCGCCCCGCGTCTTCCGCAACGGCAGAATCGACTACGGTGATCTTGATCCCGGTGACGGCGCGCTCTCGGGAGTGCCGTCCGATCAGCCGGCAGGCGAACAGAGTTTTCCCCACGTTCCGGCCCGAACCGCCGATGAGGATCAGGCTCTTTTTTTGAATCATGCCGATGGCGGCAGAGTCCCGGTTGCGGCGGCGTCCGTCATTCGTAGCGGAGCGCTTCGATGGGGTCGAGCTTGGACGCCTTGCGGGCGGGGTAGAATCCGAAGAAGACGCCGACCGAAGCGGCGAACAAAAAGGACATGAGTACCGAACCCATCGAGACGATGGTCGTGATCCGGGAGAACATGGGGACGTACTTGAGGAGCTTCGACAGGCCGAAGCCCAGCCCGACCCCGAGGAATCCGCCGATGAGGCTGAGGACGACCGCTTCGGCCAAGAACTGGATCAGGATGTCCCGCTCTCGGGCCCCGATCGACATCCGGATGCCGATCTCCCGGATGCGCTCGGTCACCGAGACGAGCATGATGTTCATGATCCCGATCCCGCCGACGAGGAGCGAGATCGCGGCGATGCTGCCCAGGAACACGGTCAGGACGCCGATCGCGCTCTCGGCGTTTTCGGCGATCTCCTGCATGTTGCGGACGTTGAAATCGTCGTCCGCGCCGGGTTCGATGTTGTGCCGGAGGCGGAGGAGATCCTCGATCTCCGCCTGGGCCTGGGGGATCTTGTCCTGGGAGACGGCGGCCACGTCGATCGATTGGATGAACGTCTGCCGGACCAGCCGCCGGGAAGCCGTCGTGTAGGGCACGGTGATCATGTCGTCGCGGCTGCCCATCCCGCCTGACTGCCCTTTCCTCTTGAAGACGCCGACGATCATGAACGGGACGCGCCGGATGCGGATGACCTTGCCGATAGGGTCATCGCCCTCGTCAAAGAGATATTGCTGGACGTCGGCGCCGATGACGCAGACTTTCTCCCCGTTCTGGACCTGTTCCTCATCGAAGAACGTGCCCTGGTCGACTTCCCATTTCCGGATCACCGGAAAATTCTCGCTGACGCCTTGGACCTGAGTCCGCCAGTTCTTGTTCAGGTAGATGACCTGGCCGCTGGTGCTGATGTTCGGCGATACGGCCAGGACGGACGGGCATTCCCGGGCGATGGCTTCGACGTCGCCGATCTTGAGAGTGTTCCGGCCGCCCCATCCGGTCCGAATGCCCTGCAGGTTCATACTGCCAGGGCGGACGAAGAGAAGGTTCGTCCCCATGGAGTTGAACCGGTCCTGGATGGCCGCCTTGGCCCCCGTCCCGATGCTGACCATGGCGATGACCGAACCGACGCCGATGATGATGCCGAGGGCGGTCAAAAACGTCCTCATCTTGTTGCGGGTTAGGGCGCGGAGAGATACCCGAAGAATCCTGAAAATATGCATCGTTCACATCCTCGCATCGAGGCCCTCCCTCCAGAAGCCCCGGATGCTCCTCCAAAGTCGATTCCAAAACGCCATTATAGCGTAAATCGAAGAGGGAAGTCATTACCCCTTTCGGCCGCCCGGCAAAGTGCGCCGACATAAATCCGCGAGAACCTTTCTCCCCCGTTTTTCGTCTATGGATGTGAGGAGCATGAGTTTCGGCCCCCGCGGAAAACGGATAAAGGATGAACCGATGAGAAAAAGCCGCGTCACGAAATGCTTTTTGGCCTTTCTCGCGACGGCCCTGGCGGCGGCGACCGCTTTTGCGGGATTGGCGACGCTCGATCTCGCCCAGGCCCTTAAAACGCCGGCCATCGACGGCAAGCTCGATCCCGGGGAATGGGAAGGCGCCTACAAAATGACGGAGTTCAAGACCTTCCAGCCCGACTACGACAAGATTCCCAGCCAGAAGACCGAAGCCTATTTCCTCTATGATTCGGACAATTTCTATTTCGCCTTCCGCTGCTTCGACACCGAACCGTCCAAGATCAAAGCCGCGATCTCCAAGCGGGACGCGATGTTCGCCGACGACTTCGTCGGCATCATCGTCGACACCTACAACACGATGCAGAACGGCTATGGATTCCTGGTCAATCCCCTCGGCATCCAGGGCGACGGCATGATGGACATCAACGGCAACGTCAACGACGCCCAGGACTACATCTGGTACAGCAAGGGCCAGATCGACGACCAGGGTTACGTCGTCGAATGCCGCGTTCCGCTCCAGAGCATCCGCTTCCCGGGCGGAAAGACGATCACCGTACGCCTGGGCTTTTTCCGCCAGTTCGTCCGGACCTCGGAAGTGGCCAGCGCCCCGGCGATCTACCCCGACAAGGGAAGCATCATCGCCCAGACCCAGCCCATCGCCGTGAGCGGACTGAAATTCAAGCGGGTCGTCGAGCTCCTGCCGGCCGTCACCGCCAGCGACAAATCGAGCGCGCAAGGGGGCCGGATGGCTCGGGACGAGCGGAGAGCGGATTTCGGCTTGACGGGCAAAGTCGGATTGACCAACGACATGACCCTCGATGCGGCCCTCAATCCCGACTTCAGCCAGGTCGAATCGGACGCCGGCCAGGTGGACATCAATCTCCGCTATGCCCTCTACTTTCCCGAGAAGCGGCCCTTCTTCCTGGAGGGCAATGAGATCTTCCAGTTCGCCGGGAACACCGAGGAAGCGCCTCTCTACGCCATGGCCCACACCCGGACCATCGTCGACCCCGTCTTCGGCTTCAAGCTGAGCGGCAAGCTGGGCGTCAAGAACACGGTCGCGGCCATTTACGCCCACGACTACCAGCCCGACGGCGGCGCCGACGAGCATCCGGACTTCGGCGTCTTCCGTCTCAAGCACGCCCTCAAGGAAGACTCGTATCTCGGCGCATTCTACACATCGCGGGAAGTGCGGGGCGGCTTCAACCGGGTGGCCGGGGGCGACGGCCGGATCCGGCTGACGCCGACCTCGGTCGCTTCGTTCCACCTCTTCGGCTCGTTCAGCAAGGACGCCGGCAACCGCGATATCGACGGCGGCCACGCCCTGGGTTTGAGATATACCCTCGACAACCGCACGGTCTCCTTGGACGTGGGATACCAGGACATCTCTCAAAAGTACCGCGTCGACACGGGTTTCCTGGAGAGAAACGGACTGCGGCGCCTGGCCGCGTTCGGCATGTACCGCATGTACCCGAAATCAAAATTTTTCCAGAGGATCGAGCCGTTCTATTGGAGCTATCATCTCTACGACACGTATTCGAACATGCTCGAGACGTTCAACATCTTCGTCCTCCGCTTCCAGCTTCCGCGCTCCACGCAGGTCCGCTTCGAGGGTATCCTGGCGAACGAGGTCTACGCCGCGCACCGGTTCGGGAAGAGCGGCTTCGGCTTCCGGGTCAGCTCCCAGGTCACTAAGCACCTGTTCGTCAACGGTTCCTACAGGCGCACGGGATCCATCTTCTACGACCCGGACGACCCCTTCCAGGGAGGCGGCAACCGGGCCAACGCGGGGGTCGAATTCCAGCCAACCGAAAATCTGGATTTCATGGTCGACCTGACCTATTCGGATTTCTTCCGGCGCTCGGACGGGGAAAAGATCTACGACTACCTGATCCTGCGCAGCTTCAACACCTACCAGGTCAACAAGTACCTCTTCCTGAGGGCGATCCTGGAATACAACACCTACCGCAAGCGGTGGACCGTCGATACTCTGGCCTCGTTCACCTATATCCCGGGGACCGTCGTCTACGTCGGTTACGGCTCCGCCTTCGAGCGCCTCCGATGGGACGGCACCGACTACGTGGAGAGCGCCCGGTTCCTGGAGACGAAAAGGGGATTCTTCTTCAAGGTCAGCTACCTCTGGAGATGGTAGGGTACATAGACCGGCCGAAGTCGGCGGCGAATACGCGGCCAAAGGGTGGATGCTGGCCTCCTCATTCATACTTCTCATTCTGTTGCCGGTCTGTGTACACATGATTCTTGATACATGCCATCTGCCCACGGCTTGATTTTTCCCCGGACCTAAGATAACGTGACTCCGAGAGGGGTTCGGCCCTCGGCGATACCATGGAACGCACATCCCGCCGGGACTTTCTAAGGACTTCAGCCTGTTCGGGATTGCTTTTTCTCATCAAGCCCGAAGAGCTCATCCGAGCGGCCGGCGGTTCTTTCCTGGCTGAAATCGGAATCTGTGCCGCCGTTTCGGACCACGCCCTCTATAAAGAAGCCGGGTGCGCCTATGTGGAAGAGGGAGTCGGCCGCTTTTTGGCCCCCGATGAGCCTGAAGAGAAATTCCTGGAGAGGCTGGCCGGATTGAAAACGGCGAGCCTCCCCGTCCGGGCCTGCAACGGATTCCTTCCGGGCAGGCTGAAGGCCGTCGGGCCCGACGCGAAGCACGCTGAAATCCTGGCCTACGCGGATGTCGCTTTCCGGCGGGCGGCGAAAGCCGGCGTGCGGACGATCGTCTGGGGCAGCGGAGAGTCGCGGCGGATTCCCGAAGGATTCCCCAAGGACAAGGCCAGGGCCCAGTTCGCCGATGTCGCCCGGCGGGCCGCGCTCCTGGCTTCGCAATCTCGGGTCGTCCTGGCCTTGGAGCCCCTGAACAGCGGGGAGACGAATTTCATCAACACCCTCGAGGAAGGGGCGGGGATCGTCGAGGCCGTGGCTCATCCCGGCTTCAAGCTGCTCGCCGACCTCTATCACGTGCGGAAGGAAGGCGAGCCGCCCGCCGCGCTCGAATCTTGCGGCAAGCACCTTCAGCACTGTCATATCGCCGAAGTCGAAAAGAGAACCCCGCCGGGAGCGGCCGGGGACGATTTCCGGCCCTATCTCGCGGCCTTGAAAAAAGCCGGCTATGCCGGCGGCATCTCGTTCGAATGCCGCTGGGACGACGTGCGCCGCCAGCTTCCGGCGGCTGTCGCATTCCTGAAAAAGCAGATCGCCGAGGTCGCCGCGGCCTGAGACGGCCGCCGCGATCTTCGGATTTTCGGCCTATGCACGAAGGAGGCGGAGATGAGCATCTCCCGAAGGGATTTCGTCAAGATGGCCGCCCTTGGGACGGCCGGGATGGGCATGAGCGGCGCGGGATTCGCCGCGCCTGCCGCCAGCCGCATCCAGGGCGCCAACGACCGCGTCCGGGTGGGGATCGTGGGCTTTTCCGACCGGTGCCGGAGCTCGCTCATTCTTCCTCTCGTCCGGTTCTCCGCGGAGCTGAACTTCGAAATCGTGGCCGTTTCGGACCTGTGGAGCCGGCGCCGGGAGGAAGGGGCGGTCTTCCTCAAGGAAAAGACGGGCAAGGCCGTCGCGACGACGCGCAACAACGAGGAGCTGTTCGAGACCATCCGGCCCGACGCCGTGGTCATCAGCACGGCCGATTTCCAGCACGCCCTGCTGACAGCCCAGGCGGTGAAGGCCGGTTGCGACGTCTATTGCGAGAAGCCTTTCGCCGAGACCATGTCCGACGCGCGCGTGGCCTTGAAGGCCGTCAAAGACAGCGGCAAGGTCGTCCAGATCGGCTCGCAGCGGCGGAGCGGGGCGAATTACATCGCCGCCAATGAATACATCAAATCGGGCAAGTTCGGGCCGCTGACCATGGTCGAAATGTCGTGGAACGTCAACCAGCCGGGACGCTGGAGGAGGCCGGCGCTGGTCGCCTCGCTCAGGGAAGAGGATACGGACTGGACGCGGTACCTGATGAACCGGCCGGTCGAGCCTTGGGATCCGCGCAAGTACCTGGAATACCGCCTCTTCTGGCCCTATTCGTCGGGGATCCCGGGCCAGTGGATGTGCCACCAGATCGATACCGTCCACTGGTTCACCGACCTGCCCCATCCGCGGAGCGTCGCCGTCAACGGCGGGATTTACGGCTGGAAGGACGGCCGGAAGAACGCCGACACCCTGACGGCGGTCTTCGATTACGGCCCGCTGGACGATCCCGCGACGGGTTTCCAGGTCGTCTATTCCTCGCGGATGCACAACTCCGCCGGCGGGGTGAAAGAGTACTATTTTTCGAACGGCGGAAAGCTCGACCTGGACAAGAACATCGTCACTGCGGAAGGCGGATTGACCCAGGGCTCGGCCGCGGAGATGGGGATGAAGCCCAACCAGCTGGCCGAGTTCAAGCTGCCCACCGAAGCGGCCGGCACGGCGGCCGACATGGGGTCGGACCCGATGACCGCCGCCCATGTCCGCAACTGGATGGAATGCGTCCGAAGCCGGAAGACCCCGAACGCCGACGTCAAGGCCGGCTATAGGCATTCGATCGCCTGCGCGATGACCACGGCTGCCTTCCGGACGGGCCAGAAGGCGACGTTCGACGAAGCGACCCAGGAGGTCATGGCCGGCGGCCAGCCGTTTCAGTATTGAATTCGATCATGCGATACCGGAGCTCGGCCGTCCTTATTCTCGTTTTGGTTTTAGCCGCATTGTCCGCCTTCGCCCAGTCCCCGAGCCTCAGGCTTTGGTACAAGCAGCCGGCCAAGGACTGGAACGAAGCGCTGCCCGTCGGCAACGGCCGGATCGGCGGGATGGTCTTCGGCGGCGCCGGCGCGGAGCGCATTCAGCTCAACGAAGAAAGTCTCTGGGCGGGCTGCCCCGTCGACAACAACAATCCCCAGGCGCTGGTCCATCTGCCGGAGGTCCGTGAAGCCTTGTTCAAAGGCGAGCATGACCGCGCCTTCGAGCTCGCCGAAAAATATCTTCTGGGAACGCCGCCGCGGATCCGGTCCTATCAGCCGCTCGGCGACCTCATCCTCGACTTCAAGGAGCAGGGGGAGCTTGCGAACTACGAGCGGTCCCTCTCGCTCGAGACGGGCATCGCGGCCGTCTCCGTCGAAAGCGGCGGGCGCCGCTTGCTCAGGGAGGTCTTCGCCTCGGCCGCGGACGACGTCCTGGTCGTCCGGATATCCGCCGCGCCCAAGTCCACGTTCGATGTCCGGGTCAGGCTCGTCCGGGACAAGGACGCTTCGACGCGGGCGGCGGGCGCGGGCGCGCTGGAGATGACGGGTCAGGTCGTTGACGAACCGGACCCGCTGCGCGGACCCGCCGGAAAGCACATGCGGTTCGCCGCGGCGCTCTTGGCCGCGGCGAACC
>Ga0208828_1001129_pt1 | contig 10634 bp, 10 predicted proteins | sample Kivu_160m_FD_185487 | JGI IMG/M metagenome (GOLD analysis project Ga0208828, IMG submission 185487) | Freshwater microbial communities from Lake Kivu, Western Province, Rwanda to study Microbial Dark Matter (Phase II) - Kivu_160m (SPAdes)... | ecosystem: Environmental > Aquatic > Freshwater >... | reverse complement strand
ACGGTAAAAGTAAAGCTACTACCGCAGTCTTTACAAGTCAAAGTCTTGTCCGCTAGAGCCATCTATGCCTCCTTATGAAAGTTATGCCCTGTCTCTGTTGCTGTCTCTAACGGCTCAAGACCTCTACATAAGTTGCCGCAAAGAAAACCCCGGCAAGCTGGTCTCCCCACTATAAGAGGAAGCCGAGCTAGGAAACGGCACCAGCCAGGTTTTTGCATACAATAGCTAGTGTAATTTATAATAATGAACTAGTCAAGTCCAGCACAACTAGCTGGAGACCGATGTTATGTCGAATACTACTGAAGCAAGCCACCAGAGGGTGAGGTCAATAGTAAGCCTGGTAGCCAGCATACTGCTGGGGCTTACTCTGCTCATAGCGGGTAGCGGTAAGGTGTTCGGTTTCGGTGAGATGCCTGGCCAGACCATGCAGTTCATCGGTGCCATTCTGCCAGATGCCTGGCTAACACCTAAATTGGCACTCTTTTTTGGTGACATCTTGTTCCCCTATATTATCCCCTATGTGGAACTATCACTGGGCATACTTCTACTTTTGAGTGTTTGGCCTCGCCTCATGGCAGCTATATCGCTGCCGCTTATTATAGCCTTCATAGTCAATAACTCATGGTACATCAGCCAGGGTAAAATGAAATTCACTTCCTGCGAATGCTTCGGTATATGGGAAGAGATGTTCGGCACGCTCACACATGTGCAATCTCTCACTATCGATATTGTGCTTTTTTCCCTGGCAATGACTATAATATTTGTGCACCCCGGCGGCTTTCTGTCTTCGCCGCCATGGTTGGCTAAACTGGGACAAGGAGCCGGGGGTAAAGGTAAAAAAGAATAAATATGATATACATTAGGTGGAACACATCGCCAGCAAAATATATGCCCGGGTTAATCATTTTGTTGCTTACCCCTGCTCTGCTATTAAGCAGCGCCTGTTTACCAACTGTACCACCAGCTCCACCGGATCCGCCAGTTCCACCACCAAACGAACTACCCGTCATTAGTTCCCTGATAGCGGAACAGGAGGTTCTCACTCTATCAGAAACCCAGATAACCTGTGAAGCCAGCGACGCCGATGGCGATAGCCTGGCATATCAGTGGTCGGCTGCTGGCGGAACTATCGAAGGAGAGGGCAACAGTATCATCTGGGTCACGCCTGATGCTGCCGGCAACTACAACGTTCAGGTCACGGTAACGGATGACAAGGGCGGTACTACTAGCAAGTACACGACCATAGCTGTCATAGACAAGCCCAACCAGCCTCCTGTCATAATCGGTCTAACAAGAGACGGAACTCCAGTGACAGAACAGAATCGAGTCAGGGAATGGAGAACAATAACCGTTCATTGCAGAGCCGAAGACCCGGACGGCGACCAGCTAAGTTATCTGTGGAGAACCACGTGTGGCAAAATTAACGGAGAGGGAAGCACGGTTGGATGGACTTCACCCGGTGTTCCTGGCGACTGCACGGTCACTGTCTTGGTAACTGACGGTAGAGGTGATAAGGCTGAGGCATCCGTTGTGTTTACAGTGGCTTGCTGTGGCAGTGGATTCTAAACAGCTTCACATGCTGTTGTACTCACTCATAGAGACACCAGCTTCACGCTGCCCCACATGCCTATCCTATCGCCTTTTATTACCAGTATGCCAGCCAGCCCATTGATATCCTGAGCCTGCTCAATTGCCACATCTATATCCTCAGCGTCACCCACTCTATTACCGATCGCTGTAGCCGCAGCATCAGCCAGCGCCGTAGAACGTGAAAGTGCAATCACAGCATCAGCAGCGCCAAGGCTGAGCGAATGTCCCACAGTTCCCGAAGAAGTACAGACACCCAGAGGTGTTTCCTCGGGATTTATCTCCAGGGCGATTTTGCCCGTAAAGGGAGATTCACCTGCAAAAACACCAATCAGCCTGGGTCGCAAAATCCTGATAAAAATATCACCGCCGTTTTCGACGATTACCTCTTGTGTATGGGCAAGCAGGTCTTTGCCCACAGCCTCAGCTATCGCCCCGGCTACAGATGCCATTGGACCAACGCCGGCTATCCGAGCAGCCTGTGCCATATCTCTGACAATAGCCGGGGCATCCTCCTCGACAGAACAAGGCTCTAAACTATGGAGGAAAAGCGGGTGATTCTTGATATACTCTTCAAGCGGCGTGCGGTGTCTTATTACCGCTTCTTTGGCTTCGGCTTCGAGCTTGCTTGCCGCTCGAATATAGAGGTCGGTCTCCTTAACGGCAACATCGAAGGAAACTAAATCGTCGTCTTTAATCCAGCGGCGATAAGTCCTCGGCTGGTACATGTTAGAACACCATTCTCGCCCCTTGTCATTCTGAGGGAGCCAATCACCCCTTTGTCATTCTGAGGGAGTCAATCACCCCTTTGTCATTCTGAGGGAGCCAATCACCCCTTTGTCATTCTGAGGGAACGGAGCGACCGAAGAATCTAACACTGCATAACCCGCTAAAGGTAGTGGGACTTAAACTCCCTTCCAGGTCTGCTTTGAACAATGCTATAGATTCTTCGCTACGCTCAGAATGACAGCCTGATTTGCCATATCACTGGTATATAGATGTAAACCCCTAAAAATACAGCTCCATAGCTCGAGGTGGACAGGCTTTGATGCACATCTCGCAGACAACGCATTTGCTATTGTCGAAAATCACCTTTCGAGTCTTTGGGTCGACAGAAAATGCCCCGGTAGGACACAAAGTAATGCAGGCACCACAATGAGTACATCTCAATTCATTCCAGACCACATCCTGGCTCAGCGATTGAATCTTCACCCCTGTCTCAGTAAGATATTTCACCCCCTTATCATAACTCCTCTGCTCTCCGGTTAATTCCATGACCAGAAGCCCTTCCTCCCCGGGGGTAACTGAAGCCTTGAGTATATTAAACTCGAGGTCAAAATCTTTCACCAGCTTGTAGACTATGGGCTCGTTTGTTAAACGCTTCGGAAAGTGCAAAACCAATCTCTTTGAAACAGTAGCCATCTTCTCCCTCCTTCGCTACGGAATCGGACGTTCCTCAAGCGGCTTGAAGACTATTCCCGATTCCACACCGGGCAAGGGCGCCACCGGCTCAGTCAGCAAGAACTCGCCCTTCTTTATCCACTCCTTCAATATGCCGGCAATCTCCACCGCTCTAGGATAACTGGACAGAGAAGCAGTGGGGACCTCCTGACCCTTAACGTTAATCTTACCGCTCTTTAGCTCGGCATAGCTAACCTCGCTCAGAATGTCCGGCTTTCTCTGGGGATAAGCTTCGGCATAATCGACCACGGGGGCAAAAATCTCAGCATCTGTCACCAGCGTATAGCGGAGCATCTCCTCAGATAGAACAGGTATAGGAATTCCAATACCTACAGTCATTGTGCAGCCATAGCCGAGAAAACTCGTGCCCACCAGCCATTTGGGTTTCATTTGCTTCAGGTCACCGATAACGGCAAGCGTGCCGGCACCTCTCTTTGGCACTCCATTGTCGCCCCGCAAAACATTCGGGTTATGCTGTGTTCCCTGCCAGGCAACATAGCCAATGCCGCCACCGAGAAATATCTTGGTTCCGATGCCTATGGTCTTATAATGCGGGTCATTGAACAACGGGGAAAGCTGACCGGAAGTCGAGTAATTGGCATTTCCCAGCTTCGGTTTTAGCACCCCCATGTAGGTATATATAATCCGGTCGGACAGGTTCACCGCCACATTGTAATTCTGATAGGCATTCCTCATATTGAATAAAACCGCCTCGTTCATATCCCTGATATTAATCAAGGTTTCCAGCTTCTTCCTGGGATAGCAATCGGTGCCATAAGCAACAGCCTCCAGTCTGACATCCTTGCCGGCTACAAGCTCTTCTATTACATGCCCGCCGCCGTATCTGAACTCGCCGGGATAGATTCTGTTCTTGGGGTCATCATCAGGCAGAGCTGTTGCCCCCAGAAAGATATCCACAGCGGCTACCCCTGTATAGACAGGAACATCATTCAGATAGACCTTGCCTCCACCAAGCTTAATTCTCGGCTTGGTATGCCCGACGTTAAAGTAAGCGCCCGATGAGCACATAGGCCCGAATGTTCCGGTAGTCACCACGTCAACTTCTTTAGCCGCCTGGCTGACACCTTTTTTCTTAGCGATATCGATTATTTCCTCGGCAGTAACTACCACCGCCCGACCTTTTTTGATTTTTTCATTAATCTCAGCAATTGTCTTTGCCATATCACCTCACCTCCTCAAAGCTTGAAATTCAATCTGTCATTGCGAGTCCTTCGCCCCCGCTCGTTCTGAGCCTGTCGAAGAATTTACCTTTCGGTATTTCCTCCGCTCGTTCTGAGCCTGTCGAAGAATTTACCTTTCGGTATTTCCCCCGCTCGTTCTGAGCCTGTCGAAGAATGTAACTTTCAGTACTTCCCCCGCTCGTTCTGAGCCTGTCGAAGAATGTACCTTTCGGTATTTCCTCCGCTCATTCTGAGCTTGTCGAAGAATCTACCTTTCGGTATTTCCTCCGCTCATTCTGAGCTTGTCGAAGAATCCACCTGACAATCCAACTCCTTGCAATGACATAAACGTTTCGACCTGTTATTTATTTTTCTTCAGCAAATCTATAGCCAGTTCAGCAACCTTCCTGCCTGAAAGAATCATGCCGCCAAATATAGGCCCCATACGAGGCGCACCGAAGACAGCGTTGGCTGCCATGCCTGTAACCAGTAAACCGGGGCAAACCTGTTTGGTGTTTTCCACAATCCCCTTTTCGCCTGCTTCAGCCCACATCGATTTCTCACCCCGAATCTCCAGCTTAGCACCTGTCTTCCTGCCCACTATACGGCAAACCTCAGCATCATGACCCGTGGCATCTATTACCAGCTTAGCTCTCACACCCAGCGGGTCAACATGCAGGTTCGCCAGAGACACAGCACTCCAGTTTAACACCAGGCCAGTTACTCTGTCGCCCTCACGAATCATAACATCCTCAACGCCGAGCAAATTGAATATCTTAGACCCGGCCTTGATTGCCCGGGAACAAAGGGTTGACACTGCTTCTACAGCATCAGCTATGTAATATCCATCTTGATACTCCTCAGCGGAGATACCCAGCTCATCCAGAATCTCCTTCCCCTCGCTCTGAACCACGATGCGGTTAAACATCATGCCGCCACCCCACATGCCACCACCAACGCTCAGCTTCCTTTCAAAGATAGCCACCTTAACCCCACGCTTCGCCAGATAGTAGCCGGCAACCATGCCTGACGGCCCAGCACCTACCACTGCCACATCCATCTCCAGAAACCCGAGCAGGTCTTTCAAATAGCTTTCTATTATCGCCTTAGATATAATTACTTCATCCATTTTTCGCCTCCTGGCTATCCGTTCATTCTTAAGTAGTCATTGCAAGTCCTCCGCCTCGCATCATCCTGTCCTTCGCCTCGCATCATCCTGTCCTTCGCCTCGTATCATCCTGACCCCTGTCTTCGCTCATTCTGCCCCCCCCCATTTTTGTCATTCTGAGCGCAGCTTTGTCATTCTGAGCGCAGCGAAGAATCTCCACTCATTGTAAACTCCACATTGCAACCTCACAATGTCCCACACCTGAGATTCTTCGGTCGCCCTTCCGCGGAAAGGCTCCCTCAGAATGACAATGTAGGGAAAATCACCCCTTTGTAACTCTTGTGAGCAACTCCCCGAGCTTCGCCGGTGACACGGTCTTTTGCTCCCCGCTCATCATATCCCGCAAAGTCACCGCGCCGCTTTTGACCTCATCCTCGCCCATAATCACAGCATATCTGCTGCCAAGGCTATTAGCCTGCCTCAATTGACCTTTTAAACTTCTATCGCCAGCAGCCATTATGGCAATAACGCCATCTTTACGCAGCGTGGAGGTAAGTTTTACCGCCTCAAGCTTGGCTTCATCACCGAGATGAGCAACAAGAACCGGCGGCGCCGGCAAATCCGGCACAGCGATTTTCTGACTCTTCAGGTTAAGCACAACGCGCTCCATGCCGGCGGCAAAGCCGATAGCCGGTGTAGGCTTACCGCCCAGCTCTTCAATAAGGTCGTCATAGCGCCCGCCACCACCAAGTGCAATCTGAGCTCCCTCCCCGGGCGGCTGAATTTCAAAAACAGTCTTTGTGTAATAGTCCAGACCGCGCACCAGCCTGTGATTTATATCGAAGGGAAGCTTCAATGCCCTCAGGCATTCAACAACGGCTTCAAAATGCGCCTTGCACTCAGGGCACAGGTATTCGGTGCTTTTCGGCGCCGCCTCTGCCACATCATAGCAGTCAGGTTTCTTACAATCGAGCAGGCGCAACGGGTTCTTGTCAAATCTGGCCTTACAATCCGAACACAAGCCTCCCAGATAAGCAGAATAATAACGCTTCAGGCTCTCCAGGTACGCGGGCCGGCATAGCTTGCACCCGATGCTATTAAGATACAGGTAAAGACCACCCAGCCCCAACGACTCAAAAAACCGCCATGCCATCTCGATAACCTCAGCATCCAGAGCCGGGTCGGCATCACCTATAGCCTCAAAGCCGAACTGGTAGTGCTGCCGATACCGCCCCGCCTGCGGCCTTTCATACCTGAAAATGGCAGCCAGGTAATAGAGCTTCACCGGCTGGGGCAAATTGTCCATCCCATGCTCAAGGTAAGCCCGGCATACCGGTGCCGTGCCTTCAGGCCTCAGAGCCAGTACGTTGCCGCTCCTGTCCTTGAAGGTATACATCTCCTTGGTCACGATATCGGTGCCTTCGCCTATGCTCCTGGTGAAAAGCTGCCAGTCCTCAAAAGCTGGAGTATCGAGACGCTGGTATCCATAAAGACGACAAAGAGCAAGGGCACTGTTCTCAATAAACCTCCAGTAGCCCTGCTCTTCAGGTAAAATATCCGCAGTACCTCGAGGCGCTTTATACAATAAAGGTCTCCCCTTTAGAAGCTACATTATAACAGATAGATTCGGCAAAGGCATGCCGATTAAGAATAGCAACTCACATGCGAGGCAAGGCGACTGGTATTGGGAGTTCGACCCCTTTTACTTGCCCTTCCAGCGGGGTTCTCTTTTCTCAAAGAACGACTGTATGCCTTCAACGAAGTCCTCGGTCTTGCAGCTAAGCTGGAACGCATAGCGTGTCGCCTCCCAATGCGCTTCCATGCTACGCTCCAGACCCATGTACATGAGCTGCTTCGTCATCTGCACCGCCAGAGGTGCGCCTCGCTGCATCTTCTTTGCCATTGCCATGGCTGCCGGCATCAGCTGGTCATCGGGAACAACCTGGCTTACCAGACCTATTCTCAGCATCTCCTGCGCATCTATAATCTCCCCGGAAAATACAAGCTCGCAAGCCTTGGAAAGTCCCACTATTCTCGGCAGCAGGTAAGTACCGGCGCCGGTATCCGGAGTCATGCCTCTCAACACAAACACCTGCCCGAACTTGGCGCTCTCGGCAGCAATTCTGATATCGCAATGGAGGGCAAACTCGGAGGCGATGCCTACTGCGGCGCCATTGATAGCGCATATAGTCGGTTTCGGTATGCTGTTAAAATACCACATCGACTGTCGGTATTCAGTGGAATTCTTTTGCTTCATAACCTCAATTTCTAGTTGTGACATTACGGGCACATCGCCTGATATATCAGTGCCAGCCGAGAAAATCCTGCCCATTCCCGTTAAAACCATAACCCTTACTTCATCATCTTTCTTAATCTCTTCTATAAGCTCTACTAATTTTCTCAGCATAGCATGTGTTATAGCGTTCAGCTTTTCCGGTCGGTTCAGGGTAATAATACCGACGCCGTCTTTCTTCTCATACAGTACATTCGCCTGAGACATATTTACCTCCTTAGAAATAGATGCCACAAATTATCATGCCGCCACACAATTGTAGCACAAAAGCGGTGCCCTGAACGCATTAGTCGCAAGGCTTTAACCCGTCGCCATCAGGGCACTTGACAGTTTCGGTATTATCAGGTAAAAATACACTAGTGAAGACTTAAGTACCAATATAGGTGGGAGCCGTTAAGTTACTGGTCTGTAAGTGGTCATTTAGATAGCGGGAAGCTCATAGTGAAAGAGGGGGGAATGGAGACATCACCTGAATCGGATTCAAGTCTACTATTCGGTAGCCCAGAGAGACATATTGCCAAGGAACAGTTGCAGGTATGTGTGTACACTCCCACTTGCATGCTTAGCGGATATACTCATTGCTTGCAGGGGCAACGCCTTTTGGACCTGCTCAACAACATAGTGATGAGGTCATTGCGCCTTGGCATCGACTTTTTGCCTGTCACCGAAGCCACCAGACACGCCCCGGATGGCACGGAAACTACAACTCAGTTCACCTTAATTAACAAGTCAAACATCCTCTTCGTAATTGAGATTGAGCCACAGGAAGAGCCCGATACAGAGACAGGCTATGAGCTACCTCCAACAAGAGAGAAATTCGTTCTCACCGCCAGGTTCTACATACCCCCTTATATCCTAAGTGGACAGATGCATCGTGCTAAAGGGCAGCGATTGTCAGACCTGCTAAATACAAAGGACACGTTCCTACCCATGACAAACGTGGATATAGTCACAGAATCAGGTGTTCGAGAATCGGCTGCCTTCCTGGCTGTTAACAAGAACCAGATAGTCTATGCCGAAGAGTCATCGCCATAAGATATTGTGTTGAGACCTCGGCATTATCACCTATCAATCGAAGCCGCGCCAGGTTGTAAAACTGTCGATATGTTCACGGTCTGTCTCCAGCTTGTTAGCCGGAAAATGCCAGTCCGGATAGCCGATGGCGATGCCTATCACTATGCGCTTTGACCCGGGTATACCCGTTAACCTTCTAATCACATCCGGGAACATTGTCGCCTGGTCTTCAATGCAGGTGCCGAGGCCATACTCCAGTGCAGCCAGGCAGATGTTCTGACAGAATGCCCCTGTATCAAGCAACGCCAGCGATTCCGGTATCGAGCCATCTACCGACAAAATTATAGCTGCCGGGGCATCGAAGAAACGGAAGCCTCTTTCCAGCCATTGCGCTCTTTTCTCCTTGTCCTCTCTGGCTATCCCCATGAGCTTAAAGATTTGAACCGCCAGACCAACCTGGCGTTGCCTGTAAGCGCCCTGAAAAGAAAAACTGCGCCAGACTTGCGCTCCCGACCTCAGCATCTCGATATTGGCACTTCTCACCTTATCAAGCGTTTCGCCGGTGACGACAGTGACCTCCCACGGCTGTGTGTTCATCGCTGACGGCGCACGCGCAGCGGTCTCCAGTACCTTCTTCAGGATTTCCATCGGAACTGGCTCAGTCTTATAGCCCCTTATGCTCTTACGCTTGCTTATGGCTTCGATGACATCCATATCGATAACTCCTTTCCGGCAAAAATCCCTTTATGAAATAGCTAATATAGTGTAATTGACTATCAGGGTAAGAGCAACAAAAGAATATGAGGGGAAGAGTGGCATTACGCTTCAGCAGCGCCGTGGTTGCAATTCAACTTCTCGGCTTATCGTGTATTCCAGCTGTCAGTTCGGTAGCTTCTATCTACTAAAAAGATGAATGTAAAGCCCTCTTTGTATTCTACCCATCCCGGATAAGACTATTTCAGGGCATCTTGAACAGGATAGTTTTATGACAGTATGAGCTTTTCGTAGTAGCGCTCAAAGATAGGAATGAGGTATTACTTGCGTTTTCTCTTGCACCAGGCAAATTGAATTTTCTTGCCGTTATGCTTCTTGTTCTTCTTATTTATGTTGTCTACAAAAGTCTGGAGGTCGACAGCAGGTTTATTACTCACTGAAAGCCATTTCCTTTACTTTTCGCATTTTGAAACCATATTGTATCATCCACCGGGATATAGGGCAACCTGCGTTACGGGCAAACGCCAGAGATTATATTACGAGGGACAAGAAAGTGGGCTATGCCTGCATCTTGAGGGTAGAAACGAAAGGATGACCTTTTCGTTCAAAATCGGGAACGTAATCTTCCGCTGCTCCAATTTCCTGTATCCACCCGTTTTCTATTCCCAGACCTTCCAGCAACTGGAGAACCGTTTCATACTCAGCGGCTGAAATCGTCCGGGAAAGCAAAGGGACTTGTTGTGCCCGGTGCAGCGGTACATACTGAGACATTATGCTAACTGTCACCGTGGAGGAAAGCTCCCGAGCTAGCCAGGTTAGCGATTCCTCGCTGCCCGCCAACCCGTTGGGAAGAATAAGGTGGCGCACGATTAATCCCCGCTGCGCCAGGCCAAACTCGTCTACTATCAGGTCGCCAACCTGCCGATACATTTCTTTAATAGCCTGGTGAGCGCGTGCTACATAATCCGGAGCATGCGAGAACTTCTTAGCCACAGCGTTAGAGGCATATCTTAAATCAGCCAGGTAAATATTTATTATACCGTCAAGCTCTCTTAGAGAAGCCACAGAATCATAGCTGCTGGTGTTGTAGACTAATGGCACTCTAAGCCCCATAGGCACGGCTTCCAGGATAGCGCGCACCAGTTGGGGAACAAAGTGAGAAGGCGAAACAAAATTAATATTGTGACAGCCCAGTTCATCCTGAAGGTAAATCATGCTTTCCGCTAAAGTATGGTAATCTATCTCCTTTGACCGTTGCTTCTTCCAATTCTGGCTT
>Ga0208828_1001127_pt1 | contig 10654 bp, 8 predicted proteins | sample Kivu_160m_FD_185487 | JGI IMG/M metagenome (GOLD analysis project Ga0208828, IMG submission 185487) | Freshwater microbial communities from Lake Kivu, Western Province, Rwanda to study Microbial Dark Matter (Phase II) - Kivu_160m (SPAdes)... | ecosystem: Environmental > Aquatic > Freshwater >... | reverse complement strand
TTGTCCGCCTGTCCGCTTGTCCGCCTGTCCGCTTGTCCGCCTGTTTCACCACATCACCATACCACCACATGATTCACATCAACCATCTCCTTCTCGACAGCATCTCCCGGCTTGCCAAAGAATCCCCCCGGCATCGCATGAACCACAACTTTCATCCTTCTTTCGATGACCCCCTGCAACGCATGCTGAACGCCATTGAACCCTTCAGCTACATTCAGCCTCATAAGCATGAGAACCCGGATAAACGGGAGGTCTTCACACTCCTCCGGGGCCGTTTGCTGGTGGTGGAATTTGATCCTGAAGGAAACATCACCGACCATTGCATCCTCGACTCCGGAAAGGGGAACTTCGGCGCAGAGATCTCTGAACGGACCTACCATTCCATCTATGCACTGGAACCCGGAACGGTCGTCTATGAGATCAAAGACGGCCCCTACAGCCCGATTGACGACAAGGATTTCGCCCCCTGGGCGCCGAAGGAAGGGGAAGAAGGGGTAAAGGAATACATCGACGGAGTATTCAAGCGCTTGAATATCCCGGTACCCAAGGAGTGATATGGTGAGGTGGTGAAGTGGTGGTATGGTGTTAGGTTTCCGGCCACGCCAAGGCGTGGTCTCCGCTTCGCTCCGACATCAGGCATCTGATATCTCGTATCTCGTATCAGCGAACAGTGAAAATCATGCAATTGGTTTCACATTGAATCACTATCTTTGCCTCAAATTGAATCCATGCCATCCCAGAAACCATCGATCCCCAAAGGCACACGGGATTTCACCCCGGTAGACATGGCACGCAGGAACTTTATCTTTGACGCCATCCGGAGTATCTTCCTGTTGTATGGCTACCAGCCTATCGAAACACCGGCGATGGAGTATCTATCCACACTCCTGGGGAAATACGGTGAAGAGGGTGACAAGCTGTTGTTCAGGATCCTGAATTCAGGGGACTACCTTAAAGAGATGCGGGATACGAAAGAGATGCGGGATACGGGACTTGAGATGCGCGCCAGAGACTCCGGTATCCGGAATCCGGAATCCGGTATCAGGGACCTCGCAGCCTTCACCAGCCAGATTTCAGAAAAGGGACTCCGCTACGACCTGACCGTTCCATTGGCCCGGTTTGTCGTTCAGCACCAGCATGAGATCACCTTCCCCTTCAAGCGGTTCCAGATCCAGCCGGTATGGCGGGCCGACCGGCCCCAGAAAGGGAGATACCGTGAGTTTTTTCAGTGCGACGTGGATGTGATCGGGAGCGATTCGCTGCTGTATGAAGTGGAGTTGGTACAGATGATTGATGCGATCTTCACACGCCTCAGCCTCCCTGTGCTGATCCGGCTGAACAACCGGAAAATCCTCTCCGGGATCGCAGAGGCTATTGGGGTACCCGAACATTTTACCGACCTGACCACCGCCATCGATAAACTGGACAAGATCGGTCCGGAGAAGGTCAATGAGGAGTTGTCGCAACGCGGACTTCCAGTCGAAGCCATTGCAAAGCTTCAGCCTCTCCTTGCACTGGAAGGGAAGATCAAAGAGAAAAAAGAGTTTCTGGAGCAGTTTTTCATCTCATCCGCGATCGGGAGAAAAGGGCTCGAGGAGCTCTGTTATGTTATGGAGTATCTGAAAAACCTTGAGGTCGGGAATAAATTTGATTTTGATATCAGGCTGGCACGCGGCCTCAGCTATTACACGGGAACCATTATCGAAGTGATGGCCCGGGATGTGGCGATCGGCAGTCTGTGCGGCGGAGGCAGGTACGATGACCTGACCGGGATCTTCGGGATGCCGGGACTTTCAGGAGTCGGGATCTCGTTTGGCGCCGACAGGATATACGACGTCATGATGAACCTGAATCTTTTCCCGGATGAGATCCTCTCCACCACCCGGCTGCTCCTGGTGAATTTCGGGGAGGAGGAGGAGCGTTACGCCATGCAGGTACTCAGGGAGGTAAGAAGTGCCGGTATCCCGGCTGAGATTTACCCCGATCCTGTGAAACTTAAGAAACAGCTTGATTATGCCAACCGGAAACAAATTCCGTTTGTTGCCCTGGCCGGCCGTGATGAGATCGATGCAGGCAATATCACACTGAAAAATATGAAAACAGGGGATCAGCATACGATCCCCGCTTCCGAGATTATAAACTACCTTCTATGAAACGTAATTTTCTGACATCCATCATGAATGCCCGCTCCTGGGTGATTGGCGCAGAGTAACAGGTTGAAGCGATACGCGATGCGCGATACGCGATAGGAGATTGGAGATGGGAGACCTATAGCCTATAGCCTATCACTTATAACCACTGACCAACTAATTGAATTTTTACCGTAAAACATACCATTATGACCTATATCGTCACCGGCGCTGGCCTTACCATAGAAGAGGTTGTGAACGTGGCCCGCCATCATCAGAAAGTTGCCTTGCATCCGGATGCCATTGCCCGGATCAATACCTGCCGTCAGATGCTGGAGAAAAAGATTGAAGCACATGAGATCATGTACGGGGTGAACACCGGGATCGGGGAGTTCTCCGAGATCGTGCTCACCGACGAACAGGTGAAAGATTTTCAGAAATATTTGATTTACAATCATGCCGCAGGAATCGGGGATCCGATGCCCCTTGAGTGGGTGCGGGGGGCGATGCTCGGCCGCATCAATGTGCATGCCCACGGCAATTCGGGATGCCGCGTGGAGATTACCCAGACCCTGGTTGAGATGCTCAACAGGGGGGTCACTCCCTATGTCTGCCAGAAAGGTTCGGTTGGCGCCTCTGGCGACCTGGCCCCGATGTCGCAGATCGCCCTCTTGATGATGGGCGAAGGAAACGCTTACTATGAGGGAGAGCTGCTCCCAGGCAAAGAGGCTCTCGACCGCGCAGGGATCCCTGTTCCCGGGCTGAAAGCCCGGGACGGACTGGCCACGATCAACGGCTCCAACGTGCTGACAGCCATGAGCGCCATCTTCCTGTATGATGCCAACCGGTGGCTGAAACAGGCGGAGATCGCTTCCTCCATGTCGCTCGAAGCAATGAAAGCAAACATGCGGCCTTACAATCCGAAATTGCATGAAGTCAGGGGATTCAAAGGAGCCATCCGGAGCGCCGCGGCTATTCTCAAATGTGTGAAAGGAGGTGATCTCTATGAAGGGAAGATCAAATGCAAAGTCCAGGATGCCTATTCGATGCGTTCCACTCCACAGGTGATCGGAGCGGCTCACGACGCCATGGCATATGCCCGCTCACAGGTGGAGATCGAACTGAACGGCGTTGGCGACAACCCCGTTTTCTTCCCCGAAGAGAACATCCAGCTTTCAGGAGCCAACTTCCAGGGAACCCCGGTCTCAGTGCCGATGGATATGGCCGGCATGGTGATCACCATGGTATCCGTGATGTCGGAACGGAGAATGAACCGGCTCAACAACCCTGCCCTCAGTGTGGGACTTCCGGCCTTCCTGACGAAGGGGGCCGGCATGTTCAGCGGATTGATGCTCAGCCAGTACACCGCCGACATGCAGATCGTTGAACAACGGATCCTCTCGGCTCCGGCTTCCATCCAGTCAATCCCAGCCGCCGCCGACCAGGAGGACTTTGTCTCCATGGGGATGAACACCGCTTTGAAGAACTTCCAGATCCTCGATAATGCCTATGGAATTTTAGGGATCGAGATCATGGCAGCCGCTCAGGCACTGGATCTGCGGGAATATTCATTCGGAGCAGGGACCGCCAGGGCCAAAGAGGTGGTGAGGCGGCACGTCGATTTTCTCGATATCGACCGACCCCTTTATCCCGATCACAATAAGATGAAAGAATTGGTGAAATCTTGCGAGATCCTTAAAGAGGTTGAAGCGGCAGTCGGATCCCTTGGATAAATCTTCCCGGAACATCATCATGTAGAATAAATCAATATCTTTGATCTTCTAAACTCATTAGTTATGGAAGAATGTAATTTGATTGCTTTGGGATTGGCGGTGCTGATCCCATTGATTGTTATCGGCATCTCCATCGCAGTACTGGAGATCGTCGCCCTTTGGTTTGTATTAGACAAAGCGGGGGAACCGGGATGGGCCGCCATCATTCCGATCTACAATTACCTCATGGTGATCAAAATTGCAGGGAAACCCTGGTGGTTTATCCTCTTGATGCTGATTCCTGTTGTAAACCTGGTGATCTATATCATCATCCTGAATGGCCTTTCGAGGAACTTCGGGAAAAGTGAAGCATTCACCGTCGGGCTCTTTTTCCTCCGGTTTATCTTCCTCCCGATCCTCGGGTTCGGGAAATCAACCTTTGTGGGTGATAAATCCAGTTTTACCTGACAACACACTCTTTCATGGATGAACAGCCTCTGATCCCCGAAGTTCCTTCTGAACCAAAACGATCTCAGTTACTCACCATTCTATGTATCCTGACCTTCCTGGGCAGCGGACTGAACGTATTCTCAAGCCTGTTTATCGCTTTGTTTTTTCGTTCCTTTCAGGTCATTGCCCAGGAAATTTCAGAGCAGTTCAACCTGCCCGGGATGGAGATCCTGGTGAATGCCACGCCGGGGTTTTTCCTTGTCTCCGGACTTCTCTACATCGGATCCGTCACCGGGGCGGTACTCATGTGGCGGATGCGGAAGACAGGATTTCATGTCTACACCATCGCCCAGATCCTCCTTCTTATAGCTCCGATGTATTTCCTGAGTATGCCCGGCCCCTCGGTGATTGAACTTCTATTTTCAGGGCTGTTCATCATTCTGTACAGCACCCAGTTGAAACAGATGCGTTCGTGATATGACAACCGACCCGTCGCACGCTGATCAAAGAAACGATACAGGAAAGCAGCAAAAGCGGCCGCTCCTTCTCTCCCTGCTTTGTTTCTTTGCCTGGATTTACTATGGTATCCTGACGCTTCTCTTTCTCCTCGGTCTTTTCTATTCTGAGTGGATATCAGAGGTGATCCATCAGTACCTGCCGCAAGAGGGAAATGCTGCCATTCCGATGTATCTTCTTTTCCTGGGGTTGTTTCTCCTACACGGCACGGCCTTTTCCGGAGTGATTTTATTATGGAAACTCCGCCCCGCCGGATATCTCATTTTTGCTGTCCCTTCCATCCTGATTGCCCTTTTTCATCTCTTCCGCCCTGATATCTCCTGGGCCTCAACAGCTGTCTGCACGATCCTCATCATACTCTTTGGCATCTATTACCGGATGATTAAACGCCCCTCCCGCTGAACAGTCTCTTGTCCGGTAAAAAATTCGACATATAGAGGATTTTTTTATGAAAAAATTTTTTTTTCCGAGAATTTAATTCTTAACATTGCATTGGATTCATGTTCTGCTGCAAAAATTTAAACTCAATATAATCCCATATTGTATGGTTAGGTCAGGAACCATGCAGTATTAATATTTTTAATCCGCTGATATACAACCTTTTACTAATCAAAAACAACAGTTATGAGAAAATTTACGATGATCCTTGCCCTGCTTTTAATGGTAGGTTTGCAAGGAGTGTTTGCGCAAACGCGTAACATCTCCGGGGTTGTTACTTCTGCCGATGATGGTAGTTCTATTCCGGGGGTGACCGTGCTTGTAAAAGGTACCACGATTGGTACCACGACGGATTTGGACGGGAAATATTCTCTCTCGGTTCCAACGCAATACAACACGCTTATCTTTTCTTTTGTTGGGATGAAGACTCAGGAAGTTACCATTGGCGAATCCAACACTATTGACATCATCCTTCAAGCGGATGTGCTGGTGATGGATGAAGTGGTGGTTACCGCTCTGGGTATTCCCCGTGAGAAAAAATCTCTTGGTTATTCCACCCAGGAAGTCCAGGGAGATCAGGTGAACATTGTCAAACGGGACAACTTCGTGAACTCCCTGCAAGGACAAGTCGCCGGTCTGAACATCACCACTACCACCAACATGGGTGGTTCAACCAACGTCCTGTTACGTGGTGCCAAATCATTGACGGGTGACAACCAGGCCCTCTTCGTGGTGGATGGTGTTCCCATCAACAATGACGTGACCAACTCACGTGCACAGGAGCAGGCCGGAACAGGTTACGACTTTGGTAACGCTGCTTCCGACATCAACCCCGACAACATTGAGTCCATCAACGTTCTGAAGGGTGCTGCCGCTACGGCCCTTTACGGTTCGCGTGCTGCCAACGGGGTGATCATGATCACAACCAAAAAAGGCAAAGCCGCTGCCGGTGGCGAACGGAGAGGTGCAGGAGTCACTTTCAGCACCAGTGCATCCGTAGGGTTTGTTGACCGGTCAACGTTCGTCAAATACCAGAAAGATTACGGTGCCGGTTACGGAGCCTACTACTACGGACCGGGAGATTACTGGTACATGCGTTACATCAACGACGATGGTTCCATCACCATTGATCCGGGCCCTGGCGGTGTTGAAACACAATGGGTGGTTACCTCGGAAGACGCTTCCTACGGAGCTAAATTTGATCCCAATCTGATGGTCTATCAGTGGGACGCCGTTGACCCCGAATCACCCAACTATCTCACCGCAACCCCATGGGTAGCAGCTGCAAACGACCCGGTTAAATTCTTTGAAAAGCCGCTGACCTTTGTCAACTCCCTATCCATTGAGAATGCTTTCAAAAACGGGAATTACCGGCTAGCCTACACCAATTTTACGCAAAATGGTCTCATGCCAAACAGCAAACTGGAGAAGAACAATTTCAATCTGAGCGGCAGCTGGGATGTCAACAAACATCTGACCGTCTTCGGGTATGGCGATTACTCCATCAATACCGCAAAAGGACGTAACTCCACCGGTTACAATGACAACATCATGGGTTCGTTCCGTCAGTGGTACCAGGTCAACGTCGACATTCTGCAACAGAAAGAACTGTATGATCTTACTGAACGTAACGTGACATGGAACTACGCCGACCCGTCGGATGCCGTGCCAATTTACTGGGACAACCCCTACTGGACCCGTTACCAGAACTATGAAACCGACAAACGGAACCGTTTTATCGGTCATGCCGGCTTCACTTATAAATTCGCCGAATGGCTAAACCTCTTCGGCAGGGTGTCTGTTGACTCTTATTCAGAACTGCAGGAAGAAAGAAGGGCTGTTGGTAGCGTTCCCGGAACCTTCGGGATCGGAACCGGAGTTGACGGCAGTCTCGGCAGAAGCGATCAGGAATCAGGATACCTCAGAAGGGACATCACCTTCAGCGAATACAACTATGATGTGATGCTGAACTTCAACAAGAACCTTTCGAAGTCCTTCAACCTGAAAGCCATCCTGGGGATGAATATCCGTCAGACGAAATACAACCGCCTGATCTCCTCTACCAGTGGCGGATTGGCAGTACCGGAGCTTTATTCCCTGCAGAATAGCGCCGGTCCCCTCCCCCTTCCGAAAGAACTTGCTTCCACTGTAAGGGTTTATGGGATCTATGCCAGTGCATCACTGGGTTTCAAAAACTACCTCTACCTGGATGCTACCCTCAGAAGAGACCAGTCCTCCACGCTTCCGGCGGATAACAACTCCTACTACTATCCATCGATTGCCGGTAACTTCGTTTTCTCGAATGTTCTTCCGAATGCCAAATGGCTCTCTTTCGGTAAGATCAGGCTGAACTACGCTACGGTTGGTGAAAGCCCCGATTTCGACCAGTTGGTGGACAACTACCTCGTGCTCTCTCCATTCAATGGCCTGACAACTGCTGTTCCTACCACACAAAAAAACCCGGACCTGAAACCTGAAAATACCCGCAGCATTGAAGGAGGTCTTGAAATGTACTTCCTCGGAAAACGGCTCGGATTTGACCTGGCACTCTATAAAACCAACACCATCAACCAGATCCTTCCTCTTCCGGTCTCCACCAGTACGGGATACAATATTAAGATCATTAATGCCGGTGAGATCCAGAACTCAGGGATCGAGCTTGTTCTTCATGCCACTCCGGTTAAGACCAAGAACTTCAAATGGGATCTGACACTGAACTGGTCAAAGAACTACAACAAAGTGGTCAGCCTTCTGGAAGGTGTTGACAACCTGCAACTGGGCAGATTCCAGGGAGGCGTTTCCATCAATGCCATGGTGGGACAGCCTTACGGTGTGATTTACGGAACCGACTATGTTTACAACGACGATGGACAAAGGATCGTAGATTCAACCAATGGAAGATACCTGAGGACCTCCACTTCCGACAACATCATCGGAAATGTGAACCCCGACTGGCAAGGTGGTCTGTTAAACACCCTGACCTACAAGAACTGGTCCTTCTCTTTCCTGATCGACTTCCAGAAAGGTGGTGATATCTTCTCATTGGATATGTATTATGGTCTGGCAACCGGTCTGTATGAAGAGACCTCATACATCAACGACCTGGGTAACCCTGTCAGAAATCCGCTTACCTATAATCCGGATGGCTCCTATGCTGCCGACTGCGGTGGATTCATCAACGAAGGGGTCAACCAGGATGGTTCACCCAACACCACCAGGATTGCAGCAAGCAATTACGGCTCCTTCGGGTATGCCAGATTGCCGAATGCTGCCTTCGTCTACGATGCAAGCTATGTGAAACTCAGGAATATCGCTTTATCTTACACCATTCCTTCGAAGGTCCTGCAGAAAACGTTCATCACCGGAATCACCATATCAGCAGTGGCTTCAAACGTTTGGATCATCTTCAAGAACCTGCCGCATGCTGATCCCGAATCTGGATTGGGCGCCGGGAACCTGCAAGGGTATTCAACAGGATCACTTCCCACAACACGTGATTTTAGCTTAAACTTAAAATTCACCTTCTAAGATAAAAAGTTATGAAAAACATAGTAGCAATTCTTTTGACAATTCTGGTGTTTGCGTCTTGTACAAAACTCGAGGAGTTAAATGTTAATACAAAAGACCCGACGAGCGTTCCAGGCGAATCCCTCTTCATCGGAGCACAATTACGGCTTGCCACCATCATGGTGACACCCAATGTGAACCGAAATATCTTCCGTATGTTTGTTCAGCAGTGGACGGAGACAACTTACACTGACGAGTCAAACTACGATATCATCACCCGTCCGATTCCCGGTAATTTCTGGGATATTCTTTACCGGGATGTCCTGATGAACCTCAAGGAGTCAGCCCGAGTGTTAGCCGAAACCGGGGATCTCCCCGGCGACAAGCCCGCTGTTCTCCAGAATAAACTGGCCATTGTTGAAGTGCTGACCGTCTATTCCTATGCTGTACTGGTTGAAACCTTCGGCGATGTTCCTTATACACAGGCACTGAATGATGAATACCTGCTGCCTGCCTATGATGACGGACTTACCATTTACACGGACCTCATCGACAGGTTATCCGCTGCCATTGGGCAGATGGACGAATCAGAAGGCAGTTTTGGCGGAGCAGACAACATGGCTTATGGCGATGTGACCATCTGGAAAAAATTCGCCAACTCCCTGAAGCTGAGGATGGGTATGGTGCTGGCCGATGCAGATGCCGCCAAAGCCGCCACCGCCGTTTCAGAAGCAGTGGCATCCGGTGTGATCGGATCCAATGCCGACAATGCCCTGATGGCCTTCATGTCTACACAGCCCAACAACAACCCAGTGAATGAAAACCTGGTACTGAGTGGCCGTAACGACTTCGTGGGCGCCAACACCCTGATCGATGTGATGAACGACCTGCTTGACCCGCGGTTGCCGCTGTATTTCACCACCGTGGGAGATCCTCCAGAATATATCGGAGGCATTTATGGTGCATCCAACGATTACCAGCAGTTCTCACACGTAGCCGAGCCCCTGTTGGAGGCTACCTACCCGGCAGATTTCTTCGACTATGCTGAAACCGAATTTCTCATGGCTGAAGCCATCGAAAGAGGATTCTTAGCCGGATCTGCCGAAGAGCATTACAACAATGCCATCAAAGCTTCGATCGAATTTTACGGAGGAACCTCTGCAGAAGCAGACGCCTACCTGGCTGACCCCAAAGTGGCCTACACAACTGCAGCAGGTGACTATAAGCAAAAGATCGGAATGCAAAAATGGATCGCACTTTACAATCGCGGATTTGAGAGCTGGACCGCCTGGCGTATTCTCGACTGGCCCCAGCTGGTTGCTCCTCCCGATGCTGAAAGCGATGTACCTCTTCGTTTGACCTATCCTGTTGCCGAGCAAACCCTGAATGGGGCGAATCGTTCAGCGGCTGCAACAGCCATCGGTGGCGATGATGTATCAACCAGATTGTTCTTCGACATACAATAATCAGCTGATTAAAAATCATTAAAGAGGCTGTCCCAACATCACCGGGACAGCCTCTTTTTTTTGAACCTTGATTGCCTGGCAATGGATCCTATAACCGGCGATGCTCCCTGTTCCACCGGATGGTTTCCATCAATCCCTTCTCCAGCACATACACCGGTGTGTACCCGAGATCCATGAAAATACCCGAGGGGTCGCATTGCCAGTTCCTTCTGCCCATTATTTCAGCCTTCTGGCGATTCAGCAGAGGAACCTTCCCGAAAGGGAGACAGGCCAACTCCAGCAGGCCGGCTATCAACCGGACCACCGTCAACGGCACGACCACCCTCACTGTCTTCTTCCCAAGCACTTGTTTTACATGCTGTATAAATTCCTCCACAGAATAATTACAGCCATCCGATACCACCCAGGTTTTATTGACATGACCGGAAGCCAGCGC
>Ga0208828_1001123_pt1 | contig 10687 bp, 11 predicted proteins | sample Kivu_160m_FD_185487 | JGI IMG/M metagenome (GOLD analysis project Ga0208828, IMG submission 185487) | Freshwater microbial communities from Lake Kivu, Western Province, Rwanda to study Microbial Dark Matter (Phase II) - Kivu_160m (SPAdes)... | ecosystem: Environmental > Aquatic > Freshwater >... | reverse complement strand
CTTTTAGAGTTTTATTTAAGAATTTTTCATAATCCTTCTTATTGAGGTCAATAAGCTTCCCCCTGGCTCTTCTAATAACATCATCCACCAGACCAATCTTATACATAAGTATCTTTTGATTTATTTCAGATTTTGTTCTGGATACTTCAATATTAAGGATTTCCTTATATTTTTCCCATGCTTCCAATTTTCCATTCTGGTGTATACCCTTCGCCTTTTTTTCAGCTTCCTCTATTATTACAGACGCTTTCTTCCTGGCTTCTTCCAATATTTTATCCCTTTCTTTTCGGGCATCATCCAGAACTTTTTTAGAAACATTATCCAATTCAGTCATATTTTCCACCTGTTAAAATTTAACCGCATTAATAAGGAAGAAAGTCACAAGTAATCCGAGCACAGCGTAAGTTTCTACCAAAGCTCCATAAATAACTCCTTTCATAGTTTCCTTGGGTTTTTTAGCTACTATGCCAATACCGGCTGCACATACTCTACCCTGATATATTGCAGAAACCAATCCTGCAAATCCAACAGGTATTGCAGCACAAAATAACTGGATACCCTGTGTCGGAGTTACTATTTGGGAAATTTTTCCAATTATCATAAAAGCACCAACAAATCCATAAAATCCCTGGGTACCGGGAAGTACTACCAGTAAAAACAAGCTTCCGAACCGGGTGGGATCCTCCGAAAGGACTCCTGCAGCAGCTCTTGCGGAATACCCAATCCCTATGCATGAGCCACTCCCTGCTAATGCAGCTGCCATTGCTGCACCTGCTATTGCCATTATTTGACCTAATGATAAATCTGCCATTTCCCCCTCCTGTTGCTAATCAACGATTGTTATATATTTATGTTCATCCTTTAAAGCTTCAAAAGGTCTTCCCCCACCAACATAAAATTTTTGGAAGAATTCAACATATTGAAGCCTAAGGGTATGTATGAAAGCACCCATAACATTGATTGCCATATTGAAGATATGCCCGAAAATCAAAATTACAAGCAGCATTATGATTCCTACAACCGGAGTTGAGAGAAATTGAAATGCTATTCTATTGATGGCTATTGCGATACCTGCAGTCGTCATCCCCAGAGCCATAAGTCTGATATATGAAAGAAAATCACCCAGATATGAAGTTATCCCGCCGAGTATAGTCAGGTTTAAAAAACCTATAAATATTCTAAGTCCCCAATTCTTCTCACTTCTGGCTCCAAATAACATTACGACTACAGCAGCAGCCAGAGCCGGCCAAATCAAGATTTTTGATATACCGGCCGGAAAAAGCGGCCGGGTGATCAGAGATAGATTTACCGCTACCTGAGTTGACAGTAATATTATTACAATCGATAAAATTATGACTATCCAGGGAAGTCCATCCAGAAATGCACCTCCCCAATCTCTCCTTTTCAGACAATCAAAAAATTTGATGGAAAGACCAAAAATAATATGGATTACTCCCAGAGCCAGTGCCAATCTAAAAAAGTTCATAGCCCCATCATAAGTTTTAATCGGATCTCCCAGAATTGCCAGTTTTTCGAAAAATCCGCCAACACCTATATAACTAGGTAGATCACCAAACCATCCACTAAAAAGTGCTCCAGTAAATACTGTGAAAATTGCCCCTATAAAAATAAGTATAAGGAAATTTTTAATATTTCTTTTTTTAAAAGCAAAAATCAAAGTGAGTATTGCCAGTATTATCCCATATCCTGCATCGGTCAAGCAAAGAGCAAAGAATAAAGCAAAGAACAATGAAACAAATGGAGTAGGATCGATTTCGAAATATCTCGGCACCCCATAAAGTTCCACTACCATCTCGAATGGTCTAAATAAGGGCCTATTTTCAAGAATAACAGGGATATTCTCATCTTTATAAGGTTTAATTTCAACTACTCTGGCAACTTTGAAATCTTCGATAATTGAAATGATTTTTTTCTTATCTGACTCTTTTACCCATGCTGTATAGAAAGATACGGAATCAGTTGAAAATCCCGATTCCAGCGCTTTTTCTATTTCCAGATTATTTTCGATGTAATCGAGATAAACAGTCAGAGGTTTTTTATATTCTCCGGATATTTTATTTATTTCCAACCTTAAGAGTTTCTTTCTATTTTTATCAAGTTCTATACCTTTTTGAATCTTTTCCAGGTTTTCCACAATGGTACCCCTGTAACCTGTTATATCGGATTCCTCAAAAGAAATACCGGCGAGGTATTCTTCGGCATTTTTTTTGAACTGGTTATGATATGCAAGAATTACGCAGCTGGTGTCTTTTTCTTCAGTTAGTTTCTCATATGAAATATTATTTTCGTTTAGTTTTTTTATGACATCTATAAAATTATTTTTTTCATATCTCAATATCCCCAATTTTATGGTGTAGATATCACCACTGGCTATATCTTCCAGATAACCTTTGAAACATGACCAAAAACTTAATTTATTGATTTTTTGTTCCGAATCCTTGATCTTTGTATCAAGATTCTCTATTTCTTCCCGAAAATTTAAAATATTCTCGACAATACCTTCGAAATTTTTACCCTTGAGAATATTTTCATATTCCGCTTTTCTGACAATCATTTTTCCGGCTTTGGAAACAAATTTTTTTAATTTTTTTTCAGCGGGATCATCAAGAATATCAAGAGCCTCTTTGACCCTGCTATTATACTCCGGCGTCGCATCCGAAGGGGGAATCTCCAAATCAAGCTTTTCAGTATATGGTTTTAATTCAATAGCAATTTGAGATTTTTGTAATTTTTTAAGAAGTGCTTCAGTATCGGATTTATGCGTAACGATAAAAAGTTTATTTAATTTAGCAACTGCCATTAATCTAAGATCCTCTGAACTATTTTTTTGATAGTTTTTTCCCGATTAGTTTCTGAAATATTTTTTATTTTCACGAGCTCCTGATTGAAATCTTTCTCCAGTTTTGCGGCTTCCATAGCTGCCTCCTTTTTTGCCTTACTATCAGCTTCAGCCATCATGACTTTTACCTCTTTACCGGCTCCTTTTATGATTTCTTCAGCTTTCTTATATGCTTCCTCAATGATGCTGCTATAATCCTTTTTGGACGAGGCAACAATTTCTTTTGCTTTTTTCTCGGTTTTTTTTATTTGATTGATAATATTGTCGATCATATTTATCAGAATATCTTCCTGGCTGCAGAATCAATAAAATAACCCAGAATCAAATCCATTAAAGAATAACCGGTCTCCTCTCTTATAACAACCGGTTCGCCTTCTATTCCACCTAGCTGCGCGGCTATATCTATCGCATCCTTATAGTTTCCTATACCATCGATTAAACCAAGATCCAGCGCTTCTGTCCCCAGAAAGACCCATCCCGTTGCAAGTTCTTCAACTTCACTTATTTCCATATTCCTGGCTTCGGCAACATCGGAGATAAATTGCTGATAAATCACTTTAAGCTGAGCTTCAAGCAATTTTCTTTCTTCTGAAGTAATTGGCCTGTCAGAACTCCCTATATCCTTATATTTACCCTGTTTAATGGTTGTATATTTTATTCCAAGTTTCTCATACAGGTCCTCGTAATTTGGAATTTGCATTATTACTCCTATACTGCCGACCGAAGAGGATCTGTTGGCTATTATTTTATCAGCTGCGCATGATACATAATATGCTCCGGAAGCGCAGGTCTCGCTTACCGATACTACAACCGGTTTTTCTATCTTCCTGATTTCTTCGTATATCTCCTGGGAAGCTGAAGGGCTTCCGCCGGGACTATTTACTCTTATCATAATAGCCTTTACGCTGGGATTACTTTCCGCTGCATCCAGCTGACCGATTATATATTCGGGAGTGACCGTTCCTCCGCTTAACAGCCCCGAATATTGTTCTGCGGAAATAATACCTTCCAGTCTTATCTCGTAAACAGAATCACCTGCATTGTAGGAAGTGCGGCCAAAACCCCCGCCAAAGAAACTTATTAAGAAACAGCCTACCAGAAACATAAACAATACAAAGACACAAATAAGAGCAATACTCACTATTTTCCACACATTTCGACCGGCCAAAATAATCTCCTAACAACTATTTAATAAAAAATAAAGAAATCTTAGAAACCATACCTCAATCCATAATTAACCATTCCAAAAAAAACTAAGATAAACATCATTATAAAAGCCGCTATGCCGAGAATTATACCAAAAATATCCATGCCCCTTCCATTATCACCGGCCTTGCCCATCTTTATTCTGATAAGGTCTACGATTCCGCATATAGCTGCCGCAGGACCAAAAATAAAAGCACCTAAAAACGAAATCAGAGAAATTACACTAACGATAAGTGAGGACCATGCCAGTACACTTGCTTTTCTTTCGTCTGTGCCATTCACAAAATACTCTCCATAACAATGATTATCTTAAAAAAACATATAATAAATCAGTTTTATTCTAGCAATATTATAATAATTATAGAATAGCTTCAAATGATTTATATACTCTGGTTTTATCCTGGAGAAAAGACATATTATCAGTTTTCAATATTTCAGCAATTGGTTGGAATTTGAAATCCTGTGGTAATATTCTCCGGATCTTTTAATTTTTCTTTCCAGACAGGGTGAATCATAATCAATCGATACAAGACCAAATCTTCTGGATGGCCCATGCGCAAGTTCGTAATTATCAAATGTCGACCAGTGGAAATAGCCTCTGACATCTATCCCCTCATCTATAGCTTTTTTCACCTGATACAGGTGGTTATAAATGCTCTCCACCCTTAATTCATCATTATTCGTACAGATCCCATTTTCCGTGATGATCATTGGTTTCCTGTACTTGGTATGAAATTTTTTAATAAGTTCATAAATACCGGACGGATATATTTCCCACATATCGTCATGCTTTAGACCCATGCTTTCCAGTAACTTCCTGCCCTCCTTTTCGTATGCAATAATCAGAGATTTAGATATAAGTATTCTTCCGTAGTAGCTGAATCCTATAAAATCGATTTTTCCATCTTTTACGAACATTTCATGAACATGCTCAAACATAAGATAATCCATAAACCACCTTAATAAATTCTGCCATAAAGAATTCTTTCTTAAAGGCTGCAGGAACATATTTGCCTGCGATATGCCAACATTTATATGCGGATATTTTTCTTTTATATAATCATATACTATTCCATGTGCCTTATGCATATTTTTTAACACCCTGTTTCTAAGATAAGGATTAAATCTTTTTGGAGGGAATGCTTTTAGAATATATGCCATAATTACATACGCGCCTGGCTCATTGAATGTGTTGATATAATCGATATAATCCGAAAATAAATTAAGTACTTTTTTTACATAATCGAAATAAATTTCTACGGACCGGCTGGCTGTCCATCCTCCGATCCCTGCCAGCCATAATGGATTAGAAAAATGATTAAGGACCAGCATAGTTTTTTTGTTTTCTTTCTTAAGGGTCTCGAATATTTCCTTATAATGAGCTGCGGCTGTACTATTCAGGGGACCAAAAGCTGCTTTCTGCAGTCTTGACCAATCCATACTGAACCTGTAAGCATTCCCCAGATACAGTATATACCGGAGGTCTTCTTTATATTTGCGGTAATGATCTATTGCGGTATCGAGTTTAGTACCGTCATCTCCCGTAAAGTTTTTCCATTCGGTCTCGCCCGCACCCTCGATCTGAAAAGCAGAGGTCGCTGATCCAAAAAGAAAGCCCTTAGGAAAATTAATCGAATCCATTTAATAAAACTTAAGTCTATAATAAATAAATATAATTTATAATTATATCAATTATCCTGTTTTACTTGTATTTTATAATTACATACCTTAAGATTGTATAACAATTTTAAACATGTGAGTTTTGATAAGTGAACATATTCTTAACATACCAATACATTATAACCGCAATTCTGGGGATCTTTCTGATTAATTTTATTATCAATAATATTGTATTTAAAAATACGGCAAAATACAGCTTACCGGAATCTCTCAAAAAAAATCCCCCGCTTGTGTCGATAATGATTCCTGCAAGAAATGAAGCAGAAAATATCAAAAGATGTTTGAGGTCCCTGCTTAAACAGGATTATCCAAATATCGAAATACTGGTACTGGATGATAATTCCGATGACGGCACCTCGATTTCAGTTAAACAACTGGCTGAAAAAGATAAAAGAATAAGACTGATTGCAGGTAAACCCTTAAAAAAAGGATGGCTGGGAAAATGTTATGCCTGCTGGCAGTTATCGAAATGTGCAAAGGGCAAATTTTTGATCTTTACAGATGCCGATACATTGCATTTCGAAAATTCGATCTCAAGCGCAATCGGATGTCTCGTCTCAAACAAACTTGATGCTCTTTCCTCGATTCCAAGACAGATAATGGTATCTATTCATGAAAGATTATTGGTTATCTGGGTACATTTTGGCATCATGGCACTGCTTCCTCTGTATCTTATAAACAAATCAAGAAACCCTTTATTCAGCACCGCAAATGGACAATTTTTATTATTTAAAAGGGAAGTTTACAGAAAAATCGGGGGCCACAGGTCCATAAAAAATAAAATCCTTGAAGATATCCATATATCAAAGATGGTAAAAAAACATGGATACAAGTTTATGGTATTCGATGGGAGCAAGAATATAAACTGCAGGATGTATAGAAACATCAAAGACTTGAGAAGAGGATTTTCAAAATTCATGTTTGCAGCCTTTGACTTTAAACTATTCACTATGATGGGGGTTATTCTGCTAATTACAGTATTATTTTTAATGCCATTTATACTGCTGCTTGTGGGGATTATGTTTTTTGACTGGCCGGGAATTATAATGGACCTTATTCTCCTGCAAATCTTTTTCCTCCTTTTTATGAGAGTCTTACTTGCCATCAGGGTCAAGAACAGGGTATTCGATGCGCTTCTTCATCCATTTTCAATGATATATGTGATACTCCTCTGTATCAATTCCGTTTTTCAGGCCAAATTTGGCGAAGGGGTATACTGGAAGGGCAGAAGATATGATGTTTATGGAGAAGATTCCCTGGAGCTTATAGATGATGACATTCATAAAGAATTATCAGGTTAATTTTTACTTTCTTTTCCATCCTGGATTCTCACTATTCTGTGACAGTAAGATGCTACCTTCATATCATGTGTTACGATAAGTATTGTTTTACCATCCTCATTTAATTTTTTTAATATATCCATTACTTCTTTCCCGGTATCACTGTCAAGAGAGCCTGTGGGCTCATCTGCCAGTATTATGTCTGGGTCATTTACAATAGCTCTTGCTATTGCTGCCCTCTGCCGCTGACCCATTGATAGATTCAGTGCCATAGCCTTTTTCTTCTCAAGAATTCCCAATCGGGACAGCACTTTTTCAATTTTATCTTTTTTAGATTTAAATTTCTTTTTTGAGTAAGATAAGGGTATCATTACATTTTTATATACACTGTATCTTTCTACCAGAGCAAAGTCCTGGACTACAAAGCCAAATATTTCGTTTCTTAGCCCTGCCATTTCACTATCGCCAAATGTATTGATCAAGCGGTCGGATAAAAAGTATTCCCCTACAGTTGGCTTGTCTATACAGCCTATTATATTTAACAGGGTTGATTTACCTGAACCTGAAGGTCCCATTACGGCAATCATCTCTCCCTTATTAACCGACAGGGACAGACCCCTTAATGCTTTTACTTCTGAATCTCCGCTTCCGTATGTTTTATATAAATCTACTATATTTATAATACTCATTTTACTGGCTCCTTCTTAAGATATTGTTTATCTGAGTTTTAGACAGCAGAATAACCGGATAGATTATAATTATTAGTCCTATTATTAGACTCGATGCAATTGTTAGAAGAGTAACGAGGCTAAATTTGTGGATAATTAACACTATGATATCTGCTATAAATATTACTAGGAAAACCTGAATTAGTATGCGCTGGATAATGGATATTATTCTTCCGCCGCAGAGAAGATGGATCGCGAACTCTTTTGTGAGAGTGGTTATAAACTGGATTAGGTTAGATATAAAAGCAATTATTGCAAATATTAATATAATGGTCATAATAAATCCTGTTACCATTATCCCATAAATAGTGCTCTTAGAAAGGTCCTGCAACCAATCCGTAAAACTTGTGAATTCAAAAGTATATAATCCAAGTTCATTTGATTTTTCCTGTATCGATTGAAGACTATTGGTATCATCGGTAATAATAAATGTTGAACAAATAGCAGAACTATAATAAATTGTATCCTCAATTTTGTCCGGCTGTATCGGTACAACAAATGCTCTATCAAGCCAGATAACCCTATTAGCCCAACCCGGATTTAAGTGAAAGGATGATTTTTCTAAAAAACCGACCACTCTGTAACATTGTTCCATGTAATCATAAATTACATCATCCAGCTTATAATATTTCTGAAAATCATACCCTAAAAGAAGAGGGATTTCATTTCCCGTGTCTTTAAAATCTTCATTGGAAAATATTCTACCTTTCACGCATTTTAGTTTAAAAACATCCTGAAATTCCTCATCAATTTTAAGTAAAAAGTATACGTCTGGATTATATTTTTGATCCTCAGCAAAGGAACTGCCAATACTGCCTTCAGGTAGCCACATTGAATGCTGCATATCAGCAGTATATGTTTTAAAAGAAGGGTTCTTTTTAATAAACTCATACAGTTCCCCCAGTCGCTTTATGTTATCCTGATCCAGTAGTATATCATTGATTCTTTCACTGCTACTTATATCACGGGAAGTATATATTTCCTCCCCCTGACCCTGCATAACCTCATTTAACTTATCCTTAAAGTTATATGCATTAAAAATAGTTACAAATATATAGCTTATAAGAACTACAGCAGCAGAAATCTGCAGAAACAAAATGAAATACTTAAATTTATGGCTCAATATGTCTTCCCAGGCATAGTTAAATTGTTGTCTCAAATCATTTACTCTCTCATCTGAAGGATGATATTTTTCTTTATTCTTACATTTAAAGAAATAAATCCGGAAATTAGTCCTGTAATAAGACAGACTATATAACCAGAAATTACTGCTACAGGATAGATAGTTCCATCCATAAAAAAGAATATTTTTAAACTATTTACTATTATAATGGATAAGAGTAGCCCTATCCCATAACCTATGGTTACAATAATTAGATAATCGCGTAGCATCATATTTCTGATTGTAGAAGGCTTGCCGCCTGAAAGCATGCGTATTGAAATCTCTTTTTTTCTTCCTTCAATCCAGTAATTTGTGATGCTTGAAATATTAAGTAGAATTAGAAAAGCGGTAATAGCAAATACAATCAATTGATATCTGGAGTAACCCATAGCCCGCAGAAACTTTTGTATATCGCTTGCTATAATTGTTCCTTGTCTAACAGCAGAAATCTGTATATCAGGATTAATCTCTCCGGCTAATGCTATGAAACCTTCTAAAAACTTTTCACTTTTCTCTTTTGCATCAATAGTATAATAACCATTAAGCGGAGCATCAAGGTTTGTTTCAAATGAAGCTGCTATATTTACAAAATATGATGCGTCGTATATTGGATAGTACTTATCCATACTTTGTTCTTCCATGTATTGGCGGTAGGGTTGACTTTTAAATCTTCCGATGACTTCATATTCGTTATTTTCGTGCAGGAGATACTCCTTGCCATTTTTAATGATACATTTATCAATTAACCACTCATCATCAGAAATTATGGCTACGGGCATTTGCTTTTCAAAGTCTTCATTTGTAAAACTTCTTCCTTCTACTATTTCAGGTTTAAAAGAAGTATCACCGCTTAAATATACTGCTTTTCCACCTGAAATAGGAAAATCCCTGTAAATTATAAAACTCTCTTCTCTTGATTTACAATAATCAATTAAGTCTTGCACTGTAAAAGGAGTTTTAGTATCCGGTAACTGGATATATACTGTAATATGCTGACCTGAGAGAAAGTCAGGCCATACTGTCTGTACATAATAATATGTAGCTATTGCAGAAAAACAAAGTATAAAAAGTGCTGCTACTGTTGCAAATAATATTATAAGGAGAGGTACTCTTTTAAATACTTGCTTTATAGTAATTAACCTCCTGATAATTGTTGTTTTATTATAAAGCTGGATATATTTATTATCCAGCTTTATAACACCGAAAAATGTAGAAACTATAGAAACAAATTAAAAATAAGAATTCCAGCCCCAATCAGTATGAGTTGTATAGTTCATCCCTAAACTATCCCACAAAACTCTTTCTTTATAGATTAGCGTAGTATAACCTGCATGTGGAGCTACAGCTGTGTATACTGGTCCAGTATCTTTAGGGTTCGAGCCACCAGTTTCATATAATCTAACCCAACCTTGTCTGATATGTTTGTTTAATTGTGTTCTACAACCACCATTGGTTAATTGGTATGCATAGAATTGTCCCCTAATTGTCCATTTAAGCCCTGGATATGGTTCTGACGGCCATTGCCACCAACTCACTACACAAGACCCACCAGAACTAGATCCATCTGCATAAAGCACGCTGCTACATATCATAACAAATACAATTGTTGTTATAATAAAAAGTAATACACCTTTTTTTGTTATACTCATAATTTTCACCTCCTTTATTTTATTAATTTCATTTATCTACTTATGCCTAGGCTACAACAATTGAATCTTACAATTTAGATAAAATTTATGATGTTAATTATTTTGTATAATAGTACTTAAAT
>Ga0208828_1001122_pt1 | contig 10693 bp, 10 predicted proteins | sample Kivu_160m_FD_185487 | JGI IMG/M metagenome (GOLD analysis project Ga0208828, IMG submission 185487) | Freshwater microbial communities from Lake Kivu, Western Province, Rwanda to study Microbial Dark Matter (Phase II) - Kivu_160m (SPAdes)... | ecosystem: Environmental > Aquatic > Freshwater >... | reverse complement strand
TTTGTAATCCTCGTGGACATAAGCCGAGCAGTCATTGGCGTCCTGCTGATCAGGCGACACGCCTGATATTGCGGGGCTGCCGGACGGCACTGTCGGTTTAACGGCCCCTCCCGTTTGCTCTTGAACCTTTTGCTTGATCGAATCAGGAGCGGCCTCTTTGATTTTATCAAGCCATCCTGCCTGGGCTGTTGCTGAAAAACAGAACACGGATACCACGATAATGATGATCTTTTTCATATCGATCCCCCCTTGCAATGTGTTTGTATTCCTTTCTATATTTGTGAAATTAATTGTTTGCCTAAAAAGCGCAAAATCACGATTTCATTTCGAAAAACGGGGTTTCAGTAATCAATACATGGCCTCCCTCGATCGAGGTTAAAGGGTTTGTGTGTTTTCATCCTGTTCGGGGTTTATGACGGCCAGCTTTTCCTGTTTTGCAGCGCTCAGTAAGGCAATATCTGAGGCAACAAATACGACGTCGGTTTTCATGGCCTGCTTCAGCCATATAACGGACGATAAATGGATGCTGTCCGCACCCCTCAGGGCATATTTTTCAATAACCTTGTCGATGAATTGCAGGACATCATTACGAATTTCAACGATTGTCAGAACTTGCCAGTCGGATTTGAATTGCTGCTTGATTTTTTTAAAGTCATTGTCGGATATGTCGCCTGCTCTGTGTCTGCGGGTAATCGCCGAGAGAGTTTCCGGGTAAGCAAGTCTGGATGCAACTACAACATCTGCATTGGCCAACAGTGATTCTATGGTGTCGCTGCCCGCTTCTTCTATGTATCTTTTAACGAGCGCACTGCTGTCCAGATAGATCATCGCCGTTCGTCCATGATCGTTCTTGATATGGGGGCGCCCTTGATCATAACCCGTTCAACAGGCGGGAAAACCGTTTTTTGGGGTAAAGATATCAGTCCTTCCCTGGAAAGAGAAGCCAAGCGTTCTTCAACGCTTGCCGTCTCTTCATTACGGTCAAGGTTGTGCAGAATGGCAACAGGCGTTCCTCTTTCCGTGACGACAATATCATCACCTTTTTTTACTGCTTTCAGATAGTACGTCAGCCTGTTTTTCAATTCCCTGATGCCTACGGTCAACATAGATTTACTCCCCGGAAAAGGTTGTATTTCATGTTAAATAATGACTTGTGGCTACTGTAGCAACATTGCATGAAGTTGTCAATAAAAAAGGTAGATTGTATTTGTCCGACAACCTGATTGTGAAGCTCCCCACCCGCAGAGCGGGGCTTGCGGGATAGGCTACCGTTTATCCTTTTTTAATCAGGTTTGTATCGAGAGGTTTTCCTTCCCATGCCGCCTCCAGGACCATGAGGAAATCGTCGTAATCCAGCTCTTCGGGGTTGTAAAAGATGGACCCGTCGCTTAAGGCCGCTCTGGCAATATCGGGCAGTTTTGCTTCCGGCACCATCGGCCTTCCTTCCCTGTCTAAGACTTCTCTGAAGAAGCGTGCATGCCTGCCTCCCGTTGCATCATGAAGCTCCTGATTCATCTGACGGATGAGGGCGATAACCTTTTCCGTTCTTTCGTTTTTCGGGGTTTCGGCATAGGCCTTCGACCCGGCCAGAGGCAGGAGGAGTTCCGCGGCAAGATGGCCGTTTTTATGTTTGTTGTACTCGAGGCCGTATGGAAGGACAATGGCCATACAGGCGCCATGAGGAGCACCGCAGATGGAACCGACGGAATGCCCGATGGTGTGTACCATCCCGACCATGGAATTGGAGAATGCCATGCCGGCTAATGTGGCGGCATTGGCCATGGCGAGCCGGCCATTCCTGTCCCCCGGATTTTTTGTCACGTTCACCAGATTTGCACTGATCAGATTGATGGCCGCGAGGGCATGGGCGTCGCTCAGGGGATTTTTTGCCAGACAGGTGTAGGCTTCCACTGCGTGGGACAGGGCGTCCATGCCTGTTGCCGCAGTGATGGCCGGCGGCAGGGTCAGGGTCATGCGGGGATCGATAATGGAAACGTCCGGCAGGAGGAAATAGCTGACGAAGGCCATTTTCAGGTGTTTTTCATGATCCTTGATCACCGCGACCAGGGTTACTTCGGAGCCCGTTCCCGCCGTCGTCGGTATGGCGATCAGGGGCTTCAAGGCCTTCTTGAGGGTGTTGGCCCCGCTGAACTTCATGAGATCATCCGCCTTTTCGGAAACGACGATGTTGACCCCTTTAGCCGTATCCATGACGGAACCGCCGCCCACAGCAATAAGGGAATCACAGCCCTGTTCCCGGTACGCATTCGCCAGGCGATTCACAACCCGCAAATCCGAATCGGACGGCACATCATCGGCAATCGCCCCGATGGCGACACCGCCTTTGATGGCATCGGTTACGATGTCGATCAGTCCGGCTCCGGAAACCCCCCTGTCCGTGACGATCATCGGCTTTCTGGCGTTCAGGCCGGCTAAAGCGCCGGGGATCTGTTCCAGGGCGTCATGACCGGCAATGATTTTAACGCGACAACAGAATTCGTAGTATCCGGGTAAATCCATTGATCCGCTCCTTTTATCTGCCTTCCCAGGCCTGTTCCAGTACCGCAAGGCAGCCGTCTGAATCGAGACCCGTTGAAGCGCCTCCGGCGGCTTTCACAGCTATATCTTTCAGGATGTTTTTTAAGACGTTCTCGTCTTTCAGTGTCCGGGGAATGGCGCCGCCACTGACTTTAAACAGTTCCTTCTGTAGATCGTAAATCGTTTCAACAGCTTTTTGAGCCCGCTTTTCTTCCGCCGTACCCGCGTAAACGTCAAAACCCGTCAGGGGCATAAGCAAGTCGGCGATGTGGTAATCGGATAGAAAAACGTATCTCTCCAGCACATACGGCAGCAAGATTCCCATACATAATCCATGAGAAACCACGCAGGCATCACCGCTGGTCTTTCCCAACGCGTGCGTGATGCCAGGCGCCGCATTGGAGAAAGCGCAGCCCGCCATACAGTGGGCATTGGCGAGGGCCAGGCGACCCTGCTTGTCCTGCGGATTATTGATCACGGTCACCAGATTTTCCATGATGAGCTGAATGGCCGTGTAAGCGTAACTGTCGGTGAGGGGGTTCTTGCCCGGAGAAACATACACCTCTGCGGCTTGTGTCAGGGCGACAAGGGCCGTTGCGGCCGTCGTTTTCGCATCTTCGGGAACGGTCATTCGGGAATCGATCACCACCAGATCGGGCATGAGGAAATGTGATGCGTACAGGTTATTGCCGAAAAAGGCATAAAGGGATGTTTCGTAACCCGTTCCCGACAGGGTCGGCACGTAAACGAGAGGCTTCAGAGGTTTTTTGATCAGATTTTCTCCGGCGCTTGTCTCAATGTCTTCCGGCTCTCCGGATACGGCAATGTTCAGCGTTTTAGCGGTGTCCGCCGCGGGGCCACCGCCCAGGGCAATGACGGCATCGTAACCCCCATCTCGATAAATCCGGAACAGCTCTCTTATCAGTATCAAATCAGGGGAAGCGGGCACGCCGTCGAAGACGCCGATCGTGATCCCCGAATCCCTGAAGGCGTCGATCAGGACATCAACCAGTCCCTTCCCGGCCGTATCGTTGCCGGTAATGACAAGGGGCTTCCGGGCATTCAAGGCATCCAGTTCCACGGGAAGATGCTCAAGCGCGCGGTTTCCGGAATTGGTTTTGACAGGGCAGGCAAATTCATAATGATTGGGTATATACATAAGAAACTCCACTTCATTGTCATTCCCGCTCCCGACAGGTACTTCCGAGGGCAGGTTCCAGCGGGAAACCAGAATTTTTAAATACTTGGATTCCGGGTCAAGCCCGGAATGACAATCAAAAAATTAAAAGATATCAATCTTTTCAGAAACCTAAGATGGTACGAATATAAACCATTACCCGGCCCGCGCATTTCCTGCCTGAAGACCAGACGGGATATCGCTTTACCGCCAGTTTCGCGATAATCTTCGGGAGAAGATAGACTTCAACGGTATCCAGGATCCTCACAACGGCGCAGGCATGGGGCACCTCGCCGTCCACAATCATGCGGTTCCGGGCGGTGGCAATGGCGGTGCTTTCCTGAAACGTAAACAGCAGCATGGCGGCTTCAATGTTCTTGATTTTCATTTTCAGGTCGATGTCTCTGCCTTCGGGGTCCCATCCGATGTACTGGACAATCCCTTTCCGGGTTTTTCCCACAACCATGTGCGGGCCGTCCGGCATGACGCCCAAGGAAAAGGTGAAATAATCCGGCAGCGCTGCAAACTCTTTTTTAACGTCCTCGTCTACCGCCGATGCCGCCTGGATGGCCTTGCCCACAAACCACAGCATGATCGCCACATAATCTTTTTTCAAAGATTTCTTTCCTGTTTTGACTTCCCTGAAATTTTCCATCATCCTTCTCCGAAAGACATCCCTCGTACCACTTCTTGCACTTTATGACGACACCTTGCCTCAGGGTTCTTTTGGACGTGTTCCTCCTGTCTGTAATATGAGTGGCTATTAGTTCAATTTATATAACACATTATCTTTACCGAAATTAATGATAAGGGGCGTCTGGTGTTGTCCTGTCTTTCTTGAAATATCTGTCGTTGTCTGTTTTGAAAACCCCCCGAGTTCCACGACACTGACCTTGCCGTCTCCATCTTTATCGGTTGCCTTGTTGTTGTTCAACCCCTGCAACAGGGTATGCGTGAAGAGGCCGTTGCCTTTGTATCCATCCATTGCCGCCTGCCGGTCATTAGCCGATGCATAGATATGCAGCCCCATCTTCTTCGCCAGCACTGATATTCTTGCATCATACAGCCCGCTGACAATGTAATCAACTCCTCCCGCGTGACAGGTGTCGAAGATGAAAAGCTGACTCAATGATTTAATCTTTTTCGACATCTCCACGATCTCATTGGAGCTGATCATGCTCTGCGCCTGCATTGCCCCGTCAAAGTCATGGGTCAACAGGTAGTACTGGTTCTGGAGAAGAATGCCGTGGCCCGCAACGAAGAGGATAACGCTGTCCGTAGGCTTAACTCTTTTTGTCAGATCCTGTATTCTTGAAAGGATGTTCCGCTTTGCTGCATTTGCATCGGTCAAAAGCTCATCATGGATATATTCCGGCCTGTATATCGTAGCCGCCTGTTTAAGCACCTTTTCCTTGATGTCCTCCGCGTCTTTCACGGCGTACTTCAGGGTAACGGATTTGTCTTTATACTCGTTAATGCCGATGGAAAGAATATACAGATGGGGATTTTCGGCCTGTATGTTTGAAGTGAACCGCGTGGTCTTCATAGTGCCCTGCACCGTGTTGGCGCCGTTAAAAGCGGTGACGCTGACCTCGTTCTCGCCCGGAACGGCATCCACTTCCTTGCACTCTTCAAAGACGTCCGCTTTGGCCTTGCTTGTCGTCGGTGCGTTTTCAACGGTTCCCTTTACGGATACGCTCCGCATGTCGTCGTAGATGGCCTTGCTGTTCAGGGCCACGATCGGCGCCTTTCCTGAGGGTGTTTTGGCCGCTTCCCGGTAATAACCGTCGGAATCGATCAACTTTCCGTTGTGAAACAGCCTCACCTCACCGATACCGCCGCCGCCATTTTTCACCTGGTAGCAGACCTGTGCCCGCGGCGCATCGGTAGTTGCCGGGGTTCTGGTAAACTCAACAACCGGTGGCGGCATCTTTATGGCGTCCTGCATGGTGATGGTCACAAGCCCGCCGATGTCTTCTCCTCTCAACTTTGCCGCCACGATATCCGGGCGGAAGAAAACATCGTAGAACTGCTCCATGCCGTACGTTTTTCCCTCCGTGATCAGACTCATGTAGCTGTGGCCGTTGGGCGATGCGTTGTAATAGCCCTCACTGGTTATCGTAAGCCATTCGCCGTCCTCGAAACTCACCATCATGGCGACCTCCCGGCCTGTCGTGATATCCCATATCCTCAATGAAGCGTCACCTACGGTCAGGGCGTACCTGTTGTCCGGCGTGAATCTCACCACGTAAACACCGGGATCGAAAGAACTCCTGTATCCCTCCGAATGACCTTTGAATATCTTCAGTATCTCGCCTGTGGAAACATCCCATAGTCTTGCTGTCGCATCCCAGCTTCCGGAAAGAGCGAGTCTTCCGTCGGGAGAGATGTCCACGGAATAGATGGCGCCCCGCCATCCCGAGTCGGCATGGCCTTTCAATTTCCGGATATGCCCCGTACCCAGATCCAGCACGGCAAGTTCATGATTCGGTCCCCCCATGAGAATGAACTTTCCGTCCGGGGAAACGGCGAAGTCCAAAGAGGTCTCTGAAAATTCTCTGATAATATTTCCGGTCTCGATGTCAACGATTTTGATGCCCAGATCACGAACAATGATTTTTTTCCCGTCCGGCATGAACTGCACGACGACCCATGCCGCGCAACCGACGACAGATGACGACATTTTGAATGTTTTCAGTTTTTGCCCGGTTGATATGTCCCAGAGATTGGAAATGTGTTTGACGGAACCGACCGCAACCTGGCTGTTTTTAGGGGAAACGGCAAGGCGCATCGCCAGTTCGGCGGGCTGATTGATCCCCAGATCCGTTCCCGGTATCCGCGAATGGATGTCCGGTGTGGCGGCGCAGGAAGAGAGAAGAATCGACAAAAGGAGAAATGATATTTTCAGCCATACGGACATGCCCTGTCTCCTTATCCGTTTCCCCATTCCATGCGCAGGACCTTCGCTCCCCGGATCCTGGCTTCCTTGAGTTCGGCCAGCGCCTTGTTGGCTTCTTTTAAGGCAAATTCCTGAATCTCCGGCCGGATGGGGATCTCCGCCGCCAGCTCCAGGAATTCGCTGATATCCTGACGGGCCACATTGGCCACGCTTTTGATCTCCTTTTCGAGCCACAGGTGGGCAGGATAATCCAACTTTATCAGATATTCCTTGTCCCTTTCCTCTTTCCGGATGGCGTTGATGACCAGCCTTCCCCCCGGAGTCAGGTTCTTCAAAGCCTCCACGACGGGCTTCCACGCCGGGGTGGTGTCGATGACGGCGTGGAGTTTTTCCGGCGATTCGTCTTCAGTGTTTCCCGCCCAGACGGCGCCCAGTTCCCGGGCGAAGTCTTGTTCCCTCTCGCTCCTCGCAAAAACAAAGATTTTTGAATTCGGATATTTGTGACGAACCATCTTGAGGACCAGATGGGCCGAAGCTCCGAAGCCGGTGAGCCCCAAGTTCTGGCCGTCTTTCAGGTTGGTCAGCCGCAGAGACCGGTGGCCGATAGCGCCTGCGCACAGAAGAGGCGCAGCCTCCGCATCGGAAAAAATATCGGGGATGGAGTAGGCAAAGCCCTCCGGCACCGTCATGAATCCGGCATAACCACCGTCAGCATCCCGGCCTGTCGCCCGGAAATGTTCGCAGATGTTTTCGTTTCCTTCAAGACAGGCGCTGCAAAGGCCGCAGGCGAAAAAAATCCAGCCGACACCCACCCGGTCTCCGGTTTTGAACCGACCGGCATTCTTGCCTTTCCCTGCCACCCTGCCCACCGCCTGGTGCCCCGGAACGATGGGAAATGAAGGCGGCGGCGTCCTCCCCTCAATCTCATCCAGTTCCGTATGGCAGACCCCACAGGCGGAAATCCTGATCAGAATTTCCCCATCCCCCGGTACGGGTTCCGGCATGTCGACCATTTCCAGTGGCGTCCTGTTCTCCCGAAAGCTGGAAATGCCTTTTAATATCATGGCCTTCATGATTGATTACTTTTTCCCTGAGTTTGTCATCCTTGTTTCATTTATGAAATGGTAATCTGCAGTGGGAGTTTATCCCCTCGTGTCATTCCCGTCTCCGACAGGGACATTCGAGGACAGGCTCCGGCCGGAATCTAACCCCTCGTGTCATTCCCGCGCAGGCGGGAATCCATTATTTTCAATGTATTTGTTTTTCCTTTATTCTTGACAAGTTAATGCAGTTTACTTAAAACTACTCGTTCAGTCAAGTTTGTATTCAGCGGAAAAAATACACCACAACTGATAAGGTTCGTAAAACCCATTTTAATTAAAGATCGGAGGTGACAGGCATGAAACCTGCAACGAATATCACGGTCATATTGTTAATGCTGATTGCGATAGCGCACCTGTTGAGGCTTTTATTCCGGGTCGAAATCGTCGCAAATGGCATGGTAATCCCCGTATGGGCGAGCATACCGGCGTTCATCATACCTGCTGTGCTGGCGATTATGGTATGGCGTGAAAACCGCGATCATCAGGTATGGAGCGGAAAATGAAAATCAGGCGGGAGAAACCGGGTGCTATAAACGCCGCCCACGCTGGCGGGTGTGTCGGGAAGCGGCGCATGATCAGACTGGACGAATGAATGATAAAGTATTATAATTAAAAAGGTGATGGGATTGGCCTTCGAGAGGTAAAAAAATGAATTTTAAAATAATCCTGATTATTATCCTTGCAAGTTTTACCGTGATCTTCCTCATTCAGAATGTTGCCGCAGTGGAGGTAAGCTTTCTATTCTGGTATATCTCCATGTCGCGCGCGCTGCTGATATTTTTTACAATGGTAATCGGTTTTCTTTTGGGATGGTTTCTGCATAGTTATTTTTCCTATCGGAAAGAGAAAGATGAGACGGATGTTATCAATCCATAAACATAAGGAGAATTACCAATGAAAAGTGCGTATATCCATCTTCATGAGCGTCTTCGCGCGTTGGCCCAGAACCTGTGGTGGACATGGCATCCAGAGGTCATTAGCCTTTTTAGTGACTTAGACCCGCTACTCTGGCGCCGGTTTGACCATAACCCGATTGCTTTTCTGAATCGGATCTCACCCGAACAAATCGAGGAACGAGCCTCTGAACTGGTGCTCCACAGTCGAATAAATTACGCCTTCCGGCGTCTGAATGAGTATGTTGAAAAGGATAGGACGTGGGGAGGTACGCACTGCGGCAATTTAAACAAACGGCCGGTGGTCTATTTTTCCGCCGAGTTTGGCCTGCATGAATCGTTGCCGATTTACTCCGGCGGATTGGGTATCCTGGCAGGAGACCATCTAAAAAGCGCCTCTGATCTGGGAATTCCTTTGATAGGTATCGGGCTTCTCTATCAGCAAGGCTATTTCAGTCAGCACCTGAACAAGGATGGCTGGCAGGAAGAGGATTACATCGATCTCGATATCAACCGGTTGCCGCTGCAAGCAGTTACTGATTCATGTGGACAGCCGCTCATTATTAGAATTGATTCCCGGAGCGGCGCCATCCAGGCCCGGGTTTGGGAGATTCAGGTGGGACGGGTTCGACTTCTGCTGTTAGATTCCAATGTGGAAGGCAACTCAGCCGAAGATCGTGAATTGACTTCCCGACTTTACGGCGGCGACAATAGGATACGTATTCGACAGGAACTGCTGCTGGGGATTGGCGGTGCACGCATCTTACAGGCAATGAATATTTCCCCAGGAGTGCTGCATTTAAACGAGGGACACAGCGCCTTTGCCATCCTCGAAGAGATCCGCCGCATTATGGAATATGATAAGATTCCGTTTTACCGCGCCCACCGGCGCGTGTCTCTGAATACCGTTTTTACCACGCATACGCCTGTCGCCGCAGGCCACGACCGTTTTCCGCCGGATATGATCGAAGAGCATTTAGGCATCTTCCGGGAAAGATTGGGTCTGTCTCACGATGATTTGATGGCCTTAGGACGCGTCAATCCGCAAGACAGCTCGGAGCCTTTTTGCATGACGGTCCTGGCTTTGAAGACCTCTCGCCGGGCGAACGGCGTCTCGGCCATTCACGGGACTGTCAGTCGTCTGATGTGGCATCCTCTGTGGCCGACACTGCGTGAGGAAAAAGTCCCAATCGGCCATATTACCAACGGGGTGCATGTATTGTCATGGCTGGCGCCTCAAATGTACCAATTGTTTGGGGCGCGTCTTGGGCAGGATTGGCCTACACGAATGGCTTACCCGGACTTCTGGGAAAAAGTAGCCGAGGTTGATGACGGAGAATTGTGGGAGACACACCAGAGTCTGAAAATGCGCCTCATCCGCTTTGCCCGTCGCCGCCTGCAGTTGCAGTCGGAACGTATGGGTCATCGTGAAACAATCAAGCACATCGATCAGATTCTTGATCCGGATGTTCTCACCATTGGGTGCGCACGCAGGTTTGCAACCTATAAGCGAGGTGACCTGATTTTATCTCAACCCGAGCGTCTGGCCAAATTAATTGAAGACGCGCGCCGTCCGATCCAGATCGTTTTTGCCGGGAAGGCTCACCCCCGGGACAATGAGGGCAAGCAGTTGTTACAGAGAATTGCCCAATACAGCTATAACAGCGCCTACTTGAGGAGAATAGTTTTCGTTGAAAACTACGATTACAACGTGGCCCGTCACCTCGTGCAGGGTGTGGATGTGTGGCTGAACACCCCCCGACGACCTTTAGAAGCGTGCGGTACCAGCGGTCAGAAGGTCGTTCTGAACGGGGGATTGAACCTTTCGGTTCTCGATGGCTGGTGGAATGAAGCATACGACGGCAACAACGGTTTTGCCATCGGTCATGGCGGTATGCACAACGATCCGGGGGTGCAATACCAGCGGGATGCGGACTATCTCTACGAAACACTCGAAAAGGATGTGATTCCACTTTATTATGACAGAGACGCGGGAGGGATTCCACATAACTGGGTCAAGAGGATGAAGCATGCTATCCAGAGTCTCGGCTGGCGCTTCAACGCGGACCGTATGGTTAAAGAT
>Ga0208828_1001120_pt1 | contig 10708 bp, 7 predicted proteins | sample Kivu_160m_FD_185487 | JGI IMG/M metagenome (GOLD analysis project Ga0208828, IMG submission 185487) | Freshwater microbial communities from Lake Kivu, Western Province, Rwanda to study Microbial Dark Matter (Phase II) - Kivu_160m (SPAdes)... | ecosystem: Environmental > Aquatic > Freshwater >... | reverse complement strand
GTTTTTCAAGAATGATAATATCAAAATCAATAAGCTATGAAACGAAAAAAAATCATCATTGTTACCGGAGCCCTTTTATTGGCAGTTACGATTGCCCTGATTATCCTATTTTCCAATTATCCGAACCCAGATGAAAAAGAGTGTGTGGGAACGATGGCGGAAACCGGCTATACCCCGGAAATCGGAGAGGTAGGGGAATATACCTGTGGTGGTCAACTTTACCCGAATCATAACACCCATTGTATTTTTTTTAGTGGCAACCCGTCAGGGGGAAGTACCTATTGTTATTATTCCGGTCCGGGGAACCTGCATTACGGGGATAATGTTGTCTGCACAGGATTTAATAATAGTTCAGTACCAATCGTTCAAGCAGAATAAGGCACAGACCTCCGAAAAATTCTATATATTTGTCATATATCCACGGGTTCACCGATCACATTCAATGGTAGGTGAAAATCCGAATGGGTTGATCATACAAAATGAAACAGAAAAACATGAAATCCGGATATTCAAGATATATGAAAACACAACTCCTTCGCGATCCCATTCATCCGGTGTTTACTGGATGCCCGTTCATCCCTGCAATCCTTCTCTGCTCTACGATCGGGGCAACGTTTCTTCTGTCTTCCTGTAAAAAATCAGACCCCGTCCCCGTGCCTGTTACGACGGAGGTTACCATGGGCGCTATCCTGGACCTTTCCGGAGACTATTCCGAAGAGGGAAAGAACGGAAAAGCAGCTGTCGAACTGGCGCTCACCGATCTCAATACACTTTATCAGCAAGCAGGGTCTGGTATCCGATTCTCGGTTTCTTGTACCGATACCCATTTGGATACCGCCATAACCCTTCAAGCGGCGAAAAATTTCTATAATCAGGGCATCCGATGGCTGGTAGCCGGTCCAAATAACAGCGCCGGCGTGAATGCCATCAAATCTTTCGTTGACCAGAACCAGATGATCTCGCTGAGTTGTTTCAGCTCCAGCCCATCGCTGGCTCTTCCCGGCGATAATATTTTCAGACTGATTACCGACGACAATGTGCAGGGACAAGCATTGGTCAGAATGTTCGGGTACGACAGCCTCAAAGCCCTCGTGGTGATCTGGAGGGACGACACATACGGGAACGGATTATACGAAGTGGTTAAGGAGAGATTTTCGTCAACTGGTACCACTGTATACGATGGTGTACACTACCACCCTGACAACACCGATTTCCCAGAGATGATAGAGCAGCTGAACAGTATTGTTGAGCAGGCAGTTGCAGTACATGGAGCTGACAAAACGGGGGTTCTGGTGATCTCATACCAGGAAGCGGCGGGGTTCCTGAATGCGGCAGGAGCCCGAAAGAGTGAACTGGCTTCCGTGAAATGGTATGGATGTGATGCCAATGCGCAAAAAAGCTCTGTCACCTCCAATCCTGTTGCTGCCTCCTTTGCCTCAACTGTCAGGTTTCTGGCTCCGATCATGGCCATCGGCACAGCCGAAGGACTGCCTCCCGCTGCCCAAGCCCTCAGCTCGAGAATCAGCGCGATAACCGGTTCCACCCCCGATGCCTATGCACTTTCTGCCTATGATGCGGTGATAATCTTCGGTCAGTGTTTTGACCTGATCAAAGGCTATGATGCTGACGCAGTAAAAGCCGCATTACCCTCCATCTGCGCCAGCTATGACAAACTGGGCATCCGGAGGACCCTTAATGAGGCGGGAGACCTGGAATCAGCTAATTACATCTTCTGGACGGTTGTACCTGTTGCAGGCTCATATTCGTGGGATAGTTATGCCACCTGGATTACCGACGGGGATTACATCCTATTAAAATAGAATTCTACAATGATAGCCAGAATCGATTATCGCTATATTTGTCATAAATCTCTCCCCTATGGTTCCGGATCTCTGGCATCGATTGTCAATCCTGGCATTCATCCTGTTGTTTTCCTGCTCCCATCCGGCTACTCCTCCTGATAGTCCTGCCGACAATCGAACCATTGCCCTGGCCGACTCCCTGTTGCATTTTGATCCCGGCAGGGCCGATTCTATCTACCGGAGAATGCTCGCCGACAGCAGTGACGGGTACACCGCGGAGATGGTGAAATGCCTCAGCGGACTCGCACAAGTCTATTCCGGACGGTCAACGTTTGACACAGCCTTAATCCTTATCAACCAGGCCGTTTCCATTTCTGTTTCCACCGGAGATACCGCTCTGATTATCCATTCATTGATCGGAAAAGGGAACTTTTACCTGGATCTCGGTGATCAGAACAAAGCTGAGTCTTCCTTCCGGGATGCTCTTATGCTTGCCCAACAGGCAGGAAGAAAAAAGGAACAGCATGTCCTTTTTCTCTGCCTGGGCTCTATACAACAAGAGAGTGGCCGCTATTCTGAAGCCATTACCACCTTTACAGAATCGGTAACCCTGGCCGAACAGGACAGCAACATCCAGAACTAGGCACTTGCGCTCGAAAACATTGGACTGACCATGATCAATACCGGTGATTTCAGGGAAGCCCTGGTCTACCTGAACCGGGCACAGGTCCTGCGGGACCAGGCCAACCTTCGCCGCGAATCCGCCATGGGGCTGATGAACCTGGGTATCCTGTACCGGAGGATGAACCTTCCCGACTCCTCACTAACCTGTTACCTGAAAGCCGGTAAGGTATTCACCGAGATGAACGATTCAAATAACCTGGTTAAAGTCAGATACAATACGGGTTTAATCCTGAAAAACCAGGGGAAATACGACCAGGCCAGGGAGATCATGGAGCAGGTACTGGTCATCTGCCGGAAAAAAGGGATCATTGACGGAGAGGTCTATACCCTGCATACCCTGGCCGCTATCTTCGACGAGGAGGGGAGAATCGCAGAAGGATTGCGATATGCCGACAGTGCCATTGCACTGGCAAAGGAACGGGGGTTGACCAGAAACCTGCCCCATTTCCTGAAACGGAAAGAGGAATTGCTGGCGAACGCCGGGAATTACAGCGAAGCGTACGCCACAGCCCTGGAGGTGACAGCAATCTCCGACAGCTTGCTCTCACTCGACAAGCAAAAGGAAATATCCCGGCTGATAACCCGTTTTGAGACCTCCCGGAAGGAAGCTGAGAACACCCTCCTGAAGCAGGATCTCCGGATGCAACGCGCCAGGATGATCTGGCTCTGGTTCATCTTCATCCTGGGTTTGCTGGTATTCCTGCTAATGGTGCTGATATTCCGGTTCCGGGTTAAACACCTGAAGCAACAACAGGTTCTGTCCGAAGAAAAAGCCCTGAGGCAGGCGCAAACAACCAGAAACAATGAACTGGAACTGGAAAAAAGCCGGCTGGAATCAGATCTGAAGGAAACCCATATTCAGAAACTCGAATACCAGGCCAGGCTCAGGGAACAGGAACTTGTATGGCAAACATTGATGCGTGCCGACCTGACCAACATCAACCGCTCTGTGCAAGAAAAATTGTTTCCCTTCGGCCTCCGTCTCAGCAGAAAAAAAGATCAGGAAGAGTTCAGACGATCGCTGGATGAGCTTACCCGTGACGCAGCCCGGGAGCCGTTGGCTGAATTCGAACAGACCTTTCGTCAGCTTCACCCCTCTTTCGTGGAAAATCTGTTAAAAGGGTACCCTGACCTGAATAAAAGTGAGATCCTGATCTCGTCTCTCATCCGCTTAAACCTCTCCTCAAAAGAGATCGCACGCCTGCTAAACCTCAGTCTGGCCACCATTGAAACCACACGTTATCATATCCGGAAAAAGTTGAGTCTCAACAGTTCAGAGAACCTGACGGCCTTCCTCATCCAGTTGTAACTCCTTACCTGGATTACCGGCTTGGTATTCTGTTATTTACCACTTTACATCCAGGAAAATACCAGGTTTTTTCCCACGAATTCCCTTGACATAAGGGTTCCCTTCCCCTACTTTTAACAATAATTCTACGGACATTATGGATAAGAAAGGAATGAACTCCGGAAAAACGATTCTTCTGGTGATGGAAGAAGGACTGGAGCTCATGCTCAATCCGGAACTTCAGGAGATCCCCGAGCTGATGATCCTCCACCCCACCAATCGGGAAGAACTCACCCGGACGCTAAAAATTCAGAAACAAGTCAGCCTTATCCTGGTCGGGACATCAACCCTGCTTGAAAATAATACCCAGATTCTTTCCTGGATCCGCGAAGAGAAACCAACCATCCCAATGATCGTACTAACCTGGTATCTGACCGCCGAAACCCTGCAACTGGCTGCCAGAATGGGATGTCAGGAGCTCATTCAACTCCCTGTTGATCAAGAACTAATCCGGTTAATGATTCAGAAATATCACCCTTAATCCAATCCTTATGAATCAAACAGTCCAAATCATCGGTTCGCTCTCCTTCATCGGGCTCCTGTTGTGTCTGTTCCCGGGCCTTTCATCCGGGCAGGGATCCCCTTCAGGGAAGCCAGCAGATGACATCTCGGAACTAGCCAAACAATCGCAGAATCCCGTTGCCAACATGTACCAGGTACCACTGACATACCTGGGCCAATTTAATGAAGGGAAAGAGAAACTCTATGTTTCCACCCTGATGCTGAAACCAGTGATCCCGGTTTCTTTATCGCCTAAACTGCTGCTCATCTTCCGGGCGATTGTACCCGTTAGTTTTATCCCGGCGCCTGTCAGTAAAACAGGATTAGGGGATATTCAGCTCCAGTTCTACCTTTCGCCGGTGAATAAATCAAAATTCATCTGGGGCGCAGGCCCGATGCTCACTGTACCGTCAGGAATCCCTCCCGATATGTGTTCAGGCAAATGGACTGCTGGTCCTGCCGCTGCGGGGCTATTTATGCTGAAACACCTGGTGTTCGGGGCTCTCGTTACTCAACGCTGGTCGTTTGCCGGCGACGGCTCAACGGAGGATATCAGTCAACTATACATAGATGGATTCATCAACTACAACTTCAAACACGGATGGGCGTTGGGCTACACCCCTGAGATCTATGTCAACTGGAACCAGGGGGGTACCAACTGGAATCTTCCTGTGGGGTTGAATATCTCAAAGGTGTTTAAGATCGGCAAGCAACCGTTTTCTGCCAATGTCGGTTACTTCTACAACGTGATACGGCCCGACGATTATACCGACATGTATGTCAAAGCAGGTCTTACCCTCCTAATTCCAAAGAAAAAATAAATGATGAAAACCATGCATTCAACAACAGGTTATTTCTGCATAGCTTGCATTTCTCTTATATTCTTGTTTCCCTTTGTTTCTCTTGCCCAGATTGGGAGCGGAGACAAGCAGGCTAACCTTCTAAATCCGGATGATTACCTGGCCGCCGATGAAAAAGAGTGGGGCCAATTGCTCTGGAACCTGAAACTGGCCAACCAGGATTTGGCCGATTTCACCCATTACCAGTCGGTCGATCAGCAGGGAATCAGCGCCAATCGTTACACCATTGCCTTTGCCTCCTATTTCCTGTCGTTGGAGCAATATCATAAATTCCCGGCCTGGCGCGAAGCGATCCAACCTGCCTTCGACAGGTTGATTCAGCGAATGTTGCAGAAACCGGTCTGGATGTACTGGGCAAACGAGAGCTTTGGAATCACCAAATTCGAACCCAATATGGACCGTCCCTATGCCTCCTCTTCCGATCCGGTGGGATATGCCAACATCATGTATTCGGGACATCTGGGGATGATGATCAACCTCTACCAGATGTTGTACCACGACATGAAGTGGGACAAACCCGGCTCCATCATCTTTCAGTGGGATGAAAAAACAAGGTTCGTGTATGATAACAAACGCCTGCAGGAGGTGATGTTCATCCAAAACATTACCAACCCGGTGCCGGGTATCGAGTGCGAACGGAACGCCATTTTCCCGGCCTGCAACACCCATCCGATCATCAGTTATAAATTGTATGACCAGATGCACAACACAAGGTTTTTCGAAGCAGCAACGTCAGTGTATAATCCCTGGTGCGATTCAGTATTTATTAATCCGGTTACAAAAGATTTCGCCTCATTCTTTCTGATCAAGCAGGGATGGGCTTTCTCAGGATGGAACCCGCGATATGGAAATAAAATGGACGAAGTAATGGCGGAAATGGTAAAAAAAGGCGTTGATTTCAATTCCGGGGGAAACGATGGCTGGATCGGAACCTTCATGCATGCCTGGCGCCCCGATTTGATCGAAAACAATTATCCCTACCTGAAAAAGAAGCATTATAAAGAGCTCCCAAACGGAACAGCAGTTCTGACAAAAGACGTGATTGCCCCTGATGCCTACTATGCATTTTTCACCGCCCTGGCTGCTGAAGTTGGCGATGAACAAGCTAGAAAGGCTTTACTTAAAACCGTTGACAGCATCTATTCTCCCAGGTGGGAAGATGGCACATACCACTATCCTTTCATGGATGATGTGCCTACCGTAAATCTGGCTGCGGCTGATGGTGAGAAAAAACCAGATACGTCTCCTCCGACAATGGGTCAGCCTCAGATAAAGCAAAACACCGCACCCGCATTGCCCGGCCACGGCGATGCCACCAACATGAAAACCTTCCCGTCGCATTCCGATCTGGCCGACCGGCTGATCGCCATAGCACGGGCGCTTCCGGCCAGGGGATTGTACACCATGGTCAATCATCCGGTTGACGGGAAGCATTTTACAGAACCGGCCATTTCGAACGTGGATCTTAATAAAGTCATCCTGAAACGGGCCATCTATGACCGGGGCAACAAAACGCTCTTCGTCTCAACGATCGGGAAGAAGGATGCGGGAAACACAACGATAACCGTTATCAACCTGAATCCGGCTAAAACCTATGCCATCGCAATCGATAAAACACATCACAAGGAGGTGACAAATCAGCCGGAACATATTATCCCCATCGATGCGGATAAACCGCATGATGTCATTGTAACTGAAAAATAATACTCATCATTAACAAACCCAATATGAAAACAAGTAAAATTTATTTCAGCCTTTTGGCAGTCGTAGCTGCCTTTGTAATCGCATCGTGTGGTTCGCCGGTCACATTAACCAGCTGGAAGAATCCTAACGACAATTCAACCATATCGAAAATTGTGGTGATGCCCCTTTTCGATAAGCTTGAATACATCAAACCATTTGAACAATCGATGGATGCCTATTTCATCGCTCAGGGACTGAAGGCTCTTGGCTCGCTTGATTTTCTGAATCCGGATATCAAATACCCGATAGCTGACATCAAGAAGAAGTGCGACAGTCTTGGCGCGGAATTCCGCCGCCACCAGGCGTGTTCCGGCGTCGAGCAGGTCCTTCTGGATCTCGCGCAGCTCAAGCGAAGAAATAGCCCCCACGCGGTAGCTCTCCCGGGCGATCTCCATGTTCTTCTGCGCCAGCGCGATGTTCTCCCGCTCGAAATCAACCATCTCCAGCTGGTTGTCGTAATCGTTGTAGATCTTCAGCAGATAGGCATCGAGCTTGTTCTCAATCCGCATCTTTTCCAGGCTTGAGGTCGATTGCGTGATGATGGCGTTCTGCTTCTCTCGCTGCAGGTTCAGCCCGTTGAAGATGTTCATGGCGGCCGAGACGCCGATGACAGGGCCGAAATTACGGTTGTACCTGATAAAGCTGGCTTCGGTGTTGTTGCGGTAATATTCGAACCCGGCGGTGAGGTCCAGCACGGGCCATTGGGATGCGCCGGCCGACCGTACGTCGAGCGCGGTCACCTCGATGTTCCTCGCCAGCGCCAGCAGGTTGCGGTTGCCCTCCAGCATGCCTGCCCGCAACGAATCGTAATTCATCCGCGCCAGGAGGGGGATGGTGTCCTGCACCCGGAACGGGATCCTGACATCCCTCGCCATCAGGTCGTTGAGCGTCGCCAGGGCGTTCAGGCAGGCGGTCTCCTGGGAGGAGAGCGCGGCGATATCGGCATTCAGCTCCACCTTCGCCTTGATGTACTCCAGCTCCGAGCCGCTGCCGGTCTCGTATTCCATTTTCGCGAGATCAAGCCGGAACCGGGAGATCTCCACCTGCTCGCCGATGATGTCGCGCTGCTTCCCCTGCCGGATGATGTCGTAATACGCGGCAATGATCTTCGCCAGGGTGTTCTCGATCGAGATCTTCAGCTCGAGGTCGCCGATGTCCTTCAGTTTCTTCAGCTTGTCATAGGTGATGAACATTTTCAACCCGTCGAACAGGGTCCAGTTAAGGTTGACGCCGGCCGTCAGCAGGTCGGTGTTCGCGGTGTTGTCGTCGAGCGTCCCGCCCGAGACCACCTCGACCTTCGCACTGGTGAGGCTGTGCGCGTAAGCGCCCGACACGTCCAGCCGCGGGAGCATTCCGGCGTTGCCCGGCGACAGGTTGTTGTCCGCGATCCGGCGCTCGTTCCGGGAGATGTTGATGCCGTAGTTGTTGGCGAGGCCCGTTTCGATGGCGGCTTCCAGCGTGAGGATGTCCTGGCTGAAGACGGAAAAGCAGGAGTGAACGAGTAAACAGGTGAGCGGGAATTTGATCATGGCTGGTCCGGTTTTCCTTTGCGGGACAGGTAAGTATAGAATGCAGGGATCAGGTAAAGGGTGAGGAAAGTGGAAAAGATCAGCCCGCCCACGACGGCGATCCCGAGCGACTGGCGGCTCCCCGACGAGGCGCCGATGTTCAGCGCGATGGGCAGGATGCCGAGCACCATGGCCGAGGAGGTCATCAGAATGGGGCGGAACCGGGAGACGGCGGCGTCGAGCGCTGCCGGGAGCCGGTCGAGGCCCGCCTGCTTCCGCTGATTGGCAAACTCGACGATGAGGATGCCGTTCTTGGTGACGAGCCCGATCAGCATCACCACGCCGATCTCGCTGAAGATGTTGAGCGTTTGCCGGAAGTACCACAGCGAGAAGAGCGCCCCCGCGACGGCCAGCGGCACGGTGAGCAGGATGATGAAAGGGTCGGCGAAGCTCTCAAACTGCGCCGCCAGGATCAGGTAGATCAGGATGATGCCGAGGACGAAAACGAAGACAATGCTCGATGAACTCTCGCGGTAGTCGCGCGACTGCCCCGCCAGACTGGTCTTGACGGTCGGCGGCAGGATCTCCTTCGCCACCCGGTCGAGCTCCCGGATCCCGTCGCCGAGGGTGGCGTTCCCAACCAGCCCGGCCGAAATAGTAGCCGAAATGTACCGGTTGTACGAAAAGATGGCGGCGGGATTGATGTTTTCCTCGATCGAGATCAGGTTGTCCACCGGGATCAACTCCCCTTTGCCGCCACGCACATAGAGCGACTTCAGCGCGTCGGGATCGTTCCGGAACTCCGGCATGAGCTGCCCGATGATCTCGTACTGCTTGTCCCCCATGATGAAGTAGTCGTACCGCTGGCCGCTCAGGCTGAGCTGCAGCGTGCGGGCGATCTCTTCGGTGGAAACGCCGAGCAGCGCCGCCTTCTCGCGGTTGATGGTGACCCTGATCTCGGGCTTGTTGATCTTGAAATCGGCATCCACGAACTGCAGGATCGGGATCTTGTTGGCCTCTTCGAGGAAATGGGGAAGGACGTCTTTCAGAGTTTGCAGGTCGGGTGCCTGGAGGACATACTGTAACGGCTGTCCGGCGAACCGGTCGCCGATGGTTGGCGGCTCGAAGGGGAAGGAGCGCACCCCCGTGATCTGCTGCAGGTCCTTCGCCATCTTCACGAAGATCTGGTGCTGGGTACGATCCCGTTTGTCGGCATCCGTCAGGTAAACGATCTCCATGGCCTTGTTGGGGTTGTCGGTGACGCCGAGGCTGGGCGCGATGATGTAGAAATACACCGATGCCTCCGGAATGGAATCCCGCACGTAGCGGTCCATCTGCGCCATGTATTTATCGGTGAACTCGTAGGAAGAGCCCTCGGGCGCCAGCGTCGGGATGCGGATGTTGTTCCGGTCTTCGACGGGTGCCAGCTCGGAATGCAGGGAGATGTACAGGATGTACACCAGCCCGGTCAGCAGGGCGAAGAGGGGGAAGGCGAGCCACCTGCGGCTGAGAAAGGCCTCCAGCGATCTTCGGTAGGCCGCGTTCATGGCTTCAAAGAAAGGATCGGTCTTGCGGATCAGCCAGTTCGGACGGTCGTCGCCGGGTTTGATGATGCGCGAGCACATCATCGGCGAGAGGGTGAGCGCCACGAAGGCCGAGATCAGCACCGAGCCGGCCACTACGATGGCGAACTCGCGGAAGAGGCGTCCGACAAGCCCCTGGAGAAACATCACCGGGATGAAGACAGCCGCCAGCACGATAGTGGTGGAGATGATGGCGAAATAGATCTCGCCCATCCCTTTATCGGCCGCCTCCATGGGCGCCATGCCCCGATACACCTTGGCGTGGATGTTTTCCAGCACGATGATGGCGTCGTCGCACACCAGCCCGATAGCCAGCACCACGGCCAGCAGCGTCAGCACGTTGATCGAGAGGCCGAAGAGGGCCATCAGGATGAAGGCGCCGATGAGCGACACGGGGATGGCTACCACCGGGATAAGGGTCGACCGCCAGTCGCGCAGGAAGAAGAAGATGATCAGGATCACCAGGATGAGGGAGATCAGGATGGTCTGCCGCACCTCTCTGACGGCCTCGCGCTCGAACCGGGTGAAGTCATACCCGATGCTGATGGAGTACTCGGCGGGGATCTCCCCCTTGATCTGCTCCATCCTCCGGTAGAACTCGTCGGCGATGGCCACGTTGTTCGCGCCCGTCTGCGGGATCACCCCGATGGTGATGGCTGGCAGCATGTTGAGCATGACG
>Ga0208828_1001117_pt1 | contig 10713 bp, 10 predicted proteins | sample Kivu_160m_FD_185487 | JGI IMG/M metagenome (GOLD analysis project Ga0208828, IMG submission 185487) | Freshwater microbial communities from Lake Kivu, Western Province, Rwanda to study Microbial Dark Matter (Phase II) - Kivu_160m (SPAdes)... | ecosystem: Environmental > Aquatic > Freshwater >... | reverse complement strand
TAATAGCATAGCCACGATTGCCATACCAAAATCCCTTCAGTCCACAGGAATATAGACAAATTATACAAATATTGTATAATTTAATCAATAGTGCCAATGCTGATATAATTCCCCAAATCAGGAGATGCTCATGTCATCAAGATTCTTTAAGCCCGTCTTGCTCACAGCATTAATGCTTTTGCTCGCTTCCATGGCGGGCGGGTTTAGCTGTACTCCACCGTCACCGGTGACGGTGCGCGTAGGCTACCTCCTGGGCGATCTGCATCATCTTCCGCTTTTCGTGGCCCTGGACCAGGGATTTTTCAAAGATGAGGGGATCGACGTGCAGATAGTTGGGCCCTTCGATGCCGGTCCGGCCGAGATGGATGCACTGACCGCCAACCAGCTTGATATGGGCTACGTCGGCCTGGCGCCGGCCATCTTAGCGGCGGCCAGGAAAGTAGAGCTTTGCATCATCTCGGGCGTCAACCAGGAGGGTTCAGGTCTGGCGACCGAAAAGAGCATAAACAGCGTAACTGATCTACAATCTAAAAAAGTGGCCACGCCGGCGCCGGGCTCAATTCAATACGTCATGATGGGGATGCTGCTTTCCAGCAATAAAATGAGCTACAAGGACATTGAGCTTTTCCCCGGGACCATCAAGCCGCCGGATATGCCGGGGGCGCTGCAGACCGGGCGCATCGACGGCTACTTCGTCTGGGAGCCTTATGTAGCCAGATCCGTTGTCTCCGGCGCGGGGAAAGTGCTCGTCGAATCGAAGGACATCTGGCCCGGGCATCCCTGCTGCGTGGTGGTCACCAGGAACGATTTCGCCTCGAAAAACGAGAATACGGTAGCCGCCGTCCTCAGGGTAAACCGGCGGGCCATCAATTTCATCGCGGATAACCCCGCCGGGGCTAAAATTATAGCGCAGAAGTTTACCAAACTGGATGCCGCTACCATAGATGAGGCGTTCAAGCGCGTCAAATATACTTTCACGCTCAACAGGGACGATGTGAAGAGGTTCGTAAAGGAGATCATCGCCCTGGGAGAAACCGGGGCTATTAAACCCATAATCACTTCCGCTGACGTACCCGATATAGACGCTTTCGTTAACAGGGTAGTAAACGTAAAATAACTGCAGAGGTGAAGATACGAGGCCACTGCGCATAGTATCGGTCCTGCTCTTTCTGCTGATCTGGGAGATAGCAGCTCTCCTGGTTTCCCTGCCACAGATCTTCCCCACGCCTGTAGCTGTCGTAATCGCATTAAAAGACCTTCTCATCGCACCCGGCCCCCTGGATGTCGCCTGGGCGGGTGAGCTGCTGGGCAACACACTGATCAGCCTGTGGCGGGTGCTCGTCGGCTTCTGCATCGCAGCGGTGTCGGGTGTGTTCCTCGGCATTATCGTCGGCTGGTGGCCCAGGGCCAGGGACCTGCTGGAACCTGTCATCGAGATACTGCGGCCGATTCCTCCCCTCGCCTGGATTCCTCTCGCCATGCTCTGGTTCGGCCTGGGCTTCAAGCCGGCGGTATTCCTCATCTGGCTCGGCGCCTTTTTCCCCATTCTGCTCAACACCGTCCTTGGTATTGAAGGCACACCGAAGAATTTGATCGAGGTGGCCAAAACGCTGGGCGCCAACTCCTGGCAGATCCTGTTTAAAGTCGGCGTGCCTTCGGCTACACCTTCGATCATGGCCGGCCTAAGGATCGGCATCGGCATCGGCTGGATGTGCCTGGTCGCGGCCGAGCTTACCGGCTCCAACTCCGGCCTGGGCTACATGATCATGTACTATTATTCGACCATGGAAGCGGCCAAGACGGTGGCCGGCATGCTGATGATAGGCATAGTGGGATACCTGGCATTCATGGGCCTGAAGAAACTGGAGGATCGAATGTTATTCTGGCGGGTATCAGCTTGAGCCAGCCGAAGCTCCTCATCCAGAACGTTTCCAGAACCTTCTCCGAGAGGAAGCATGGCAAAACCACCGAAGCGTTGCGTGATATCAGCCTGGAAGTACGCGCTGGCGAGTTCGTCTGCCTGGTGGGGCCGTCGGGATGCGGCAAGACTACTTTACTAAAGATTATAGCCGGCCTGGAAACGGCGGACACAGGCGCTGTTTACCTCGACGGCAAGCAGGTAAATGCACCCGGCCCGGAGCGCGGCCTGGTCTTCCAGGAGTTCGCACTCTTCCCCTGGAGGGATGTTGCCGGCAATGTTGCCTTCGGCCCCGAGGTCCTCAAACGGCCCTTATCCGAACAGATTAAGCTCGCGGAGAGATTCATCACGCTGGTCGGGCTCGACGGCAATGAGCACAAATACCCCGCCGAGCTATCCGGCGGAATGAATCAGCGGGTCGCCATCGCACGGGCACTGGCCAACAATCCCGAGGTGCTGCTCATGGACGAGCCCTTCGGCTCGCTCGATGCGCAGACACGCTACCTGATGCAGACCGAGTTGCTGCGCATCTGGAATGAGAACAGGAAGGCCATTGTCTTCGTCACGCACAGCGTGGAGGAGGCGGTTTACCTGGCCGACAGGGTAGTCGTCATGACGGCCGGTCCCGGCAGCATAAAGCAGGTTTATCCCGTTGATTTATCCTACCCGCGGCACAGGGCCGACCACGGCTTCATTTCGCTGCGTGAAAAGATCACCGCCAGCATAGCGGAGGAGGTGAAGTGAAAATGAAGGTTGATAATGAAGGTGCCACTTGACACACTTTGGTTTCCCTGTGTAACAATTTGCACGAATTACAAAATAACTTTGGGAAGGAGGTCAGAAATTGGCAGCGCAGGAAGGTAAAGTGGTAAGTGTAGCTGGAACCAGAAGCCGTAAATACATAGCTTATTTAGTAGTCATGATGACTATAGTCGCTCTCATGGACTGGTATATATCCACCATCAAAACGACGGCGCTCCCCTACATTCTCAAGGAATATAGTCTTACCCCGGCCCAGTTCTCCTGGACTGAATCCCTGTTTCTCATTCCCACTTTCCTTGTGTTTTTACTTAACGGACTGAACGACATTATCGGCAGGAAATGGTCGATTTTGATTTTGATGCTCCTCATGGGCTTTTCATGTATAAGCATCGTCTATTTCACGCCATCGTTCCTTATATTCATGACTTTTTACGCTGTTGCCATGCTCACCACCGTCTCTAATATGTGGGCAATTCCCATCGGTGAAGAGGCGCGGGCTGCCAATCGCGGAAAAATGGTGGCGCTGGTATATACGCTGGGCATGATACCTTTGAGTGCAATCTTACCGTCACTCCTCGTAGATAAGCTCGGATTGGACTGGAAATGGATGTACGGCGTCATGTTCATAATGATGCTGATCGGGATCATAATGTGGTTTTTCATGAAGGAAACCATGAGGTATAAGCAGACCCAGGTTGAGCGGAAAGCGGGCACCAGAAAAGAGCATATCTTCGGTGTCGGTGTGATAACAAAGGGCGATATAAAATACATTGCCATCGGTTCGCTCATGTGGATATGCTGGCTGCTTGACCAGTTTCTCTTCTTCTGGGCAGGTTATTATTTCATGGATATTAAGGGATTAACCCTTCAGCAGTGGACCAACGGTATCCTGCTGTGGGCCATGGTAGCCATGCTGGTCGGCGGTGTGGTTGGGGGTTGGGCCTTAGATAAGATCGGCAGGAAACTGACTTTCGTCATCGGGTGTCTGGGTATGGCCGTCTGCCTAGCGCCGATCGGTTTCCTTCCGGATTCAATCGTGCGGATTCCTATTATCCTCGGCGGGTTCTTCATTGCTTTTTCTTACGCATGGATTGTCGTCTACATCCCGGAAATCTTCCCTACGGAGAGAAGGGGCTCCTGCCTGGGCTGGACCACGACTATAACCCGTATATCTTACGTGCTCGGCCCTGTGGTGGCGGCTGTTTTGCTAACGTTATCGCCGAAAATGGAGTGGTTCTGGGTGATAACAGGAGCAATCATGATCATACCGGCAGTAAGCCTGATATTGATCAAACCTTATGAGACCAAGAATAAAGAGCTGGAGGAAATAGAGTACAGGCTTTAGACCACACGGGTGGTTGACCATTTTCTAATCTACTGTAAATGCTTATTAGAGCGGCGGTGGATATTGGATCATCCCGTATAATATCTGCCGCTGCGAAGGGGGATTTGCACGTGAGAGGCGAAGTCAAATCTAAGATAGTGTGCAATGTTGCCGTAATCGGCGCAGGTACCATGGGGCCGGGCATTGCCCAGGTGTTTGCCCAGGCGGGCTGCCAGGTCACCCTGATAGATATCGACAGCTCAATTCTAAAGCAGGCTGAAGAACGTATTCGGTCAAGCGTAAACTCTTTCAGGGAAGCGGGGATTTACGGTCCGCGTAAAGCAAAGGAAACCATATCCAGGCTCGCTACCACTACTGATCTCGCCTCGGGTCTCAAAGCGGCCGACTTCATAGTTGAGGCTATCGGCGAAGACCTGGAGATAAAAAGAGCGCTGTTTAAGAAAATCGAAAGGCTTTCTCCGGCAGGCGCCATCATCGCCAGCAATTCTTCAACGTTCTCCCCCGACGATATGGCGCAGGGCTCAGGCAGACCGGATAAGCTCATACTCACCCATTTTGTAAATCCCCCCCACGTCGTACCGCTTATCGAGGTGGCGCGCGGCACTCATACCTCGGACGAAACCTTTGAATTCACACTGGCCTTGCTGAAGCAAGCCGGCAAGCACCCCCTGATACTGAAGAAGATAGTCCCCGGTCACCTTATCAATAACTTCAATTTTGCCATACTGAGCACTGCCCTCGGCTTTATGGGCACGGGTATCGCATCAATCGAGGATATCGACCATGCCTTCACCGAGGCTCTCGGTCCGCGCTATTCGGTGATGGGGCCTTTTAAAACGATGGACCTGCTGGGACTCAACATCATCTGGCAGGCGGTAACCTCCTTCGATGCCAACGCACACAAAGACCCGCGCATAAAAGAGATAAGAGACCTGTACCAGGCTGGCAAGCTCGGCATGAGAACGGGGGCAGGTTTCTATGACTACAGCGGGAAGTCATACAATGATACTCTTAACGATTTCAACCGCAGGATTTTGAATACTCTGGACGCAGCACAGCAAGAATAACGTAAGGACTATGGACTTCCAGAAGCTGCTGCAAAAGAAAAAATCAGCCATACTGGAAAAGTGGCTCGATGAGATATTCAATTCTTACCATGTCAACACGGCTGAGTTCCTCAGGGTTGAAGGGGACAGGTTTGCCAACCCGGTCGGCTATGTGATCGCAAGAAATCTCCGAAAAATACTTGATGGTTTAATCGAAGGCTCTGATATGCAGGCCATATCCTCATACCTCGAAGACATCATCAAGATAAGGGCGGTGCAGGACTTCACGCCTGCAGAGGCGCTATCATTCATGGTCTCCCTGAAAAAGGTTATAACCAGCGAAATTCCAGCAGAGACGGAGGCTGATGTGACCGGGCTGGTATCGCGCATTGACCACCTGACACTGCTTGCATCGGATATCTATGCCGCTACGAAGAAAAAAATCGAGCAATTGAAGCAGAGGGAGAGAATAAAAAATCACGTCCTCGTGAGCCAAGCGTGGCAATCCCCAGGCCGGGAGATTGCTTCGTCGCAAGCTCCTCGCAATGACATGACGGATGGCGGTTCCCTGCAATGACATTGTAAATGGCGGCTCGTGGTGACTCAAGGAAAAGATGAACAGCGCAGTTAAAATACTCTACCCCCTGGCCCTGGTCATCGCGCTGGTGCTGCTGCCGTTGGTGACACTCGCGGTTCCGGCATCGCAGATCGTATTTATGGTCATCCCCTACCTGGCAGCGGCCGCGTTCATATTCGGCTTCATCTACCGTATTATCAGGTGGGCCAACGCGCCCGTCCCCTTCAATATACCCACCACCTGCGGGCAGGAGAAATCGTTCGACTGGATACATGACGATAAAGTTGAAAGCCCGCGCAGTTATTGGGGCGTGGCCTGGCGCATGTTACTGGAGACATTCTTCTTCCGCTCGCTGTTCCGCAACAGCAGTGCGGAGCTGGTAGGTCCCCAGAGGCTGGTTTACGGCGGCAGCCGCTGGCTCTGGCTGGGAGGTCTGGCCTTCCACTGGTCATTGCTGGTCATACTCTTCCGGCACCTGCGCTTCTTCACCGAGCCCGTGTTTCCGCCGGTGCTATTCATTTCAGATATCGACGGCGTCCTCCAGCTTGCTTTGCCAGCGCTGTTCATCACCGACTTCGTCATACTCATCGCCCTGACCTACCTGTTTTTCCGCCGTGTGGTATTAGCTCAAATAAAATATATATCCCTCGCTGCGGATTACCTCGCCCTGCTGCTATTACTGGGAGTAATCATCTCGGGTGTTTTAATGAGGTCGGTCTTCAAGGTCGACCTGGTGGCGGTAAAAGAGTTGGCCGTCAGCATGATCAGCTTCAGTCCCTCCGTACCCGACGGCATCGGCCTGCCTTTCTACATCCACCTTTTCCTGGCCTGCATATTAATAGGCTATTTCCCCTTCAGCAAGATGATGCACGCGCCGGGCATACTGCTCAGCCCCACACGTAATTTGAAAAACGACAGCCGTGTGAGCCGCCGCGTCAACCCCTGGAGCCGCCCGGTCAGGGTGCATACTTACGCCGAATACGAGGACGAGTTCAGGGAGCCTATGAAAAAGGCAGGATTGCCTTTAGAAATAGATAAGGCGGCCACGGAGTAAACATGGCAGATAAGAAATTGAAGCCCGAGGAGATGGCAAACATCGATTACAGGCCTCCGCAAAAGGACTGGATGGATGCGGAGGTAGAGTTCAGGAGGGGCAGCTACTGCTATTCCGCGCCCTTGAAGAACCAGGAGATGCTCCAGCTTCCCAACCCGCGCCAGTGGAACCCGCAGGACGCGGACTGGAAGCTGCCGCCCGACTGGAAGCAAATAATATTGGACGGCATGAAGGACCGCCTGGATAAGTACCGCTCCTGGCGGCTCTTCCTCGATATCTGCGTGCGTTGCGGCGCCTGCGCCGACAAGTGCCATTATTTCATCGGCTCGGGCGATCCCAAAAACATGCCTGTGCTCAGGGCCGAGCTGATAAGGTCGGTTTACCGCAGGTATTTCACAGCAGGCGGTAAAATCTTCGGCAGGCTGGCCGGCGCCAGGCCGCTGGACGAGAAGATCATCAAGGAGTGGTACTACTACTTTTACCAGTGCTCCGAGTGCCGCCGCTGCTCGGTCTTCTGCCCCTACGGCATAGACACCTGCGAGATCACCATGCTGGGCCGGGAGCTGCTCAACCTGGTGGGATGCTCCACCGAGTGGGTCGTGACACCGGCCTCAAACTCTTTCCGTACAGGCAACCACCTTGGCATACCGCCGCACGCCTTCAAGCAGAGCCTGGAGTTCGCACAGGATGAGGTTTTTGGCATAACGGGCATCAAGGTGGACGTGCCCATCAATAAGAAGGGCGCCGAGATATTATTCGTCACGCCTTCGGCGGACTATTTTGCGCAGCCGCACTGGTTCACGCTGCTGGGCTACCTCATGCTCTTCCACAAGATCGGGCTGGATTACACCTTCAGCACCTTCGCTTCAGAAGGCGGCAACTTCGGGCTCTTCCATTCGGCCGATTTAGCTAAAAGCCTGAATGCCAAGATATATGAAGAGGCTAAAAGGCTGAAGGTCAAATGGGTACTGGGCGGCGAGTGCGGCCACATGTGGCGCGTCCTGCATCAGTACATGGATACTTTCAACGGCCCCGCAAGCTTCCTCGAGCAGCCCGTTTCCCCCGTGACTGGAACTAAATTTGATAACGCGAAATCCACTAAAATGGTCCACATCTGCGAGTTCACCGCAGACCTCATATATAACGGCAAATTAAAGCTCGACCCGGCGAGGAATGACAGGTGGAAGGTGACCTTCCATGATTCCTGCAACCCGGCGCGGTCGATGGGGCTTTTCGAAGAGCCTCGTTATATTATCAAGAATACATGTAACCATTTCTACGAGATGCCGGAGAACACCATCAGGGAGCGCACCTTCTGCTGCGGCAGCGGCGCCGGGCTGGGACCCGATGAGAACATGGAGATGCGCCTGCGCGGCGGCTTCCCGCGGGCCAACGCGGTCAGGTACGTCCGTGAGAAGCACGGCGTTAACCTGCTTGCCTGTATCTGCGCCATAGATAAGGCATCCTTTCCGCCGCTGCTGGAGTACTGGGTGCCGGGTGTGGAGACCGCCGGCGTGCATGAATTGCTGGGCAACGCCCTGGTAATGCAGGGAGAGAAGGAAAGGGAAACCGACCTGCGCGGCGAGCCTTTAGCCGGTGAGGAAGAGAATGGAGGGAAACAGGCCAGTGTATGATAAGGGGAAGATAATCGGCGGACTGGCCGTTTTTCTCTGCCTGGCCACTTTCCCTGTGTGGTACATCGCCGCCAGCGGCAAGGCTGATTACCGTTCCGACCCGGTGCTTCCCGCCAGCGACAATACATGCGTGGAGTCGACGCAGTACATGAAAGAGTACCACATGCAGCTATTGCAGCAATGGCGGGATTCGGCCGTGCGCAATGGGGTCAGTACCTACGTTGCAAGCGATAACACGACGTATGATATCAGCCTGACCGGCACATGCCTTAAGTGCCATTCCAATAAAAGCGAGTTCTGCGACCGCTGCCACAACTATACCGGCGTGGCTCCCAACTGCTGGAACTGCCATAATATACCGCCGCAGCCAAATATGTCATTGCGAGGAACACCATAATATGTCGTTGCGAGGAACGAAGTGACGAATCAATCCCAAATTCACATGTCGTTGCGAGGAGCGCAGCGACGAAGCAATCTCATGACCGAGGGAACCACACATGAACCTTGAACGTCGTACCTTCTTAAAACTCGCCACCCTCTCCCTTCTGGCCCTCGCAGCCAAACCGGCCTTTGACCTGCTGGCAAGGCCGGAGATAGCCCGGGCCCTGGGCCTTAGCCCGGAAAACAGGAAAAGGCTGGCCATGGTCGTTGACCTGAAGGCCTGCACGGCCGATACCGGGTGTACGGACTGCATCGCCGCCTGCCACAAAGTGCACAACGTTCCCGACATCGGCAGCAGGAAGGAAGAGATCAAGTGGATACGGGAGGCGTCCTATGATCAGGCCTTCCCTGAGCAGGAAAACAAGTTCGTTAAGGAGGCCATACGCGATAGAAACGTGCTCCTGCTTTGCAACCACTGTGACAACCCGCCCTGCGTGAGGGTCTGTCCCACGCAGGCAACCTGGAGGCGGGAAGACGGCATCGTTATGATGGACTACCACCGCTGCATCGGCTGCCGCTATTGCATGGCGGCCTGCCCCTACGGCTCGCGTAGCTTCAACTGGAGGGACCCCAGGCCTTATATCAAGGACATCGATCTAAGTTACCCGGAGCGTACCAGGGGCGTGGTGGAAAAATGTAACTTCTGCGATGAGAGGCTGGCCGAAGGCAAACCTCCCGCCTGCGTCGAAGCCTGCAAGAGCGGCGCGCTGACTTTCGGCGAAATGATGCCCGGTACCGATGTGTACGGGCTTGTCTCGACCAATTATACCGTGCGCCGCAAGCCTGAGCTGGGTACGCAGCCGCAGGTCTATTATCTCGTGTAGATAAGCAATGATAGAAAGTATATTTAAAGGCGGCAGGAAGTACTGGCTACTCATAAGCGGGTTGCTAGTACTTATAGTAGTCGGCTTGATTGCTTACCTCAGGCAGTGGGATCAAGGCTTGACCATTACCGGGCTGAGCCGGGATGTTTCCTGGGGACTTTACATCGCCAACTTCACCTTCTTCGTGGGCGTCGCGGCCTCTGCGGTGATGCTGATCATCCCTTATTACCTGCACAACGAGAAGGAGTTCAGGAAGATTATAATCCTTGGTGAGTTCCTTGCCGTGTCTGCCGTCATAGTGAGCATAACCTTCGTGGTGGTCGATCTCGGCCAGCCGGCGCGGGTTTTCAATATGCTCCTTTATCCCTCGCCCAGTTCCATCCTCTTCTGGGACCTGATAGTGCTCACCGTTTACTTACTTTTAAACATCATTATCGGCTGGGTCACGCTCGATGCCGAATATAAAGAGATCGAGCCGCCGAAATGGATCAAGCCGCTTATTATAATCTCCATCCCTTGGGCCATCAGCATCCACACGGTTACTGCCTTTATCTATGCCGGGCTCGGAGCGCGTCCCTTCTGGCTCACCGCCCTGCTGGCGCCGCGATTCCTTGCATCGGCCTTCGCATCCGGCCCTGCCCTGCTCATACTGCTCGCACTGCTCATGAAGAAGTGGGGTGGCTTTGACCCGGGCAACCAGTCAATCAATAAGGTGGCTAAGATCGTGGCCTATGCCACCATCGCGACGGTGTTTTTCCTGCTGCTGGAGATATTCACCGTGTTTTACAGCCAGGTGCCGGATGCCATGAGCCACTTCCAGTATTTGCTCTTCGGTTTGGACTGTTACTACAGCCTTGTCCCCTGGATGTGGACCTCGATTATATTGGCCTGCTCATCCATAGTTTTGCTGGTTATTCCCAGGACCCACACTAACCAGAATATCCTTGCCATCGCCTGCGCGGTTGTCTTTGTTTCCATCTGGATAGACAAGGGCCTCGGCTTAATAGTCCCCGGCTTCATCCCCACTCCCACCGGTGAAATATTTGAATATATGCCTACCTTACTGGAATCGCTTATTGTATTGGGAGTATGGGCCATGGGCGCCCTAATAT
>Ga0208828_1001116_pt1 | contig 10715 bp, 5 predicted proteins | sample Kivu_160m_FD_185487 | JGI IMG/M metagenome (GOLD analysis project Ga0208828, IMG submission 185487) | Freshwater microbial communities from Lake Kivu, Western Province, Rwanda to study Microbial Dark Matter (Phase II) - Kivu_160m (SPAdes)... | ecosystem: Environmental > Aquatic > Freshwater >... | reverse complement strand
TTGGAAGATCCGGACCACGGACGGAGACGTGACCGTCTACCTGCCGGAGAGCTTTTCCGCCGAGATGGAAATCCGGAAGGGGGACGGGCGGCTCGAAACCGATTGGCCGGTGGAGAGCAGAAAAGGGCTGTCGAGGCACACGTTCAACGCCACGATCGGCTCCGGCGGGCGTTTGTTATCGATTAGGACCGTCGACGGCAGGGTGACGTTGAAACGGAAATAATCGCGTCCACCCGATTTTCTCTCGGGAGGATGATATCCATAATCCCCCTCCATCCCCCTTTAGGAAAGGGGGAAGAATGGATCCTTGGCGTCTCTCCGGCTGACGCTCATTCCCCTTTTTCTAAAGGGTGACGACGGAGGAGTGCTTGGATTCCCCCCTTTGCTAAAGGGGGGCGAGGGGGGATTATTTCCCCGATTTCAGGACAAACTTGATGGGCGTGCCCCACAGGTCGAAGGCTTCCCTCATTTTTTTCACGAAGAATTTCTCATAAGCCGGCGCGAATACGGCCGCGGTGTTGGTGAACAGCACGAACGTCGGCGGTAAAACGCCGTGCTGGGTCATATAGCGGATCTTGAACCTTTTTCCCGTCTTAGACAGGGGCGCCTTGGAAGCCGTGACCACCGCCAGCCACTTGTTCAGGGCAGGCGTCGCCACTTTTTTCAATCCGCTCCGGTGGACCTTCTCGGCCAGGTCGAGGATCTTCATCGCCCGCTTCCCGGTCAAGGCCGAAACCGTCAGGAGCGGCGCGTAATCGACGAACTCGAGCCGGCTGAAGACGTGGGCCTCGACCTGCTTCATCGAGACCTGCGACTCATCGACGAGGTCCCATTTGTTCAGGACGATGAGGAGCGGCTTGCCCGACTCGAGGGCCAGCTTGGCGACGGCGGCATCCTGGCGGGTCGGGAATTCCTGCGCGTCGAGGACGAGACAGAGAACGTCGGCCAGGGGGATGTTCTTCTTCGCTTTGATGACGCCGGCGCTCTCCCGCTCGTCCGCGACCCGGCTGAGCTTGCGGATGCCGGCCGTATCGACCAGACGATAGGCCTTTGTCCCCGCCCGGATCAGGACATCTGAGCTGTCGCGGGTCGTCCCGGGCAATTCGCTGACGATGAACCTCTCTTCGCCGCAGAGGCGGTTGACCAGCGACGACTTCCCGACGTTGATCCGGCCGATGATGGCGATCCGCAGGGCCGGGGTCTCTTCGCCGGCTTCGGGCTCCGCTTCCGGCAGAGCAGCGGCAATGCTCTCTTCCAAATCCGAAAAGCCGTGGGCGTGTTCCGCCGAAACGAAGAAGAGCCTCTCCTCCCCCAGCGCGTAATACTCACCGAGGCTCTGTTCGATGGCCGGCGTGTCGACCTTGTTGACGGCGACGAGCAAAGGCTTGCCCATTTTCTTGAGCGACCGGTAAAGATCCGTTTCGGCCGGGGCCAGGCCCCGCCGGCCGTCCAAGAGAAGGATGAGGACGTCGGCCGTTTTGGCCGCTTCCCAAGCCATCTTTTTGACCTGGGAGGAGAGGGGCTCGGCCTGGTAATCGAAGAATCCGCCCGTATCCACAAGCTCGAACCTCTTTCCGTGAAGGACGCAGGGGGCCGCGATGCGGTCCCGGGTCATGCCCGGCAGTGAATGGACGAGCGACCGCTTCTGGCGGAGCAGCCGGTTGAACAGGGTGGACTTGCCGGCGTTTGGATATCCGACGATCACGGCTTGGCGCATTGAGTGTTTTTAGCGTTTAGCGATGAGGGAGTAATCGGGCAGGAAAGGCCGGTCGATCTCGATATGGCCGTTCAGGGTCTCTCTCTCTTCTCCATCGATGAGGATGAAGACCCTCTTGATGGATTTGAAGTTGTAGGTCAGCGTATCGACGACGGCATAGACCGTGGAGATCTCGGCTGCGGTGCCGGACGGATGATTGTCGACGAGGTCCCGGGAGAAATCGACGTACGCCGTCCCGTCCTTGGTCATGAAGAGGCGGCCGAGCTTGGTCTCCGCCGGGACGGTCGCCACGAGTTCTCCGCTGGGGCCTTTGATGAGCTCGGCCAGGGTTTCCTCGGCTTCCCGGACGAGGGACACGTTCGTTTCGATCGGGCGCTCCTCGGCGACCAGCCGGCCGTCCGACTCCCGCAGGAAAAAGAGGGAGACGGTCTTGACCGGCTTCTCCGGAAGAACCTGGACTTCTCCGGCCGGCGGCTTCTCCGCCGGCGCCTTCACGAGCTCCTCCCGGCCGCTCGTCCGAAAAAAGATCACGGCCAGGACCGCCAGGACGAGGAACAGGACAAGAAGGAGCGCGGATTTCTTGCTCATGACCGGGATCACTTCGGGGAGGTGAGCTTGACGAATTTGGCCAGGCCGCTATAGATCGCCTGGGCGACGCGCGTCTGGAATTCGTCGTTGATGAGCCGCTGTTCCTCCTCCGGATTGGAGATGAAGGCGACCTCGACGAGAACAGCCGGGCACGCTACGCCCGTCAGGACCTTGAAGGGAGCCTGCTTGATGCCGCGGTTCTCTGTCTTCAGGTTCGGGTCGGAGGACAGCTCCTGCTGGATGAGCTCGGCCAGGCGGCTGCTCTGCTTGATGTAGGCCGCCTGGGCCATGTCCCAGAGGATCATCTTGACGACGTCCTTGTCCTCTTCGGCGATGCGCGGCTCGAGGTCGGCGGAGCTGTTTTCCATGTAGGCGAGCTTCCGGGTCTCTTCGTCGGAGGCGTTCAGGCTCATGAAGAACGTCTCCGAACCCTGGGCCCGCTTGCGGAAGGAGCCGTTGGCGTGGACGCTGATGAAGAGGGCGGCGGCGTTATTGTTGGCCAGCGCGGCCCGGTTCTCTTGCGAAACGTCGATGTCCTTATCGCGGGTCATGACCACGCGGTAGGCCAGGTTCTGCTCGATAAGGGCCTTCAGCTTGAAGCTGATGGCCAGAGTGATGGTCTTCTCCAGCGCCCCGAACTTTCCTTTCGCCCCGACGTCCAACCCGCCGTGGCCCGGGTCGATGACGATGGTCCGCTGGGTCTGGGCCTGCGGCGCGGGGCCTGCCGCGCCGGAAAGGGCCGGAAACGCGGCGGTCAGAACGGCGAGGGCGAGGCTGGCGATGGCGACGTTGTTCTTCATGGCCTGAAAAAAAATGGAGGCGGCGGGAATCGAACCCGCGTCCGAAGACATTCAGCGGAAAGCATCTACATGCTTGTCCTCTTCCTTAATCTCGTTCCGCGATGCCCGAAGAGGCAGGGACCTCGCGAAACCAGCCTCGAGGAGGCTTCGCTCGCCGAGCTCAAGGCCGACCCGGTCCGCTATCCTGCTTGTCCACGCTTCTCAAGAACCGCAGGAGAGAACCTGAGAAACGGCATGCCTTACTTTAGGCAGCTAAGGGTTGTGCTTCTGCACTTACTTGGTTCCATCGTTTTACGAGGTGGATGGGATCTCGACATGCCGCTTTCGCCTCACTATCTCCGTCGAATCCGTTCGCCCCCATATCCGACCGATACGTAGGGTGCCTTGAGAATTCATTGTAGCGGAGGGGCGGCGGGAAAGTCAAACGAAGGAGCCGGATGTCCGTGCAGCCAACCGTCCGGCGGTTACTTTTTGGCTGCGTCCAAGACGGCCTTTTTCAAGGCTTCCTGCACCTGGACTTTCAGAAGGTCCGCCTGTTCGAGGACGGCCAGCGCGTCGGCGTATCGCTTTTGGCCGTATAGCAGGCTGAGGAGGTTGTTCGTGGCGTTGGCGTGGGCCGGGTCGGCCGCGAGCGCGTCCCGATATCGGGATTCGGCCTCGTCGAATCTCTTCAGCCGATATAAACAATTGCCGTGAAAATACAGATATTCGGCCGGCACGGCCGCCTTTCCCTTGCGCAGTGCGTCGGATTTTTCGTTCTTCGTCTCATCTAGCTTGTTCTTTGCGTCGGTGATGGCGGCCATATAGGTCGGCGGCTTGCAGACCGACTGATCGAGGGCTTTCTCCAGGGCCGGAATCAGGTCGGCCAGGGCCTGCTCTTTGTCCACGTCCTTCATCATCTGGCTGACCTTGGCTTCTTCGAGGACGGCCGAAAAATGGACATATCCGTTCTCGGCCGCCGTCATATGATCCTCGGCTTTCACGAAATCGCCGTCCTTGTAGCGGATCTGAGCCTTGAAATAGTGCGCTTCGTGATGATCGGGGACTGCCTTGAGGCACCTATCCAGCTCTCGTTCGGAGGCAGTCCAGTTTCCCTTATCGAAAGCGGACCGGGCTTTATCCATGGTCCCGAGCAGCGTTTTGTATTTTTCGAGAAGATTCAGATCGGCCGTTTGGGAAAAACACCATGCGGCCAAAGCGGCTAAAACAAGGACGAAGGTGAATTTTTTCACCATCGGCCACCTCCTTCGCGGCCCTGGAGGACGGCAGGCGCCGCGACGACCGTATCGACCCTCTTATTATAAGCCAATAGCCGGCATATTTCACCCTCGCCGCCCTTTTCCCCCGAGAGGCATGAAGCCGATCCGGGATGAGCTAAAGGCCGAAAGCCGTACTCAACCAGGCCAGCGCGAATCATCTAGTACTTAGGCTTGATGGCCACCTCGACCGGGATTCTCCGCGTCAGCCCGAATTCATCTTTACTCAGAAAGACCAGGTCATAAGCCCCCAGAAATCCCGGCCCGGGAAGCCACAAGAAGGTGCCCTTATCCGTATCGAGCGTCGAGCCGATGGGCAGCGGCCGCAGCCCGTTCCCCACCCTGACGTAGCCCCGGTAGACCGTCCCGCTGCCGAAGCTAAGCTCGATCCGCTCCACTTCTCTCATGCCGATATGAAAGACGCCCAGGCTGTCGGGGTCCAGGGGCTCGGCAGGCGGGGCCGAATCGAACCCGCGCCGAAGGCTGAGCGGATTGAAGGACAAGGGGAGGTTCGCGATGGATTCCGCGGGAACAACGGCTGCGCGCGCCGAGCTCCGGATTTCGCTATCCTTCAGGCCGGGGGCCGGCGCCTTGCTGATGCTGTCGCCGACGCCGCTCACCTTGGTGAAATAGCGGCTCCCGATCCCGTCGGCCGCGCCCTGATCGTCCGTGGCGATCCAGAAGATCGTATGGACCCCGTCCGCGTACGCTTCCGCGTTCAGGTAGAACGCTCCCACCGGGCCGTTCGAGTTGTTCAGTCCCGGGAACGATCCCGACACGTCCGGCCGGAACTGGTCGTACACGTTAGGCGCCGTGGACAAATCGCCCAATTTAACGCTGTCCACATAGACCTCGATCGTCGAACCGTTCTTCGGCACCGTCTTCGGCAGGGGCGTCAGCACCCAGCCGAAATTGAGATAGGGATTCCCCGAAACGATGCCTCCCTGAATGGGTGTGTCGATCGTCCCGAACGGCTTCACCGCGTGGGCATTGTCGCAGGTGATGACCTTCGTTCCGAGCGACACCACGTTCCCCTCCTTGTCCGTGGCGATGGCGTGGAGGGTGAACGTATCATTCCCCTGCAGGGGGAGGAAGTTGGTCAGGAGCATATAGCCCCAGCCCGCCCGGTAGTTCAGCGGGTGTGTCGGATATCCCGCCTCCACGTCCGGCCGCGCCCCTTCGACGAAGAGGCCGTCGCCGATATATACCAGCCCGTCCGGGCCGATAGCGCCCGAAGGATCGGTGGCATGCGGAGCCCGCTTCACTTGGACGCTCACCGTCTCGATGTCGTCCAGCACCCAGCCCGTGACGGGAATCGCGCCGGTGATCCCCGTCGTCCCGCTGATGGGAGTGGCGAAATCGCCGAAAGGCACGCTGTTTGTCCCCGCGGCGTAGACCTTGAGATTGACGGTGATCGTCTGCGGGCTGTTGGAGGCGAATTCATCCGAAACTGTGATCGTGCCCTGATAGGCTCCCTCCGTCAATCCCGCCGACAAGCCAGCCGGATTGACGCTGACCTGAAGCTGGCCGTTCCCCGACCCGGAGGCGGGGGTCACGTTGAGCCACGCTTGATTGTCTGCGGCCGTCCAACTCAAGATCCCCCCTCCCGTGTTGCTGACGAGGACGAATTGATTTTTGGTCACGGCGCCTCCCGCCAACGCCCCGAAATTCAGGGTCGGATGGCTCAAGCCGATCGCGGGGAGAGAGGCGACCTCGCTGACCTTGGCCACGAACGCATCGGCGCTTCCATTGTTCGTGAGGTCCGGCCCGAGTCTTTCGGGAAACGTCGTTTCGGTCGAATAGGCATAGCCCGCGACATAGGCATTCCCCGATCCATCGAGGGCAATGCCCATCCCGTAATCGGTTGCGTCGCCTCCGATGTACCCGCAATAATCCAGGCTCGCTCCTGTGGATTTAACCTTGGCCACGAAGGCGTCCCCTCCCTTACCCCCGTTAAAGGTCAGGTCCGGGCCTCCGGAAACCGGGAACGTCGCTTCCGACGAGAGCGTCCCTCCTGCTATATAAACGTTGCCGGCGCCGTCCACGGCGATGCCCTGGCCGCCGTCAAGTCCTGCCCCTCCGATATAACCGCAATAGTCAAAGCCGAGGCCGGAGACCTTGAGCTTGGCCACAAAAGCGTCCCCGCCGCCGTTGTATGTCACATCCGGCCCGCCGAATTCGCAAAACGTCGCTTCAGAGGAAGCCGTCTCCCCGGTCACAAAGGTGTTTCCGGCATCGGACACGGCAATGCCGTAGCCGCTGTCGAGCCCGGAGCCTCCGATATACCCGCAGTAGTCCAGGCCGGCAAACGAAGCTTTGACCCTGGCGACGAATGCGTCGCCGCTGCCGTTATAAATGAGGTCCGGGCCGCCGACTACGGGAAAGGTCGCATCGGAAGAATACGTCAATCCCGTCACAAAGACATTGCCGTTTGTGTCGAGGGCGATGGCGCGGCCCTCATCCGAGTCTGAGCCTCCGATATAGCCGCAGGCCACCAGCGCGGCGCCCGACGCCTGCACCCTGGCTACGAACGCATCCACCCAGCCCCCGAACTTCAATGAGGGTCCGACGGCTTCGGGGAATGTCGCCGCCGTAGAGGACGTCGACCCTGTGACGTACGCGGTGCCGGAGCTTCCCACGGCAATCCCGTAGCCGATATCCGTTCCCGCGCCGCCGATATATCCGCAGTAGTCCAGGCCGGTTCCAGAGGGTTTGACCTTGGCCACGAAAGCGTCGCCGCCGCCGTTATAGCTCGTATCCGGACCGTCTGTTTCGGGAAAGGTTGCTTCGGAAGATTGCGTAGAGCCCGTAATAAAGGCATTGCCGGAACCGTCGACGGCGATCCCGTAGCCCCTGTCGACATCGGAGCCGCCGATGTATCCGCAATAGACCAAACTGGACCCGGACGGGTCGATCTTCGCCACAAAGGCGTCGGTATTCTTGTTGTAGGTCAAATCCGGACCGGCCGTTTCCGGGAACGTCGCCTCGGCGGAATCCGTGGCTCCTGTGATGTAAACGTTGCCTGATCCGTCAAGGGCCACGCCGAACCCTTCGTCAATACCGGAGCCCCCGACGTAGCCGCAGAAGATCAGAACCGCGGGATCGATGACTAAAGTTCGGCTGCGGTCATAATCGCCCAGCCGAAAGCCATACTCGCATCGTCCCTCTCCGGCGGCGCTCAGTTCGTATCGAACGGCGACGTCTCTGCGACCCGTTGATACGTCCTGGCAGGCGACCGGAACGTCGTCGCTGAATCCGCCCTGAGGCGTCCTGACATCGAGACGACCCTCCGAACTCACGTCAACGGAGGTCGCCCCGCGATATGCGAGCCGTATCAACGCAGGATCCGCCCCGGGCCGGACCACGAATTCGTATTTCAGCCGATCGCTCGTCCCGGAATAGGCCAAATCGATGCCCAGCCAGAGGTCCCGATAGACGATGCGGCCGTAGGTCGGCAGGCCCGTGTGCCAATCTTCGAAATCGCCTTTGAAATAGGAAATGACTGCCGCGGCCTTTTCTTCTCCCCCGGGCCGGACGCCCGGGCGGGCTCCCACGAAATCGAGCTTGACCACCTGCCGTTCGGACGGATTATTCAACTCGTCGGAGCGCGTATCTCGAATGCTCGCGGCTCCGCCGGCCGTGCGATTAGGCTTCTCACCGTTCAGGACGAATGTCACCCCGCTCTCCGTAAAATACAGGCTCTTGTCCTTTCCCTGCACGTAATAAGCCACTCGCTCGTCCACTTGGCCCCGGTTTTCGACGAAATAGACGGGCATCTTCCCGAAATCCATCCTCGCCGCTGGCGACAAAGGCTTCGCGGGAAGGGCCAGGCCATGAGACGATTGAACCTCCCCGATCCTCGCCGCCCCGGACTCGGCGAAGGCAAAAATCATGAGAAAAGAAAATAGGAAGATAAGGCGTTTATTCATAGGACCCTCCCCCGACCGAAATTTGCAGACGCCGCGTGCCAATTTATCGACCTTGAACGCAGATTAACTCTCTGTAAATAATTCTTTGATGAACGGCTTGAAAAGTCAAGCCGCGGCACATAAAAGGAATCTTAAACAGGAAAAAGCTTATTCAACCTCGCAGCCGAGAATCCGACGGAACTTTCAAAACTTCGGCTTGACCGTTAATCGGACCGGAATCTTCCGGCCGCCGCAGGGATCGCCTTTCACGAGAAAAATCAGGTCATACGTTCCGAGGAATCCGGGCCCCGGCAGCCAGGAGAAAATCCCCGTGTGGGAGTCCAGCGTGGAGCCGATGGGCAGTGGCCGCAGCTCGTCCCCGACGCGCAAGGCTGGCCTCTCTCCCTGCTGCGCCGCACCGAGGTTGACGACATTAAAATACCTCGACCCGATCCCGTCCGCCTGCCCCGCGTCGTCCGTCGCGATCCAGAAGATCGTGTGCACACCGTCCGTGTAGGTCGTCGTGTTGAGGTAGAATGCGCCCACCGGCCCCCCCGTGTTCTTCAGCCCCGGGAAGGCCGTCGCCACGTCCACCCGGTATTGATCGTAAACATTCGGGGCTGTGGCCAGTGTCCCCACTTTGACGCTGTCCACGTACACCTCGATCGTCGATCCGTCCTTCGGCACCGTCTTCGGCTGCGGCGCCAGCACCCATCCGAAGTTCACATACGTGTTCCCTGAGGCACTCCCTCCCTGCGCCGGCGTGTCGATCGTCCCGAACGGCTTCGTCGCTGAGGCGTTGGCGCAGGTGATCGTCTTCGTCCCCAAGCTCACCGTATTCCCTTCCCTATCCGTGGCGATCGCGTAAAGTGTGAACGTGTCGTTCCCCTGCAGCGGAAGGAAGTTCGTCAGGAGCATATAACCCCAGCCCGCCCGATAGTTGAAGGGAAATGTCGGATAACCGGCTTCCACGTCCGGACGCGCACCTTCCACGAACAATCCGTCGCCGATGAAGACCAGCCCGTCCGGGCCGATGGCCCCGTTCGGATCCGTGGCATGCGGCAGCCGCTTCACTTGCACGCCCGTCACTTCGATATCGTCCAACACCCAACCCGTGACCGGGATCGCGCCGGTGATTCCCGTCGTTCCGCTGACCGGTGTGGCGAAATCGCCGAAGGGTATGCTTGTTGATCCCGCAGCGTACACGGTCAGGTTTACGGTGATAGTACGAGGGCTGTTGCTGGCGTTCGGATCCGTAACGGTGATTGTTCCCTGATATGCTCCGGCCGTCATTCCCGCCGCCGCTAATCCGGCCGGATTGACGCTCACTTGAAAGACGCCAGTTCCCGTCCCCGTTTTCGGCATCACGTCTAGCCAGAATTGGTCGGAGGCGGCCGACCAGTTCAAAGTCCCGCCTCCCGAATTGCTGATCATGACCGACTGCGTTTTGACCGCCGTATCGCCGGCGACGGCCCCGTAATTCAATCGCGTATGGCTGAGCGAAATCGCCGGCGGCATAGCGCCGATCGTGAAAACGGCATTGCTGACATCGAAGACCGCGGCGTTCGTGGCATCGCTCACCCGGACGAGGCAGTTCGCCGACGGCGCGTTGGCCACCGTCCAGGCATAGCTCCCCGTGTTCGCCGTCGAGGCGGCAATCGCCGTCCAGGTCGTCCCCCCGCTGGCCGAGTACTCGAGTTTGACGTTGGCGATCGTTCCGGCCGCCCTCCACGTGACGTTATGCACAGATCCTGCAGGCCAGCTTTCCCCGCCGTTGGGAGAGGTCACGAGGACCGGAACTTCCTTAATTTTAGCGACGAAGGCATCACCACTGCCTCCGTTATAGGTCAGGTCCGGTCCTGTCACGGCGGGAAACGTAACTAGATCAGACTCCGTCTTACCCGCGACATAGGCGTCGCCAAAACCGTCGACAGCTATGCCCCAGGCTTCCTCGAAGCCCGAACTGCCGATATACCCGCAATAGACGAGCGCCCTTCCCGAGGAGTCCACCTTGGCCACGAAGGCGTCCCCAAAGTCATTGTAGGTGAGATCCGGACCCGAAACGACCGGAAAAGTGGCCTCGGAGGACCACGTCGTTCCCACGACATAGGCGTTCCCAGAACCATCGACCGCGATCCCGCGGGCCCCTTCGCTGTCCAGGCCGCCGATATACCCGCAGTAAATGAGCGCCGAGCCCGCGGGATTGATCTTGGCTACGAATGCATCTCCGGCGTCTAGGCCGGGATTGTTATAGGTTAAGTCCGGGCCCGCGACAATGGGAAAGGTGTCCTCGGCAGATCTCGTCACGCCGACGACATAAGCGTTTCCCGAGCTATCCACAGCGATCCCTTCGCCCGTATCAGAGCTGTTGCCGCCGATATAGCCGCAATAGTCAAGAGCCGTCCCCCAAGCGTTCACCTTGGCCACGAAAGCATCCCCCCCCCCC